>Ga0207416_1002864_pt1 | contig 17657 bp, 12 predicted proteins | sample PaiPotPPM11metaG_FD_184107 | JGI IMG/M metagenome (GOLD analysis project Ga0207416, IMG submission 184107) | Iron sulfur acid spring bacterial and archeal communities from Banff, Canada, to study Microbial Dark Matter (Phase II) - Paint Pots PPM... ...
GAGGGAAGCGGCCGCATGAGTCGCGCGCGTCTGTCTCAGGGTGAAAACGGTTTGCACCGCCATCACGCAGACGATGGCAAGCACCAGGAGCATCCTGCCCGGCTTGAAAAAGGAACGGTTACGGTTTGTTCGCACTACATTTCTCCTTTTAATAACCTGAAATAACGGAATTTTGTCCAACATAGCGGCAGGATGCCACAGATGACTTGCAAAACGAATGGTGATGGAACATATCTCCAGCGTTTTGCCCACCGTCATTTGAATAACCGACGGCCGCTGCTAACATATAAGGATTTATACCAACCTATATGACAATCTTTTACATCAGGCGCACAATACCAACGCATATGAAGACACAATGTAAGTATAATTACATTGATAGCTGTTGTCAACTGTTCGATAAAAAGATGAAACAACTTGAAACAAGAAAATACATAACTTGCTAGAGAAGATGGGATATTCGTACTATACGAGGATACATCGGGTGTATCCCTCCATAGCGAGCCAGTCCGTCCGAGAGAGTAGGCATCCGAAAGCGTACACGCTGGAAGTAAGACAAATTGATATTTCCGTTACCCGGTGCGTTCTTTATCGTTCCCTTCTTACAGAAGCGGGTGTAGCAGTGACATTTGTAGATGCCTCCAGGCATTCTCTTGTTTCATAGTCTCTGAGCAAGATAGTTTTCATTTCCTCACTGCGCCCCTACGTTCTATTTATGTTCTATCACAGAACGCAAGTAAGCAACACAAGCCTGGAATAGAGCAGATTGATGAGCGCTAGAGAAATGAGCATGAACGCACAATATAGAGGGGTACCCACTGCTGGAAAAACGGGCGGAAGGCGAGGGCCTGTTCCGCGCGGGATACTCTATGCCAGCCCGCTATGGCTTCTCTGTAGTCTCGTACTCCTGGTAAGCGCCTGCGGCCCTTATCCCACTTCGGCGCAAACCGGAACGGGGAGCGTAAGCGCCGGTACGACCCCTACGCAGGGCAATACAACAGCGCAGACGCCGCTGCCTACGTTATCCACGATCACCTTACAGGTTGTCAACTGCCCTTCCTTTTCGCTGAATTGGGATAACCTGGTGAAAACGCAACAACATGTAAACAAGGTGCAAAGGGTGGTATGTGGGAGCCTGGAGGGCAGCGGGACGCTGGAGGCTCTCGTGGATGTGCGCTATTATGCGGGCAACTCCCGGCTCGATTTTTACGTCTACGATAACCTGTATGGAACCCCACAGCAGACGTTCGCCGTGAAAGGGCTGATCGACGGGGATGCAGAAATCAGTCAGAATGGCACGATTATGACTGCCGAGGTTGGCCCCAAAGATGCCGTACAGACCACGCCTGACATCTTTAAGGAATACCAGTGGAATGGTTCTACCTTTACGCAGATCCTCTCTCCCTACCTGTACCCTGATATGACTACGTATCAGGCAGAGAGAGACAACGCGCTCGTGCAGCAGGAACAGGCGTCGAACTCAGCCAAGAAGCCCGATCTGTGGAGGCTGTCAGGCACTCAGGTCGCGTCGCACCTGGCTCTAAACATCTTCCACTGGCAAAATACCAGCCAGCAAGTGACGTTCAACAGCAAAAAAACCGATACTATCATAGTGCAGGTTACGAATGTAGGGCCAGGCGGAGGCGGCTTTGTAGCTACGCTGCATCATCTGTATGCTGCCTCGGCTGATATTGTCGAGATCACTCAGTTCGCCCCTATCAATGGAAATATTTCGCTGAGCAGCCCTGCAGCAGGAGCGCTGGCGAGCAGTCCAATCGCCGTCAGTGGCACAACAGCAGCGAATGGGAACATCCTTGGCCGGGTTGTAGTCTACAGCGATACGTTCATCGCCGTAGGCGACACGGGTGCAATTCAGCACGCCACAACTTCTGGTTACGTGCAGTTCGCAACGTCGGTGAACTATACGCTCAATGCAACGGGTACGCAGGTAGGACTCGTTGTATTCTATCCAACGGCTCAGAACAACATTCTTGTGCCCGATCAGGCGGTTATGATCAAAGTGTTTTTGGCCTCTTAGCAAGAACATGCGGGAGGATAGTTATTGAATCTTAACTGTATCGCCCTGATCTTTACCAAACCGTAACGTTGTTCGCCGAGAGGATAGGGTGGGGCAACATGGTACACTTGTGGCTAAGATTTTGAGCATCCAACTCTTTATAGGCCAATGGACATTTTTCTCTTCTTATAAGAGGCGCGTGGATAAAGTCTCACGTACATATTCCAAGGGAGTTTCAAGGAGGTATCCTTTGAGTCGCTACATTTCAAGTCTTAAAAGATATTGCTGGATTGTCCTGGTTTGTACGCTGGTCGCTGCTATAGCAGGCTACCTGATTGCGCACCGCCAGCCACAAGAATATACGGTCAATGCAATTTTGCTCATTGATTCAGGAGCGCCGGGAACAACCTATAATGGCGGGCCGACGGCTACTGACAACATGACTCTCGCCTTAAGTGACGCTGCCCAGATACAATCACTTTCCACCATGGATGCTGTCATTAAGGAGTATCCGGAGCTGCAGCAGCACCAGTATACTGCAAGTGACCTGCTGGTCGACGTGGTTTCTTCTACATCCACAACGGCTCCGACCATCACCCTTACATCCACAGCAGGAACCGCTGCGAACGCTGTTATGCTTGCTAACGATGTTGCCAATGGCTACGTGCAGTACCTGAACAACATCGTCCAGGCGCAACTCAACACTCTGCGGTCGAGCCTGCAAACACAGTTGAACGCGCAGCAGGCTCTGGTAAACAAATACGATGGTCTCATTAACGCGCTGCCAAATACCACGGTGCCACAATACCAGATTTACCTGAATGACCTTCAGCACGCGAGTGGAAATGTCGATACGCTCCAGAACCAACTGAACCAGTTGCCAACAACCGTCGTCGGACCAGCATCGGTTATTCAACTGGCTACCCTGAGCGCGGCACAACAATCCTTCCGCTCGCTCATTGTCATGGGAGTAACCGCTGCTGTGGGTCTCGTCATCGGCATTCTGGTGATGCTGCTCGTCATCTTCCTGGATAACCGCCTGCGCAACGAGAGCCAGATCAAGGAGAAGCTAGGTATGGCCTACCTGGGCAATATCTCACAGACTGAAGGCATCCAGGCAGCTATCGTATCGCCGACTTCCCCGATGGCGCGGGAAGTCGCCGACATTAGCGCTAACTTGCGCTTGACCGGCGTTTTGCCCAACCACTGGGGAGCGCCTCAAGGGGTTGCTTTGTTGATCACCAGCCCGCGGTCCGCTGAAGGGAAGACCACGACAGCCGTTGCTCTTGCTACCGCTATAGCACGGGGAGGCAACAGGGTTGTTGTGGTAGACGGCAACCTGGACCATCCATCTACGCATCTCGCATTCGGCATGAGTACCAATGCCGGGCTAAACGAAATACTCAGAGGCATCGGACGCAAAACCATTGATGATGTCGTGCAGCGTACCAAGATACCCAATGTTTGGCTTCTTCCCGCCGGCGCGCCCATTCCCAATGCTGCCCCCTTGTTAGAGCAGCGATTGCCTATGCTCATGGCGCAACTGCGCCATGAAATAGATGTCGTCATCATCGATGGACCCTCGCTCCTGGCTGGGGCAGAGGCGACCGTCATGGCTAGAAGTGTAGATGGCATTGTGCTTGTGACCGATGCACGACACAATAAAATGCCGGTCTTGCAACGCGCGAAAGATATTCTCACCTCTCTTACCCACACACCTGCAGGTATCGTTTTGAACCGCTTCAAGTCAAAGGAGGACAGCCGTTACTATGCGGTGGCATATCCGAATCAGGCCCCTGCTGAGCAATGGGTCGCCGTTCAGGGTCCCAATCCGAGCGGGAATGAAGCAGGCAATGGCCGGACTATGCAGCCAGCGTTTGCGTTTCCACCACACCAGAATGGGGCGGGGCGTCCGATGTCGCTGCCTCCCGGTGTGCCGTACTTGCCGCTAACACCACAAACGGATAGTACTCAGGGACAGCAAAGACAACAACCGCCCTTGTTTGGCAACATGTTGCCGCCACATTCACAACAGTAAGGGCCTGATTGGGGGATGGTAAAAGAAGAGATGCAGACGACGAATACATTCCAGAAGGGCAGCACCCTTCCCCCACAAAGGGAAGGAGTACCAGATCTCGCAATACAGATTGAGCAGCAGAAGATGCGCCAGCGGCGCATCTTCCGCCGCCGCACTATCCAGCAATGGTGGCCCAGTATCCTCTTGACGGTACTCGGCGTTGTCCTGGCCACCATACTCGGGCAGTACGCGACGTTTTACCCCAAGATCGCTATCGGGGTGCTGGTCGGGATTATCGGCCTGTTCATATGCCTCCGGTTTGTAGAGTTCGGATTCTTTATGCTGGCTTTTGCCTCAACCGCCTTTTTCCCGGAGTTGTTTGCCATCAAATCGCTGGAGGTGTTTCCAGGCATGATCCTGCTTGCCTTGATGTTCTTCGTCTTGCTCATCCAGGCAGCCTTCAGGACGCGCCCATTTGTCTGGCCCTCCTTCTGGGCCATCTGGCCGCAGCTCGGCATCGTCGCGACAGCGGTCGTCTCGAACATCATGATCCAACTCACCTGGACGCCTGGCGTGCCGCATCAGTTGAATAGCAACCCGATTATCTACGACGAGATACTGGGTACCATCCTGTGCGCCATCCCACTCTTTATTCTCTTTACTACGACCGGCTTCGTCTCCAAAAAAGAGCAATTGATCGAGTATATACAACGCATGGTCTTAATAGGCGCTTTCATCGGCGGACTGGTGATTATTATTGAGTTCAAGCGCATTGGGGCTTCCGTCTACACTTTCCGCTACACGGAGCCGATGATCTTATGGATGCGGCTGCGCGCGCTGGTTCAGCTTTTGGTACTGGGCGCTATTATTGGTTATGTGCGTTTCCTCTACGCTCAAACCTGGCGCCAGCGCATTATGTATGGCTTAGTTATTGTTGTAACGCTGGGGGCAACGTATCTGTCTCTGGAGAATAGCTGGTGGCTGGAGGCGGCTTTTGCCTTCGTTGTCATCACCTTCTTCTATTCGTGGAAACTTTTCCTGGGTTTGTGCATCGCGGGGCTTGGAGCGATCCCGCTGCTGCAATACGAACTCACAAAACTGCAAACGGTGAAGTCGGTGGACACCTACCGTTTCATCATCTGGAGCGATATGCTGCGCGTCTGGAAAATGCACCCTATCCTGGGCGTTGGCCCTGGCAATCTCTGGACCTATGATCAATATTTCACGCAACTGCCGCGCTACCTGCGAGACTTCAACAAGACTGGCCTGGGCGTTGCTCACAATGGCTATATTCAGATGCTCGGCGAGATGGGCATTCCAGGATTATTCTTCTACCTCGCGTTCATTGTGCTCTTTTTTGTGATCGCGCTCAGGCTCTACCGCCGTTCCAGGTCACCGGATAAGCGCGCTGACCGCATGCTTGCCCTGGAGACAATGGGCCTGCTTGTGGGATCGGCGGTAGCAGATTTCGTTGCGGGGTCCTTCTTCTTACCGCCTCGCCAGCTAGGGATTTTTCACGAACTGACGAATGTAATACTTACCTGGATTATGTTCGGCTTTGTCATGTATAAAGACAAGCTATGGAGAATAGCGCAGCAAAAGATGACATCGTCGATTCAATTTGATCCTCCTGCACCCGCTGACCTGGCGAAGCTGGCGCTCAAGGATCCGATTAAGACCAACTATTAGGGAGACTGTGACGTTTATGAAAAGTGATGATACTCTACAAAAAGCCTTTGTGCTGTGGTTGAGCGGCGGGCGCCTGGCGCAACTGCAAGCGATTCCAGACGTGCAACAACTTATACAGCGCGGCGTGAAGATAGAACTTGAATCCAGCCCAATTATAGAGCCTCTGGCACAACATTTCCAGGTATTGTGCGGCCAATCTCCTGCGCATTTCGGTTTCTTCGACTCGCTGGTACCTGCCTGCCACCATCCTGATGCGCAGCAAAACAGCGATGGGTACGCGGTCGTAGAGCAGCATAGCGGTCGAGATACTACTCCGCCTTTCCTGCCACAATTGCTGCAAGAGGCCGGCTGGCATACGAGGTACGAGGAAGTATCGCTCGCTGACCTGGGCGATATAGTTCACCAGTGGACTGCTTTGCCGATCACTACGTCAACATGTTACATCATCAAGTGTACGCTATCTCAGCCGACATTGGCGGCAGACCAGGTCTCACAACTTATCACTGCTCTTCAGGCCGCGAGTGAATGGAGCGGCGAGCATGGCTTATTGGCGCTGCTTTCAGAAACCCAGCCAGCCGCCATCAAGGCATTTGTCAATCTCAATAATTTTCTTGCCGACAGCGGCATCATCGAGCGGGACACGCAGGGCCATATTCAATGGTCAGATACGTTAGCATACTACGCCGGTCATGGTCAACTCTGGGTAAACCAACTGGGGCGCGAGCCTCAGGGAGTTGTTCATCCACGCGACGAGTACGAGGAAGTCCGCGAGACGCTGGTGAAAGCGCTCCCCGAGAAGGTTTGCGATCCAGCGACTGGCCTGCCGGTAATCGAGCGTGTCTATCGCAAGGAAGAGATTTACACGGGCGACTATTTCTTCAGTATTCCCGATCTTGTAATCTTATTTAAGCCGGGATATGCTCCTTCGCCCGCGAGCACACGCGGCGCATTTGACAGCGCAACGTTTAGCGTGCCAGCGCCAGAGACAGTAGTGTTTGCAGGGGTGCATCCATCCATGACAAAGGGCTTCTTCCTGGGTGCATCTCCAGCGTTGCAGGCGAACGTCTCGCTGAGCGGCTTGCTCACCGACTTTGCGCCCACGCTGCTACACGCTCTCGGAGTGACCCCCAAACATATGCTTGCCGCTCCCATGAGCGCGGTATTCACGGCCTCATATCTGGAGGCGCATCCCATCTTAACCGACAACCAGCAGGAGGGCCTATCTGAGGAGGATGAAGAACTGGTGATCAATCGCTTGCGCGACCTGGGATATGTCTAACCATGCCAGCACCTATCCATTGCACTGAAAGCTTAACGTAGTTATGAGTAATGACTCGCAACAGCCATCACCCAAGGAACCGAACCGGGAGAAATCCAGGGAACAGTTCTATGATACCTACGCCTTTATTGAGAAGCAGGCTACGCGCATCCTGCCAACGATCGCTAGTTCCACTTTGCCTCAACAGAGGTCCCAGCTTTCAGCAGAGCAAGCCCGGTTAGATCAAATTCCTCGCAGGACAACGAGCCTCAAACTCCCTCGCTTGAGGCTCAAAAGCCGTGTTCCGGTGGACACGCCGCCGTTGAGCTACGAAAAATTCCAGCAGCCGCCCCTGCCGAATATTTCGGACCATGTTTCTAGACCACCGGCGTCATTTCAGCAAGCGCAGGCGGCTCCTCCTTTCAGCACGATAAATGGTCAGGCCGGCGGTCATACAGTTGACTCACCCATTTCTCAGATACCGTTCGACCAGGTCGATACTTTGCATCTTGCGGCTCCCACGCACGGGCAGTTTGTTTCGCCGAATCCGCCGAATCCCCCGCTGCGCCACCCCGACCCAGGAACGTTGCCTGAGTATCGTCGCGCCAGCACTCAGGAGAATCGCCTTCCTTCGTCCAAAGACGAACGCATACCCCTGAGCAGGGAACAACTGGCCGACTTTCTGCTCATGCGCGATATAGACGAGGCTCCGACACTGCGTATGCCTGTTATGCAGATACGCCAGGGTTTTCCGGTTGCCCCGCCCTCGGCTGCCGCCAACGGTGATCTGATCGGGATCACTAACAATTTCGGTGTCGATAAATATGACACCATCCCTATGATGATACTCAGGGGCATCGCGGAACGCGAGAAACAAGCTGTCCCTGTCATGCAATCGGAGATCACGGGAGCGGCCAGTAACGCTGCCATCGTTGGGGTCGGCAATATTGCCGGCAGCGTACTGAAATACGGCGGCAATTTAATTATGCAACGCGACTTTGGCCCGCAAGTCTATGGGTTGTACTCGATAGCATACGCGCTTGTCTCGCTTGTGGCGGCCATCTTCAACCTGGGCCTCGACGACGCGACGATTCGCTATACATCCATCTACCGGGCGCAAAAGCGGCCTTCCGTGCTGCGCGGTGTCCTCATCTTTTGCTCACTCATGTCAGGGTTGGCCGGACTCATCGGCGCATTCATCGTATTCTTTTACGCTCCGGGGCTTGCGGAGCTAAAACACGATCCGAAACTCGTTCTCGCGCTGGAGTGGATGGCTCCGCTGGTCCCAATGCTCTGCTTGCAGATCATATGGTTTAGCTGTTTACAGGGCTTAAAGGCGTTTAAATGGCGCGTGCTGGCGGAACGGATCATTTTCCCTCTGGTAATGGGCATGGCGCTTATTGCTGCGCTCTTCCTGTACCGCAATATCGTTGGGATTATCTGGGCAAACCTTATTGGCATCGCGGCTAGCATGATCGTCGCGTTCTTCGCCCTCACGCGTCTGCTGCCCCGTGTTGTCAAAACGACGGCATCCACATCCAGGCAGTACGAGATGAAAGAGTGGCTGAGCTTTGCGATACCGAACTTCCTGACCTCTATCGTCGATATGACGTTAGAGTCAATCGATACGCTCTTGCTCGCGTTCTTTGCGATCTCTGATATACAGATAGGTCTTTATACAGCGGCAATAAAATTGAGCGGATTCATCGTGATGCCGCAGACGTCGATTAACTCGATGTTTGCTCCAACGATTGCGGAGTTGCATAGCAAGGGAGAGAGCGAGAAGCTGGCGACAATGTTCAAGGTAGTGACAAAATGGTCACTTACACTGAGCTTGCCGATCTTTTGCGTTGCGGTCGTTTTCTCCAGGCCATTGTTGGCCTTATCGGGCCAGGAATATGTCGAAGCGTGGCCGTTGCTGGTCGCATTTGCCCTGGGCAATGTTATTAATACCGGCACAGGCCCCGTTGGCTATCTGCTCATGATGACGGGCCATCAAAAGGTCTCTGTGTTCAACTCGCTCTCAGCGGTGATTATCAACGTGCTTCTTGGCATATTCCTTACGCCTCCCTATGGCGCAATGGGAGTAGCGATCAGCACCGGTATGGCGATTGCCGTTGTTAACTTCTTGCGCTTGCTTCAGGTGCGCATCTTTCTCAAAATACACCCGTATAAGTGGGATACATTAAAGCCTGTTTGCGCCGGACTAATAAGCTCTTTCCTGCTTGCTATCATCCTCTATTTCCTTGATGTGCATCATGTTAAATTGCTCTATGAGTTGCCGCTTATACTAGTTTTGTTGGTGATTTACACGGGACTTATTATGCTTTTTAAGTTAAGTGCCGAAGATCAAATTGTGTTAGACGCCCTGGGCAAAAGGTTCAAGCGTCTCAAAAAACGGAATTGAGGTGTGCTTTGTCTACTGTTATCTTTGGCGTCGATGGCCTGACATTTCGCATTCTCCATCCAATGATGGAGCGAGGAGAGCTTCCTAACTTCCAACGTCTCAAGCAGGAAGGATGCGAGGGGGTGCTTGAGTCAAAATATCCGCCTCTCACTCCTCCTGCATGGATATCGCTCTCAACAGGTCTGCGTCCAGCCGGCCATGGCGTTTATGACTTCTGGGAATATGAAGACGAAGAGCTGCCGGAGCAGGGTACAACGCGCAAGGCGCGCGTGCAGACTCACCGCAAAGGCGGCAAAGCAATTTGGAATATCCTGAGCGAATACGGGAAACGCGTTCTCGTCCTCAATGTTCCCATGACCTATCCGCCGGAGCCTGTCAACGGGATTATGATTAGTGGGTATATGACGCCAAGCAGCGAGGTAAACTTTACCTATCCGAGCGACTTCAAAGAAGAACTGCTGCATATCGTACCCAACTATGAGATCGACTTAGACCTTAGTAAGATTTACACGGGGAATGTGGACGAACGCAAGGACAGGCTTATTAACGCAACATTGCGCATGACCAAAGAGCGCATAAAGCTGCTCGACTACTTGCTGGCAAAACAGTCCTGGGACTTTTGCTACGTTGCCTTTGTTGGACCTGATCGCCTCCAGCACCCGCTGTGGAAAAATATCATAGCCATGGAGCAGCATGCAACCGCATACTATCGACTTCTGGACGCCGCGCTTGGTAAAATGCTGGACCAACTTGGGCCAGACGATAGCCTGTTTGTAGTCTCCGACCACGGCTTCCAGGGAGCAACTACCGTCTTCGATATTAACGAGTACCTGCATAGCAAGGGGCTTCTTGTACTCAGTTCTAGCCATGAACGCAAGGTCGAGCAGGCAAGCCGCCATTCCAGCCTCAAATATCGTCTCAAACAGATGGGGCTGCTCTCGCTTGTGCGGCGCGTCAAGAAGTCGCTTACCAGCGTGGGCATCGTCGGAACCCCGCTGGTCGCGACTGACAAGCCGCAGTTGACGGACATCGATTGGAAGCAAACACTGGCCTATGTTCCCTCCTATTCCGGTTATGGCGGTGGCTTCGCGGATGTGTTCTTGAGCGATAAATTGGGGGCAGACCGGCTCGCGGAACTCTGTGCGGACCTCAAGCGGCTGGTACATCCTAAGACGGGCAGGCCGCTGGTCGATGCTCTCTACACAACCGAGGTTTATGGAACAGGTTCATTTGCTCCACGCGAACCACACCTGATTATTCTTCCCACAGATGGTATTACCTTCCGCATGAATCTTGGCAACAGGCGCTTCTGGGATGAGGCAAGCAAGATGCGCGGTACGCATCAGAAGGACGGCGTGCTGTACGCCTACGGCAAACGCATCAAGCCAGGTTTCCAGGCGCCAAACGCGGAAATCTACGATCTCGTTCCAACCGTCCTGCAGAGCATGGGACTGCCACTACCACACGCTTTTGATGGCCGGGTGCTTCACGAGCTGTTTATAGAAAACCAGCAGCAAGATACCGCTTCGGTACAGGAGGCTAATGCGACACAGAGTATCACTCGTCGCAAACTGAAAAAGCTGCTCGAAGTGTAAGGTGCCATGAAAGAAAGGATGGTCGTTTCTTGAGAGACTTACTGCGCAGAGGTGTATTCCGGACAATTTTGCTGTATGGCACCCTCGCCAATTTTCTGGTTGCCCACCGTCGACGTACCGCACCGGCGCAGGCACGTATCCTGCTGGTTCACCCTGGACATATGGGGGCAATTGTGATGATGACGCCGGTATTACACGCATTGAGAGAGCAGTCGCCACAAGCGCATATCACGGTCCTTGTCGGCCCCTGGTCAAAGGAGGTCGTGGCACGCCATCCCGACGTTGATCAGGTTATGACGTGTACATTCCCTAGCCATCGTGATGATTCCTCCAGCGCGTTGCCATCATATAAGGTACTCTTCAATACAGCTCGCCGGCTCAGGCAAGAACGCTTTGATCTGGCTATCAATCTGCGACCGCGCTTCTGGTGGGGCGCAGCGTTACTGTACCTGGCACGCATTCCATGCAGGGTTGGCTTCGCAGTAGAACCAAGCAGACTGTTCTTGAATAAAGGCATTCCCCCCGTGCCACGTCAGCATCTCACGACTGCTTATTTGCAGCTCGCCAGTGCCGGGCTTAAGGCAATCGGCCTTGCTGGCCTGCCGGAGCCCTATACAGCAGACCGCTACCCGCTTTTCTTTAAAGCGGATGATGCTGAAGAACAATGGGTCGTTGATCGCTTGCAAGCTGAAGGGATCGATCCCTCATCTTCACTCATTATTATTCATCCTGGAACCGGAGGCGCTGTCAAGCTCTGGCGACCAGAAGCATGGGCAGCATGTGCTGATATACTTGTGCAGCCTTCAATGGCTTATCCTAAAAGACATGTACTTCTAACTGGGAGTAAAAATGAATTACCGCTTTTACAAAAAATTGCCCATATTACGCAGTCGCAGCCTTCTATTATAACAAATATGACGCTGGGGCAACTGGCTGCACTCCTTCGGCGCGCTACTCTCGTACTCGGCGTTGATAGCGGACCTTTGCATCTGGCCGTTGCTCAGAATACAGCAACAGTGCGCCTGTACGGTCCAATGGATGTGCGTGTCTTTGGCCCCTGGGGTTCGGCGAGCCGGCACGCTGTTGTCACATCAACCCGGCGCTGCCTTTCCTGTCCGGTTATCCCTTGTAACCGGCTTCTCTTTCAGGAGTATGAACTGGAAGCACATCCTTGCGTGCGTCTCATATCAGAACAGGAGGTTCTCGCTACTATCACAGCGAAGTTTCCTCATCTCTTGCCACCAGCTTTCATAGAGGAGGGAGCAATGACTGGTTAGATAAACAAGGAGATAGCGTTTTGCAATAGAAGCATTGTTGTACATTCTGCGGTGGAGCGCAAACGTTTTGCGATAATGCGTGCGTTATATCGTTTAGAGATCCAGTTTGATGCTTGAGAGTATTCTATGTGTGCATATAATCAGAGCGAAGAGATACCGTTTTTTGAACAATCTCCATCTAGTGCGAGATCAGAAAGTTCTTTCGTAGCAGGTAAAATCGATATGTACAGCAGTGAAGAGCTAGTGAATGCTATGTCCTTGCCCCCTTCCGCGAACGAATATGATAGCTGGCATGAGTACTGGTTGGCCCGGCAGCAACCATGGCGTACGGAACCGGAAATTGCGCTGCAGCGGCAAGCAGAACTACGTAGGTGCCTGGAGATTGCGCCTGATATTGAGCAAGGCTGCTACCCTTTTCGCACGCTCACCCACAGGTTAACGCGTGCGGACGTGGAATGGCTCCTGGCGAATGCTCTCGAACCTGACCAAAACAACGATGGGCGGCAGCCGGGAGCAAGCTTGGATCTGCGTGGGGCCGACTTGAGCAAAGCCGACTTACGTGGCCTCCCGCTGCTGAATATGCTTGGTGGACTCGATGAAGCAGCGTGGAATGCCGCCACGCTCGTTCAACGCGAAATGGCCGCTGTTCATCTGGAACGCGCAAATCTCCATGCTGCGCGTCTGGAGGGAGCGCTGCTACGCGGAGCGCACCTGGAGGGAGCCAATCTCCGCGCGGTCCATTTAGAGGGAGCAGATCTGCGCAATGCGCATCTGGAGGGTGAAGGACAGGTGCTCAAGCCTCTTCCTCCGGCTGATCTGCGGCAGGCTTATTGCGATCAGGCCACAAGGTTGGAGAGCGTGCAGCTAGGTGACACACAGCATGGTTTCGCCAGGATCGCCGATGTCTCCTGGGGGAATGCAAATCTCGCCGCTATTGATTGGCGCAGCATCGTCATGCTTGGAGACGAGTCCGAGGCCCACCAGTGGAAAGACCTGGACAGCTACCAGGTTGCCACACGTACCAATCGCCAGGTCGCAAGAGCGCTTCATGCACAAGGTTGCTACGAGGACGCTGCTTACTTCGCCTATCGCGCCCACATCAATGAACGTATAATCGCGCGGCGCCAGTTGATACTTCCGCTCCTGGTGCGACTCATTCAACGGCCGCAGATGCCACTGCCAATCCTCTATAGCCGCCTTGACCAATGGTGGCGCAGTTGGAGACGGCCACAACGTTTTGCACCCGCTTTCCTCATACGATTGGCGCTGCTAATTCTCGTTCTGCTCGCATTTGCCATCTTTGCGCCGCTGCTCTTCCTGGCGGTAATGATGTTGGGCATCGTAGCATCCATAGTACTCTATGCACTGCTGCGGCGGCTCGGACGATTGGCGCAGCAGTATCAACCCTCTCAGCAGTTCTTTCTACCGGCTAAGCTCCAGCCGCAAAAGCAGCGCTTCTGGCATAAGATGGATTTGCTGCTAAGTTTTCTCTTGCACAAACCACCCACGTCACCTTCTCAATCGATCAAAGTAGGTGTATTTGCCATACCCCTGCTAGGGTTGCTCGTCTTCGATAACACCCTGGTCTGCGGTGGAAAATATCTTTTCTCGCTCCTGGTCGATAGCTTGACGGGCTATGGCTATAGGCTGGTACGTGTCTTGCTCTGGTACCTCGCAGCGTTAGCCTTTTTTGCAATTCTTTATGGAGCCATTGGACACATCGCCCCACTGGACGCTGTTGTACTCAGCATCACATCTTTTCATGGGCGAGGTTTCTTTCCAGCCAGCAACGCACCACCAGGAAGCCCTATGATGATCCTGGCTGCCTTAGAAGCAATCCTGGGACTGGTCATCGAGATGAGCCTGATCATCACGTTCGTGCGTTTCCGCACCCAGGATGCGTGATGCCGTTTGCGATGGGTAACGCACGTCTTGGGAGGAGAGAATCCGTTGGGGTGGAGATGAGGGGATTCGAACCCCTGACCTCTGCCGTGCAAAGGCAGCGCTCTTCCAACTAAGCTACATCCCCGTCATGCAAGGTGGGCCTTCCTGGACTCGAACCAGGGACCTCAGTCTTATCAGGACTGCGCTCTAACCACCTGAGCTAAAAGCCCGTGTTTTGAATACCTACAAATACCTGAACAACTGGAGAGTGGTAAGGCTATTCAGCGTACTGTCGAGTGCAAGTGAGATATTACCATTACTGACCTCTGCTGTCAAGAGGTTTTTTGCGAATCTGGCATTGTACGAAGATCAATCTCTCTGAGGCTTAGTATCGTCCTCGTGTTTGGTTTTGGAGATCGATAGCTCTTCTTCGTCTTCCGCCAGAAATGTCTCGCGTTCCAGATAGTAGCTGGAGATGAGCGCGATGCCGACGCCCAGGGGGATCAGGCCGGGGAGCAGCCAGGGGCCGAAGTGGAACGGCGTAGCGGCGTAGAGCGGAGGCAGCAGAAAGCCGACGGGATAGAGACCGATGGTCAGCGTCAGACCGACCATGGCAGTGATCAGACCGGCGCGCAAAAGCCCCGTGCCGCGCCGCGTGCGGCTGGGATGCATGCCGTAGCTGAGCATGGCGACCCGCTCGCGGTATTGCAGGTAGCGCAACAGCACGATAAAGATAAAAAAGATTGCCAGCGCAATCAGCCAGCCGATAAACACGATCAGCGCATTTTCAGACATTGCCGCACCCCGCTAGGAAATGTTTCCATTCTATGCTATCATATGAGGTATGAGGTATGAAATGATGTGAATGTTTCATGCTAAGACAACGAAACAATTTACTATGTGAAACGATCTAAGAGAAGTTATGAACGAGCCTTTGTTGCAATCTACCCATCAAAGCCTGGGTCTTGCCCTGCCGGGAGCGCTCTCGTCCCTCGCGGAAGAGGACGAGGCGCAACTTGTTGCTGCCAGCCAGCATGGCGATCAGGACGCCTTTGCCCGCCTGGTGTCGCTGCACCAGCGGCGCATCTTTAGCCTGGTCTTTCGGATGCTCCAGCAGTATGAGGAATCCTGTGAAGTGACCCAGGAAACGTTTCTTGCCGCGTGGCAGGGCTTGCCCGCTTTTCGCGGCGAAGCGCGTTTCTCGACGTGGTTGTATCGCATTGCCTACAACTCCTCGCTCAAGCAACTTGAGCAGCGTAAGCACGACCGCGCGCTCCAGGCGAACATGGAAGCGGAACAATCGATAGCCACCGCCGCCGAGCAAGAGCCGGTCGATGCGCAAGTGGAGGTCCACGCTCGCCAGGCGCTCGTTCAGGAGCAGATCTCCCAGTTGCCCGCCAAATATCGCATCGTTTTGATCTTGCGCCATCTCCAGGATATGAGCTACGAGGAGATGGCCGAACTGCTCAAGATTCCTATTGGAACCATTAAAACACATTTATTCCGGGCGCGTAATTTGTTGAAAGAGCGTCTTGAAATGCTCGATCACGAGTTGAACGCGCGTAAGGGAGGTTCGTGATGCGCTGCAGAGAGGCCTCCAGACAACTACAACTCTATCTTGATTGCTGCCTGACGATGGAGCAGGTGCGTGTCCTCGAGGCGCATATCGCGGACTGCCGGGCCTGCCAGCGTGAACTATACTTGCTGGAGGAAGTGGCGGCTTTGGTACGCGGCGTTGTCCCGATTGCCGAGCCGGCAGATTTGACCATGCGTATTATGCGGCGGGTCGCTATAACGCCGCAGCAGCAGAAAGAACACAACTTCGTGTTATGGCGTCCCTCGCTGGTAGAACTGCTTGTCGTTGTGCTGCTTGCTACCATCTCAACGCTGGGCGTCATGTGGCAGCAGCCGTCGCTGCGGGACGTGCTGCCCTTCACAAACGGTCATGGCTCGCTCACCCTGGCTTTTTTCGGTCCGCTGCACACGCTAATCGGCGGCAATACGGACCTGTTGCTGCTGCTGGCATTGTGGCTCGTTGGCGCGGCGCTGGGCGTGTGCATCACGCTGATACTCGCGGGCAGCGAATTGCGCGCGCAGTGGTTCAAAGCCATGCTGGAACGCCTGCCCGTGCGGTAACAGATTGGCGGTCGGATCTCCATCCTCGCGGAGGAAACCCGTCGGGGCGCGGCCATCTCTCAATATTATCATTAGCCGCCGGACTCGATAAGGGTCTGATAAGGAAACGTATTGTTGTTGTATTCTCCGACAGCCCAGACCTGTTTTGTTCCTGGAATAGCCGAGACCTGTTCGAGAACATTGTTTATTCCTTCATTGGGGCTGGGTACGGTACTCCATTGGGTTCCATTCCAATGTTCAATCAGGGTCTGAAGAGGACTGCCAGAAGAAGATCCTACGGCCCAAATGTTGTCTGCTGAGATGGCTGTCACTCCCTGGAATGCCCCTATACCGACGTTATTCCATTGGGTTCCGTCCCAATGATCGATACCATTGTATCCCACGGCCCAAACGTCGTGTGACGAAATGGCTGCTATATCATCGAGTTGATTGGTAAGCAAATTAGGGATAACACTCCATTGTGTTCCATCCCAATGTTCAATCAGCGTCTGAAGAGGACTGCTAGAAGAATAGCCTGCGGCCCAAATGTTGTCTGCTGAGATGGCTGATATGGCATTAAGATTGTTGTAATTCGAATCTGGATTTGGACTGGAAATGACGCTCCATTGCGTGCCATCCCAATGTTCAATCAGGGTCTTTACCTCACGAGATGTTCCATGATATCCAACGGCCCAAACATCATTGGAGGAGATGGCTGCTACTCCATGAAATTGGGTATTGTACGCAGCGGCTGGGTTCGGCACGACACTCCACTGCGTGCCATCCCAATGTTCAGTTAGCGCATATTGGATACCATTGACCTTATTTAATCCCACGGCCCAGATATCATTTGCGGAAACCGCGGCAATAGCATTGAGCGTACTTAACCCAGATGTAGGGTCGGCTACAATGCTCCATCTGGTTCCATTCCAATGCTCGATGAGAGTTCGCGCTTTGCCATGAGTGTTGGCATATAATCCGACAGCCCACACATTGGTTGAAGAGATTGCGGCCACACCGTTGAGGACGTTGTAAGTTGAACTTGGATTTGGGCTGGGCTCAATACTCCATACCCTACAATGTGAAGCGATTGAAAATCCTTTGTCTTTGGAAGAAGCGAGACGAAAAATACTGGCAGCCTGTGCTTGCATGCTCATAAAACCAGGCAGTGTAAGGGCAATAATAAATGCCGCGAGCAGTGAAAAGAGCTGGTTTCGTCTCACGGATGGAAAAGGTCTCATAAAATACCCGCCTTTCAAAGATCTACTCATCCTTATTATAATAATTCCCAAAATCTGGGCAGAGGGACAAGGGTCCCAAGCATGATTACCCATCCCAGCTAGCTGGGAAGGGAGCATGGATATCCACGAACCACTTGCCCAGTAGTGGTAATGTGTT
>Ga0207416_1002865_pt1 | contig 17656 bp, 17 predicted proteins | sample PaiPotPPM11metaG_FD_184107 | JGI IMG/M metagenome (GOLD analysis project Ga0207416, IMG submission 184107) | Iron sulfur acid spring bacterial and archeal communities from Banff, Canada, to study Microbial Dark Matter (Phase II) - Paint Pots PPM... ...
GACCAGATCGCGGAGTTGCTGGAACTCCCGTTCGGCGTCGTTCTCGGTGATGGCCAAAATCATCTGGGTGCCGGCCGCGGACAGCAGCCGGGCGCACTCGGCGGCGACCGCCGAGTACGCCGGGGTGTCCACGAACGGGATCACGAACCCGACGAACGCCCGGCTGGTGCTCGCCGACAGCGCCCGGGCGAGGCGGTTGGCGACGTACCCGCGCGCCTCCGCGTGAGTCCGGATGCGGTCGGCGAGCTCCCGGCGGACCGAGGGACTGCCGTTCAGCGCGCGGGAGACCGTCGCGGTGGAGACGCCCAGGTCACGGGCCATCTCCACCACTCCGACGGACTTACGTCGCCCGCGGGACGCCATTCGGCGGCTCCTTGTTCGTCGTTTCCTGCATGCTGGTGCCGCTATGACGCGGCGTACTTGATGGTGGCGTTGTTGGCGGCGCTGCAGTCGAACGTGCCGGGCGTGACCGGGTCCACCCGGTTCCAGACCCCGTTCTGCAGCTGTACGAGCACCTCGCAGGTGGGTCCGACGCGGCCGCCGACGTTGGTCGGGCCGACGATGCCGTCGGCGGTGAACGAGTGCTCGTCGTTGAGCGCGGTGAACAGCGTCTGCCGGTTCAGCGTGCCGGTGGCCGCCGCCTTGTTCACCGCGTCCTGGAACAGCAGTGCCTCGATAAAGGAGTCGAGCGCGTTGTTGTTGAAGTTATTCACCCCGCCGAGCGCGGTGATCAGCTTGTCCAGGGTGGGATTGACCTTGTAGTCGCTCAGGTACGGCAGTTCAAGCAGCATCGCGTAGGTGCCGTTCACGGTCGCGCCGCCCTGCTTGTAGAAGGAGGGGTCGTAGCAGCCCGAGTTGCACTCCCAGACCTTCACCGAGTTGACGCCCTGCAGCTGGGCCTCCCGGCGCAGCAGCACCATGTTGGCGGTGGTGGTGTCGTCGTAGACGAAGGTCGAACCCGACGCCTTGACCTGCTGGATGAACGGGGTCAGCGCGCTCTGCGGCGCCGCGCCGCTCAGCGCGTAGAAGCCCTTGCCGTCCGCCTTGATGCCGACGTTGCTTTCCGCCGCGAGGTTAGGAAGAACGGTCAGCTTGAACGTCGGGTCGTCGCTGTCGTAGAGCCAGATGCCGTGCAGGCCCTGGTTGTGCGCCACCAGGTAGCGGGTGTCGCCGACCGGCACCACCGACGTCGGCTGGGCTTGCTTCGCCGTCGCGCAGTACGAGCCGAGGCCGGCGAGGAGGTATGTGTCAGGGTCGCAGGCTTCCGGCACGAAGGCGAAGGCCGCTAGGTTGGCGATGCCGATTGGCTTACCCTGTGCGTTCTTGCAGCCGTCGATGTCGGACAGGTCCTCAAGCGCGTTGGCCGAGGTGCCGACGAGGGCGAAGTCGTTCTGGCAGGCCTTGATCACGCAGTTGGTGGTGGCGTTGGGGTTGAGCTGCCCGTCGCAGAAGTCCACCACGACCTGACGCCCGGCCAGCCCGCCACTGGCGTTGACGCCGGCTGCCCACGCCTTGATCGCGTTCACCGAATCCTGGAACAGGCCGGGGACGAGCGGGTTGTTGACGTCGGCGATGATGCCGACCTTCATGGTGGTGGCGGTGAGCCCGACGTCGGTGCCCGCGGCGCTGGCGACGGGCGAAGCCCCGGTGGTGGCCGGGGTTGACCCGGTGCCCGAGGCGGGCGCCGAGGTGGCCGCGGCCGCCGAGGTGCTGGTGCTGCCGCTACTGCTGCTACTCGACGAGCTGCACCCCGCGGCCAGCAGGACCGCGGCCAGCAGCGCCGTGATCACTCCGGCCAGGCGCGTGCGTCTGGGTATCCGTCGTCCGGTGCCGCCACGGCCCGGCCCTTCGCTGTTAGGTCTCACTCCTGTGCCCTCCACGACTTCATTGCCTGTGAGCCTGGACCCGGCGACGCCCGTACGTTCACGGCCAAGGTGAACGTTATACCGGGCGGTCGGTATAAAAAAGAGCGGATTGTCCGCCAGGAATGCGCGCCGGGATTGGTGCGATGCCTCAGCCGGATGTAAACGTTTACACCACCGCGTTCGATGTAAACCTTTACACCATTGTGACCGGGGAATGTAAACCTCTACGGCGAGCCGCGGGGGTGGTGCGGCCAGCGATGTGGACGTTTACGAGTGGCCGGTGATTTACGCCCGTGAACTTGGTGTTTACGTGCTGGTTATCTGCTGTTTGTAGCAGATGTTGGACTGACTGGTCTCCCCCTTGGTCCCGCTCAGCGGAACATGGCGGTCAGGTGTAGTTGCCGCCGTTGACGCCGATGACCTGGCCGGTGATGTAGCCGGCGTCGTCGGAGCAGAGGAAGGCGGTCGCCGCGGCGATGTCCTCGGGCACGCCCAGCCGGCGGACCGGGCTCCGCGCGGCCAGCGCCTTGATGTTCTCTTCGCCGGCGGCCCCCTGCGCGAAGGGCGCGGCCATGAACATCGGGGTGATCACGGCCCGGGGCGGGATCGTGTTGACGGTGATCCCGTACTGGCCGAGTTCCAGGGCTAGGGTCTTGGTCAGCACCACCACGCCGCCCTTGGACGCCGAGTAGTGCGCCTGGGTCCGCGATCCCGACTGCGCGCTCGACGACGAGATGGTGACGATCCGCCCCCACCCGCCGGCGATCATGTCGGGCACCGCCAGTTGCAGGCAGTGGAACGTGCCGGTCAGGTTGACCGCCATGACGCGGTCCCAGTCCTCGACCGTGATCTCAAGGAACGGCGCGTTCAGCGACAGCCCGGCGCTGGTCACCATGATCTCGACTGGCCCGAACTCGCCGCGCACCGCGTCGAGCGCCTTCTCGACCGCGGCCCGGTCGCTGACGCCGGCGCCGAGGCCGATGACGCGCGACCCCTCGCCGCGCAGCTCCGCGGCGGCCCGGTCGGCCGCACCCGCGTCCAGGTCGAGCAGCGCCACGCTGGCGCCGCCGGCCGCGAGACGGCGGACGATCGCCAGGCCGATACCCGAGGCCCCACCCGTCACAACTGCCACTCTGGCCAACTGATCTCCTCCTTGGTCGCGTCGCCCTGCGGTGCCGCCGCAGTGCCGAAGTTAGATCAACCGGTCAGTGGAATCAAGCGGACCGGCCTGAGCCGCGGCCGGGCCTTGATGACCGTGCCGGGGCTGTGGTACCAAAGTACCTAGTAGTTTACTAATGTAATTCTTTACAACAGAGGCGGCAAGTATCCGACCTGGATGTAAGGACTTACATGCCGCAGGATTCGCAGTTCAGGTAAGTCGCAACCGGGCGGCACCGTGCCCACCGCTGGCCGCCGGCTCGCCTTGGGACTTGCTTTTGTATCGACCGGTAAGTACAACACAGGCAAGAACGTCGTGAAGGACACCAGAGTGACAGCTAACAGCGACAGACCGGGCGGCGCGGGCAGCCGCGCCAGCCGCCCGTTCCCGGCGCGCGTGCGCCTGCTCGGGGTGATCGCGGCGCTGGCCGCCGTCCTGCTGGCGGCGGGCTGCAGTTCGAGCAGCTCGTCGGCCGGGTCAGCAGCCGGCCCCACCGCCTCAAGTCCAGCCGCTTCCGGGTCGGCCCCGGCCGGGAGCACGGCCGCCTCCCCGGCCGGGTCGGCCGCCCCCGGCACCGACATCGGGCTCACCGCGACCACCATCAAGATCGGCATGATCGCCGACGTCGACACGTCGCTTTCTCCCGGCCTGTTCCAGAAGTCGGTGAACGCGGTCAAGGCCTGGGCGAGCATCGTCAACGCCAGCGGCGGGCTGGCCGGGCGCAAGGTCACGGTTGACTTCTGCGACTCCAAGCTGGACCCCAACGCCACCACTAACTGCGTCATCCAGGCCTGCCAGAACGACTTCGCGCTCGTCGGCACCTCCGCCAACGCGCTCGAGGACATCTCCGACATCGACGGCTGCAAGAACGCCGCCGGCAAGGCCATCGGCCTCCCCGACCTCGCCGCCTTCGCCTTCCTGCCGCTCGCCTGCGACCCCGACACGTACATCATCGGCGGCTACGGCCCGTACTGCGCGACCGCCAAGGAAAGCCCGCAGACGTACACCGCCAACATCGGCGACGCCCGGTACTACACATCGCAGTTCAAGGGCCTGCACGGGGTCTACGTCTACGACAGCGACGTCCCGACGCTCAAGGTCGACTTCCTCCCGAACTTCCAGGGGGACGAGGGCCTCGGCATCAAGGCGGACGCCCAGGGCTCCTACGCGGAGAGCGGCGCGGCGCCGCAGAGCGCCCTCACGCCGGTCATCTCGGCGATAAAGGCGGCGGGCTCGTCGTTCGTCTACGCCGGGTCGACGCCGCAGAACACGATCCTGCTCGAGCGCGAGGCCAAGCTGCAGGGCGTCAACAGCGTCAAGGTCTGGGCGTGCAACTCGGGCTGCTACGACTCGAGCTTCTACCAGCAGGGCGGCGCGACGGTGAACGGCACCTACGCGCAGCTGGATGACCTGCCCTTCTACACGGAGTACCAGGACAACCCGGCCCTGGCGGCGCTCGTCAAGCAGGTCGGCGGCACCGCGAACCTGAACAACAACGCCGTGCTCTCCTACGTCATGGCCCTGCTGTTCCAGGACGCGGTGCAGAAGGCGACCGCCAACGGCGGGACCCTGGACCGGGCGTCGCTGTTCACCGCGCTCAAGGGCGAGACCTCCTTCGACGCTGAAGGCATCATCGGCCCGACCAACGTGGGCGGCCACCAGCTTTCGACCTGCGACGTGATAACGCAGCTGGTCAACGGCCAGTGGCAGCGGGTGTACCCGGCCAAGCCGGGGACCTTCGACTGCAACAGCGGCAACACCAAGACGATCAAGCTGAACGTAACGCTGTAAGGAAGACGGAGCAGCCACCATGACCGATTTCACCGCCGTGGACTACTTCAGCGACGAGACCGTCGCGGACGACACCTACCCGTACTTCGACTTTCTGCTCGACGGGAGAAGGGTGTGGCGCGAGCCTTACCACGGCGTGGTCATGGTGGCCGGGCACGAGGAGGTGCTCGCCGTGCTGCGGGACACGGCGAGCTTCTCCAACTGCAACATCGTGGCCGGCCCGAGCTTCCGGTTCCCGGTCGAGCTCACCGGCGACGACGTGACCGACCTGGTCGACCAGCACCGGGACGAGCTGCCGATGAGCGACCAGATCATCACCTTCGACCCGCCGAAGCACACCGCGCACCGCGGTCTGCTGATGGGGCTGATCACGCCGAAGCGCCTCAAGGAGAACGAGGAGTTCATGTGGCGGCTGGCCGACCGCCAGCTCGACGCGGTGCTGCCGGGCGGCCGGTGCGAGTTCATCGACGACTTCGCGCAGCCCTATACCCTCCTCGTCATCGCCGACCTGCTCGGCGTGCCCGAGTCAGACCACCCGGCGCTGCTGCGCCGGGCCGGGGTAGGGCGCCGGCTGCTCGGCGACACCGGCGAAGACGAGGGCCGGCCCGACCACCCGCTGGACTTCCTGTACGGCTACTTCGCCGAGCGCATCGAACAGCTCAGGGAGGAACCGCGGGGCGACGTGCTGACCGGCATGGCCCGGGCGACGTTTCCCGACGGCTCGACCCCGGAGCCAGTGGACGTGGCCCGGATCGCGGCGAACCTGTTCTCGGCCGGGCAGGAGACCACGGTGCGGCTGCTGAGCACCGCCCTGCGACTGATCGGCGACGAGCCGGGGCTGCAGCAGCGGCTGCGGGAGCACCGGGAGCTCATCCCGCGCTTCGTCGAGGAGACGCTACGGCTGGAGAGCCCGATCAAGGGCGCCTTCCGCCTGGCGCTGAAGACCACGACCGTGGGCGGGGTCGAGATCCCGGCGGGCAGCACCGTCATGCTGCTGCACGGGGCGACCGGGCGGGACCCGCGCCAGTTCGAGTGCCCGCACGAGCTGCGCGTCGACCGGCCCAACGTTCGCCAGCACATCTCGTTCGGGGCCGGCATCCACACCTGCCCGGGAGCGCCGCTCGCGCGGGCCGAGGCCCGCGTCGTGCTGGAGCGGCTGTTCGACCGGACCGAGGAGATCCGCGTCTCGGAGGCCGCGCACGGTCCGGTGGGCGCGCGCCGCTACGACTACCTTCCGACCTACATGATCCACGGGCTGACCAGGCTCAACCTGGAATTCGACTGACGCTAGGAAGGGATGCGGCCCCCGAGGTCGCAAACGGACGGGCTACCATTTCGATAGGTATTAGAAATGGTCGGCCGAGAGGAATTCACCTTGTCCGCGAAGCCCTGCGTCCTGGTTTACGCCGAGGATGATCCCGAAGTCGGACCACCGCCGTGGGACCTGCTCGACGATGTCGAGGTGGTGCCGGCGGGCGGCCCGGTCCCTCCCGCGGCGGAGATCCTTTACGTGTGGGATCACCGTCTGGCGGATCTCGGCGCGCTGCTGCGCGCGGCGCCGCGGGTGCGCTGGGTGCACGCGAACTCGGTGGGCGTGGACCGGTTGCTCTGCCCTGAACTGCGCGGCCGGACCCTGACCAACGCCCGCGGCGTCTTCGACACGTCCATCACCGAGTGGGTGCTCGCCGCCGTGCTTGCCCACGTTAAGGGGCTGGCCGAGACCTGGGAGCGGCAGCGGCGGGGAGTGTGGGAGCACCGGGTCACCGGGCGACTGGCGGGACGCCGCGCCGCAGTGGTCGGTACCGGGTCGATCGGCCGCGCGACCGCGTCGGGCCTGTCCGCGCTCGGAATGACGGTCGAGTTGGTCGGCCGGACGAGCGAGCGCGCCGGCGGAGGGCGCGGGAGCGACAGTTTGACCAAGGTCGCACGGGACGCGGACGTCCTCGTCCTCGCGCTCCCGCTGACGGCCGAGACCGCTGGTCTTGTGGACGCCCCGGTCCTGGAGGCCCTCGGCCCGGACGGCTTCCTCGTTAACGTCGGCCGCGGTCGCAGCGTCGTCGAGGCCGACCTGGCCAACGCGCTGCGCTCCGGGCTGATCGCCGGGGCGGCGCTCGACGTCTTCGAGGTCGAGCCGCTCCCGGCGAACTCACCACTGTGGACCCTGCCCGGCGTGCTCGTCTCGCCGCACATGGCGGGCGACTACCAGGGGTTCGAGGCGGACATGATGAGCATCTTCGGCGATAACCTGCACCGCTGGCAGGCCGGGCGTCCGCTGCGCAACGTGGTCGACCTCGACCTCGGTTACGTCCCTGGTTGATCCCGGCGGCGCCCCGGGCGGGCGACGTCCTCGACCGTTTCGTACCAGCGCTTGCGGGTGCCTACCTTGGCCCGGAGCCGCCAGCGCCGGGACTTAGGCGACTCCGCGAGGTCGCGGCGGAGCTGCGCGGCGCGGGCCAGCACCCGCTGCCGCACGTCCTCGGGCAGCGGCACGGTGCCCGCGATCTCAATGAGACGGTCCAGGTTGCCCGTCGCGGTGTACCAGAACCCCCAGTCGTCGCAGAGCAGCTTGCGCAGACGCGCCAGGTCGATCATCTCGTCCTCGCCGGCTGGCCCCTGTCCCCCCGTGCCCTGCTCCCCGACGGCATGCTCGCCGAAGAGCACGGCCAGGTCGATCAGGTCGTTGCTGGTGATCTCGTGGATCTGGAGCTTGGACAGGACCAGGTCGGCGAGGGCGACGCACGGGCCCTCGGTGCCAAGCCGGCCCGCGAAGTCGATCGTGTGCGCCATCACCAGCTTGTCGAGGAAGACATCGACCTTGATGCCGGTCTCCGGGTGAGCGTAGATCTGGCGCTTGATACCCCACTCACGCAGCCCACGGGCGGCCGGGTCGAGCTGGTAGCCCTGGCCGGAGAAAAACTCCTCGAGCCGCTGGTGCTCCTTGTCCCGGCCCCAGAAGTCGATGTCGTAGAAGGGACGACGGCCGAGTGCGGGCATCAGCGCGCGGTGCCCGGTGCACTTGAGGTGCACCGCCACCGAGCCGGTGACCCGTATGGTCAGGCCGCTTTGACCGGCCGCGCCGACGAGCCTGACGGCTTCACCGGGAATCTGCGCCGCGATGCCCGCGGTGCGATCGACGGCTGGTTCCATGACGGCGGTTTCCCCGTTCGCGTCCACCTCGTTACTCAACGGGAATCTCGCTGAGCTGCGCCTTCATGTCAACTCCGGTCCCGGCCCGGTAGACGCGCCAGGCCAGGTACCACACCGCGGCGAAGACCGCGACCGCGATGGTCATGACCTCCGACAGGTGGTTGTTCGCGCCGTAGGCCCCGTCTACCAGGAGCCGGTAGAAGGTATAGCCGACGCAGGCAAAGGCGACGGCCCCGAGCACCGAGATCACCGGCACCGGGCCCCAGCGGTAGGCGACCGGCGAGGACTCGAACTCGCGCCGCCGCCGGAACGGGAAGATGAGCGCGGCCAGGCAGACCCCGGCGAACGGGATGCACTGGCCGAGGAACCCGCCGAGCACCAGGATCTCGCTGGTGAAGGCGTACAGCAGCACCCAGACCTCGGCGATGATCGCACACAGCAGCAGCGACCACGTCGGGGTGTGGAACCTGGCCGACACGGAGGAGAACCACCGGGGCGCCATGCCGTCGAGGGACCAGGCGAGCATGCTCCGGGTTGAGGCGAGCAGCGAGCTTGCGCCGACGAAGAACAGCAGCGAGAGCACCCAGAGGCTGTTCACCACGGTGAGCACGACGTTCCCCCCGGCGATGCCCGTATACAGGTTGACGTAGGGCGCGGCGTTCAGCGGGAACTTGCTGCTCGGGATCTCCGAGGAGGCGAGGATGAACGAGGAACCGAACGCCTCCCGGTACAGGAACATCAGGATGATCATGGCCGCGCCCATCGTGATGATGGCCATGCTCATGCCGCGCAGCTGGCTGCGCTGGCCATCCTTCACCTCGCCGCCGAAGCTGACCGAGAGCACCGCGAACCACAGCGAGAACGCCGGCCATGCGGCGAAGAAGACGCTCTCGGAGAAGCTGAAGGAGTGCTGCGCCGACCCGGCCGCCGCGATCACCCGGTCGTAGGCGCCGCTACCGGCCACAGCGTCGAAATGCTGGTGGAAGTTCAGCACTCCGGTGGCGGCGAGGATCAGGGTCACGATCGTGCACAGCAGGCTGACGACGGTGACGTAGCTGGCCCACCGCTGCGCCTTGAAGTAGACGCCCGCCCCGCGGTACTGGACGAGGGAGAACACCACCGTAACGAGGGTGCCGCCGAGGAACAAGCCCCACTTGCCGCTGAACCAGTCGCCTGCGCTGATCAGGCCCGCGCTGTGCTCCTCGACGCCGAGTGCGCTCAGCATCGGGGCGATGCCGTACCTGGACAGGAAGGCACCGTTGATCCCGGCGTAGAAGAGCTGCCAGAAGATCAGCGACATGCTCAGCACCAGCCCCGCCATGGGATGCAGGATGCGGGACATGAACACGTAGTCACCGCCCGAGCGCGGGTACACCATGCTCAGCAGCGCATAACAGCCCGCGATGAACAACCCCGCGACGGTGGCGACGAGGGTGGCGAGCTCCATGCTCGCACCCGGGTAGAACTCCCAGGCGGCGACGATGAAGATGATGTAGCCGAGCGCGATTTGCTGCCAGCCGTAAAACATCACGTCGTCGGTGCGCACCTGCCTGACCAGGCCGGAGCTGGCCCGGGTGAAGAGACCGCCGGGGGTGGGCGGGCCAACAGGGGATTTAAAGGTCGTCATCGTATGATCAGCCCCTTACCAGGCTCGTGTTAGCAAGTCCGTGACGCTTGTCGAGATCGACGAGCAGGCCGCCCAGGATCCCCTCGCTGTACTCGCTGCCGGGGTTGCCGACCGGGACACTGGCGCAGTCGCGGACGCCCCGGGACTCGTGGATGTGCCCGTGCAGGCCGAGGAGCGGACGGTAGGTCGCGATGGCGTCGCGCGTTGCTGTGCTGCCGACCGGGACCATCTTCGGCCCGCCGGCGGCCATGACCGCGCGGAGCTCCTCATCGAGTTGCGGTGCGTAGTCAAGTCCCGAGCCGAGCGGCGGGACATGGAGACTCATGACGGTGCGGCCGGGATCGGCGACGCCCGCCATCAGGTCGTCGATGCGCCGCGTCAGCTCCTCCTCGCTGACATCGCGGGGGCAGGCCCAGGGGGTGATGTTGCCGTAGCCCATCCCCGCGATCTGGAAGCCGTCGGCCAGGTCGATGACCCTGCCGTTCGGGTCCTGGATAAGACTCGACTTGGCCAGCATCTCGTCGACCTCGAAGTAGTCGTCGTTGGCGCCGCTGACGAGCACCTGGACACCGGAATGGCCGAGGCGGTCCTCGGCCATGTCGATCCACCGCTCGACCCGGGCGAGGATGAGGGTGCGGAAGAGAGAATCGATGCGCTCCTGGTCCGCCGCGTACCACGCGTACTCGTCCGGGGTGGTGACGAAGGCGTACTGCCCGGCGTCGGCGATCATCCCGGTGAGGTGGTCCAGCTCCTGGCCGGCCTTCACCTTCCGCTCAATGCCGGCGAACCGGGCCTTATACCTGCCCCGCTTGTCCTCGATGATCGGGACGACGAACTTCCCTGTGATGTCGCCGCCCACGACGATCGTGTCGCATTCGTAGTGCTTCGGCGTAGCGAGGAACTTCTTCCAGCAGCGCTCGGAACCGTGGATATCACTACAGAAGTACAGGCGCATGGAACAACCTCCAAGCTGCTGGAACTTGGAATCCAACCCTAGGTAGGCCGTGTTACAGCCGAAATAAATCGCCGTTTCGATACAGTATCGAGGACCAGATTAACGGTTGGCTCGCATACCTCTTGCAGAGCACCAGGTGGCACTTTCTATAATGCATTGAATGTCCGCGCGAGATGTCGGAGGTAATCGTCATGGCTGAGGACAGGACACGGCCGCTGATCGGCGATGGCACGCTCGAGTACGAGTGGATGACGTGGCCGGAGATCCGGGCGGCAACCGGCCTGCCGGTCGTCCTGGCGGTCGGCTCGACCGAGCAGCACGGCCCGCACCTGCCGGTCAACGCCGACTGGATCGTCCCGCAGGCGCTCCTGCGCGCCGCCCAGGCCGTGCGCCCGTTCGTGCTCGGCCCGGCGCTCCGGCTCGGCTACCGGTCAAGGCCGTCAAGCGGCGGCGGGCAGCACTTCCCCGGCACCCTGTCCCTGCGAGCCACCACGTTCATGGCGGTGATCGAGGACCTGCTCGACGAGCTCATCCGAACGGGGTTCACGAAGATCGTCCTCTACAACTGGCACTTCGAGAACGCCAACTTCGTCTACGAGCCGGCCTTCCTGGTCTCTGGCCGGCATCCAGGCGTCAAGATCCTCGTGGTTGAGAACGGCATGCCGTCCTTTGACGCCGAGGACCTCCGCACCCTGTTCCCCGGCGGCTTCCCCGGCTTCGCACTCGAGCACGCGGCGGTCATCGAGACCTCGCTCTTCGAGTACCTGTGCCCGGCGACCGTCCGGATGGACAAGATCGGCACCGACGCGCCCGCGCGCCTGGCGCCGTATGACGTCCTGCCGATCGATGAGTCCCTGTCCACGGCGAGCGGCTCGCTGTCCGACGCGACGCCGGCCACCACCGAGAAGGGCAAGCTCCTGGCCGACCGGATCGTCGATTACGTGGTCGGCATCATTGACGCGGAGTTCCCGCGCGAAGGGGGGCGGTGACGTGCCGGCCGCGCTTGTGACCGGCGCCGCGAGCGGGATCGGGCGGGCGACCGCCCAGGTGCTTGCGACCCGCGGCTATGCCGTCGCGATCGGCCACCTCGGGCGCGCGGCGGAGGCCAAGGAGGTCGCCGCGGAGACCGGCGGCATGGCCTACGAGGCCGACGTGGCCGACATCCGGGCCGTGGCCGGTCTCGTCGCGGCCGCCGAGCGTGACCTCGGGCCGGTGGAGGTCGCGGTCGCGTGCGCGGGCTTCGACCACGACGTGGCACTGGAGGAGATAACGCCCGAGCTGTGGGAACGGAGCCTCGCCGTGATCCTCGGCGGGTGCGTGAACGTCGTCGCGGCAGCCGGGCCGCGGATGCGCGCCCGCCGCTCGGGCTCGATTGTCGCGATCTCCTCTGAGCTCGCCCTGCTCGGGGACGCCGGCCACCTGCCGTACGTCGCGGCGAAGGCAGGCATCCTCGGATTCGTCCGTACCGTGGCCCGCGAGTACGGTCCCGACCAGGTCCGGATCAACGCCGTGGGCCCGGGTCCGGTGGACACCGAGATGCTGACGCAGCGGTGGCGCGGCGAGGAATACCGGCAGAGCATCCCGCTTCAGCGGTTCGGCCGTCCTGAGGAACTGGCGCGCGCCATCGCCGACGTCGCCGAATGGACCTGGCTGACCGGCCAGGTCATCTCGCCTAACGGAGGAGTGGTCATCCAGTGAGCGACGCGGTGAGCGCGCAGCGTGTGGCGCTGGTGACGGGGGCGGCCGGCGGGATCGGGACGGCGATCGTCGCCGCGCTCGAAGCCTCCGGCTGGACGGTCGCCGCCACCGATGTCATCGTCACCATCGGCGCTGGCGCCAAGGGCACCGGCGGAGGCGAAGACGCCGCCGGCGCGTCCTCCGGGCGCGCCGTCGACGTGGTGGCCGACCTCGCGAGCCGCGCGGCCTGCGCGGAGCTCATCGAGCGCGTCCTGGCCGCCCACGGACGGCTCGACCTGCTGGTGAACAACGCGGCCACCATGACGCTCGTCGAGCCGACGCCGTCGACGATGGACCTATGGTGGCGGGACTTCCAGGTCAACCTCAGCGCCCCGCTGTGGCTCACGCAGGCGGCCCGGCCGGCCCTGCTGGAGGCGCGCGGGCAGGTCATCAACATGTGCAGCGTCGCGGCGCTGCACGGCGAGCCCGGCTTCAGCGCGTACGCCGCGAGCAAGGCCGGCCTGCTCGGCCTCACTCGCTCGCTCGCCCGCGAGCTCGCGCCCGTCGTGCGGGTGAACGCCGTGGCCCCCGGCCCCACCGACACGTCGCAGCTTGGCCGCGACGCCGAGTACCAGGGGCTGCCCCTGCCCGAGCTGCGCGCGCTCTACGCCGGGCAGATGCCGATCGGCCGGCTCGTGGCACCCGGGGAGGTGGCAGCAAGCGTGGCTTTCCTCGCCGACTCGGCCGCGTTTACCGGAGAATGCATTCAGGTCAACGGTGGCATCCTGATGTCGTGAGGAGAGCCGCGAGGCGGGGCAAGTCTGACCATGGAAGCAGAAGCGGAGACGATGAACACCGATGAAACGTCCGCGCAGCGTCCGCTCGATGGCCGCCGGGACGACATTATCGTGACGGCGGCCCGGCTGTTCGCCGAGAACGGCTACGCCAGTACCACGATGACCCAGATCGCCCGGGCGTGCGGGCTGCGGCAGTCGTCGCTGTACTACTGGTTCGGCCAGAAGGAGGCGATCCTGCGGGAATTGCTCGCGCTGAACCGGATCACGATGGACTTCATCGTCACGCAGATCGCCGACACCGCCGAGTCACCCGCGGTCCGGCTGCTCAGGCTCCTCGTGTTCGACCTGAACGAGCTGTGCCAGGCACCGGTGGACATCAGCGAGATCGACGCGCTCGCCGAGCGGCAGCCGGACGGATTCCGCGAGTACTGGGAAGACATGTCGGTGCTGCACCGGGAGCTCACCGCGCTCATCGCCGAGGGGATCGAACGGGGCGAGTTCACCGCCTGCGACCCAGAGCTCGCGGCACTCCATATATGTGCCGCCGAGCAGGGAATCCAGCACCGGTTCCGCAGCTCGGAGGCGCACCGTCCCGGCGGGGCGAGCCCGTTCCAGCACCCGGTTCTCGACCGCGGCGAGTTCGTCACGGAGGCGGCGCGGTGGCTGGTGCGCTCACTGCTCGCGGATGTCACGTCGATGCCCGCGATCGTCGCGGCAGCGGAGCGTCAGGCCGATGCGGGCGCCCCGGCTACCGGCGACTCAGCGGCACCCGCCGTCGCAGTCCCGTCGGCCGGCTCCTGACGGCCGGCTCCTTACGGCCGAAGCCCGCGGGGCCGGTTCATTGTCCAGCCGCAGGCGCTCAGGCTCCCGGGCAGGCCATGTTCGCGGGCCGGTGGAACCAGAAGTCGTTCGGGATGAAAGGTTAGTCTTGCGAACGACTTCTGGTGGCTTCTCGCGTTCCCGCCGCCGGCGCGGGGGGCGCGGGCGTCGGAGGCTACCGCGTGCGTTCCGCGCAGCGGGTGAGCAACGGGCTGATGCGGTAGCCGACCAGTTCGCGCATTACGAGCGCGGTGCTGGTGCGCTCGACGCCGGGTATGGCCAGGATCTGGCCGGCGATGCGGTACAGGTCGTCGGCGTCGGCGGCCGCCACGTGCACGAGCAGGTCGGTGTCGCCGCTGATCCCGTCGACTTGCAGTACCTCGGGAATCCCGGCGAGCGCGGCGGCCACCTCGTCGAGCCGGCGCTGGGTGACCTGGGTGGTGATGTAGGCGGCGAGCGGGTAGCCGAGCAGGGCGGGCGGGACCTGGCGCTCGAGCGAGTCGAGGACTCCCTGCTGCTCAAGCCGGGCGAGCCGCGCCTGCACCGTGTTGCGGGACAGCCCCGTCTGCCCGGTCAGGGCGATGGCCGTGGCGCGGGGCCGCTCGACCAGCGCGAGCAGCAGGCGGGCATCGGTCGCGTCGATGCGGTTGACGTTACGCATAATGCTCACCTTCGACAGCCGTAGAGCAAACGTTATGGGCGCTCTGCTCAGTATGGTACGACCAGGTTGTGCATACATCCCAGTTGGTGCTCTGATTTGGTGTGTTATGCACACTCACGGGTTGCTGTGCCTGGCAAACCAAAGAGGCTGGTGATGAGATGACGGACGTCGCCGCGGAGCGGACGCGAGCGGAGGCCGACGCGTTCGGCGTGCTGCGGGAGATCGAGCGGCGGGTGCTGTGGCTGTCGACGGCGGTCATCCACGAGGCCAACCTGGTGCGGCCGAACCCGTCCGGGCTGAAGGTGGGCGGTCACCAGACGTCGAGCGCGTCGATGGTGTCGATCATGACGTCGCTCTGGTTCCGGCACCTGCGGCCGCAGGACCGGGTGTCGGTGAAGCCGCACGCCTCCCCGTGCTCCACGCCATCAACTACCTCCTCGGCGACCTCGACGAGCGGTACCTGACCGCGCTGCGCGCCTTCGGCGGGCTGCAAAGCTATCCCAGCCGGTCCAAGGACCCCGACCCCGTCGACTAACTCGACGGGATCGGTGGGGATCGGGGCCACCGCCCCGATCTGGGGCGCGGTGGCCCGCCGGTACGCCGAGGCCGCGGTGGGCGGCGCGGGCACCGGCCGGCAGTACTCGCTGCTCGGCGACGCCGAACTGGACGAGGGCGCCGTGTGGGAAGCGATCCTCGACCCCGTCGTCACGGAACTCGGCGAGGTCGTCTGGGTCGTCGACCTGAACCGGCAGTCGCTTGACCGCGTCGTGCCCAACATCGCGGCCAGCCGTCTTGAGGGGATGTTCGCGAGCGCGGGCTGGCAGGTGCTCACCGTGAAGTACGGCCGGCTGCTCGAGCGGCTGTTCACCCGGCCGGGCGGGAGCGAGCTGCGGGCCCGCATCGACGCGATGCCCAACCCCGAGTACCAGCGGCTGCTCCGGTGCCCGCCCGCCGAGCTGCGGGAACGCCTGCCCGGCGGCAGCGCGCCGGCCGCCGCCCTGATCGCCTCGCTCGACGACACCACGCTGGCCGAGGCGATCCGCAACCTCGGCGGCCACGACCTGGCCGCCCTCGACCAGGCCTACGCGTCGATCGACGACACCCGTCCCACGGTGATCTTCGCGTACACGATCAAGGGGTTCGGGCTGCCCACCCAAGGTCACCCGCAGAACCATTCCGCGCTGCTGACCGTCGAGCAGATGAGCTCGCTGGCCGGCCAGCTCGGCGCCGACCTCGCCGACCCGTGGCGCCGGTTTGCGCCTGGTACCGGAGGCGGCCAGCTGTGCGCCGCTACCGCGGAGCGCCTCCGGCGTCCCGCCGTGGCGGCGCATCCGGCGCCGGCGATGCCCGCGGACTTCGGACGGACGCCGACGGGCACCGCGAGCACCCAGGCCGCGCTCGGGCGCGTGCTGCTTGACCTGACCAGGGAGGCGCCGGAGGCCGCCCGGCGGGTAGTCACGGTCAGCCCGGACGTCAGCTCGAGCACGAACCTCGGCGGCTGGATCAACAAGGTCGGCGTGTGGTCCGCCGCCGACCGCGTCGACTGGTTCGCCGACGACAAGGACACGGTGCTGCACTGGCGGGAGAAGCCAACCGGACAGCACATCGAGCTCGGCATCGCGGAGACGAACCTGGTCGGGCTGCTCGGCGAGCTCGGCACGACGTGGAGCCGCTGGGGTCAGCCGCTGCTGCCGATCGGCGTGCTGTACGACCCGTTCGTGGAACGGGCGCTTGAGCCGTGGTCCTTCGGCATCTACGCGGGCGGCCAGTCCATCCTCGTGGGCACTCCGTCGGGGGTGACGCTCGCGCCGGAAGGCGGCGCGCACCAGTCGATCACCACGCCGTCCATCGGCCTCGAGCAGCCGGGCTGCGTCAGCTACGAGCCCGCCTTCGCCATCGACGTGGAATGGACGCTGCTCGCTGCGCTTGCCCGGCTGGGTAAGCCCGACGGCTCCTCGGCCTACCTGCGGCTGTCGACCCGTCCGGTCGACCAGACCCTGGCCGCGGTGCCTGCCGATCCCGCGGCGCGCGAGCGACGCCGGCGGCAGGCGGTCGCCGGCGCGTACTACCTGCGCCGCACCGATCGACCGCAGGTGACGATCGCCGCGATGGGGGCCGTCGTCACCGAGGCGGTGGCCGCCGCCGAACGCCTCTCGGCGGTGGGCATCCCGGCGGACGTCATCTGCGTGACCAGCCCCGGCCTGCTGTTCAAGGCGCTGCTCGCCCGGCAGGGCCGCGCGGAGGCGCCCACCTGGATCCTCGACCAGGTCTTCCCCGCCGCGCGCGCCACCCCGCTCGTGACGGTGCTGGACGGGCACCCGCACACGCTCGCGTTCCTGGCCACCATTCACCGGGTGCCCGGGATCACGCTCGGGGTGACCCGCTTCGGGCAGTCGGGTTCGCTGGAGGACGTGTACCGCTTCCACGGCATCGACACCGACAGCATCGTCCGCGCGGGACTCGACGCCGCGGGGAGCTAGCTCTGTTGACGTGGTCACGGGCTGGGTCGCCGGCTAGGTGGCTGGCTGGGTTCGCCGGCTAGGTGGCCGGCTTGATCTCCGGTTCCTCGCCGTCGGCGACCGGGAAGAAGCCGAGGAAGGTGACGCCCTCCTGGGTGGCGTCGAACTTCTCGATCACCGTTCCCTCGGGCTCGTAGAACACGTCACCTGGCCGCAGCACCGAGGCTTCCCCGCCGGCGATCTGGTAGACGGCCGAGCCGGTTTCGATGCTGCCGAAAACGGGGCCGTTGTGGATGTGCGGGCCGGCGGGATACCCGGACGCGATCCGGATACGGCGGATCTGGATGCGGGAGGTCGCCTTGGCCGGACTCACCGTCTCGTCCAGCAGGATCTCCCGGGTTACCGGCGCCTCGGTGTGGTCCGGCTCAGGGGGCGCTTGGTTCTCCATGGGCCCCATCATGCCCGAGGTGCCGGAGCGCGTCTTTCCCGGGCCAGTCGGCTGCCGCCCGGCTGGGCTCGGATTGCGGGTCATCCGGGCCAGCGGCCCGGTGCCGCCGGCCCGGTTACGGTACTTCGTCCGGTTTTGCCCCGGCCCCTGGGCGGCTGTTTCCATCATTGCGGGTCATCGGGGGCGGATAGGCAACACGTCAAAATAAAGTGAGTTCTCGGCGTGTCGTGTGGCAGGATTCTGATATGGAC
>Ga0207416_1002867_pt1 | contig 17648 bp, 13 predicted proteins | sample PaiPotPPM11metaG_FD_184107 | JGI IMG/M metagenome (GOLD analysis project Ga0207416, IMG submission 184107) | Iron sulfur acid spring bacterial and archeal communities from Banff, Canada, to study Microbial Dark Matter (Phase II) - Paint Pots PPM... ...
CGCAATGAAGAAGCTCTTGCGTACTGAGCTTGAAACAAGAAGGTTTTCGGCCCAGAGCATGCCTTTTTCAACTTGCAATCTCATTAGCCAACAAAGTCGTAAAAGGAGGCAGTTATGCTTATTCAAAAGGATTTGTCTCTTATCTATCGTACCATGAAAAGCTCAACAGTTGTACTATACTACACAAAAATACTATTCTGCTACACAAGCAATTATAGAATTATAGTCAATTTATAATGCGCAATAGATGTGTTATCATGCACTAATACAGCTTGAGTAACATGATAGTCAATTTAAATTTATAGGTTTATTATGGTAAATATATTGAATAAAACAAACCTATATTAACGAAAAAAGGCATAATATACAAGTTGTCTATGTATCGTGGGCGTCATTATTCTTGAAAATCGGTATGTGATAGTGCAGTATTTTTCTGAACGTTGAGTATAGGACAGGAAAGGGGAGGTTGAAATGGGGAAGAAGCAGATTGAAGTATAATCCCCAAAAAACAGAAAACCCCCGTGATTAGGGGGAATAGCCTATCTAGATTGCTCTAGCAGCTTGCCATACGACCAGTCTTCAGCTACGATTTCTATGTATTATACCAGATTTTATTAATTTTGTCAAGTCTGACAATGAACCCAATCTACTTCTCTTCCTCATACAATCGCCCCATCCCCTGCGCCGTCTTACGCATCACCTGCACCAACTCCTCCGGTTCCAGTGCCTTGACTTGCTCCCCATAGCCCAGCAGCAAACGCATCGCCCACCAGATCGAGCGAACATATCCTTCAACGATTGCACCCTGACCACCATCCAGCAAGGTCACCTAGTACCTACTTGTGCTCATATGATACTATATGGTAAAGACCAGCTAAGTGAGAGGAGCATATATGATGGATGTACGACACTTTTCCACAGATAACAATAATAGTGAATTACAGTGGGTAATTGCTCGCATCCGATCGCGTGGCGCACGGCAAGCACTTCCCACACCCACGCCTGCTGCTCTCGCAGCTGTAATTGCACACCTACGCGACGAGGAGCCACTGACGGCCAAAGAGTTGGACGAACGTGAGCGTGAGTGGGCCGCCATAGAAGCCGAGCAGAGGACAGTTGAACAAGCCGACGCACGCAAAGTTAAGTAGCTTCCTTACCAGCTCTCTATCAGCACTATCAATGCTACTTCTCCTCCTCATACAATCGCCCCATCCCCTGCGCCGTCTTACGCATCACCTGCACCAACTCCTCCGGTTCCAGTGCCTTGACTTGCTCCCCATAGCCCAGCAGCAAACGCATTCCCCACCAGATTGAGCGTGCATACCCTTCAATGATCGCCCCCTGACCACCATCCAGCAAACTCACCTTTTGATCCCATAAGCGAGTACTAAGCGTACCATGGCGTGCCATCTCCGGAGCCACCCAGTAGCGGATTTTGATACCGGGTCGGCTCCTGCTACCCGGATAAAAATGGTCATGCTCCTGCTGTACAGAATCGGGGTGGATACGGTCGACGCGATAATCGATGAACTTGTTCATTTCGAACACATAAGCCGTGAAGTACCAGTGCCCATCCCGATACTCCAATTCATAGGGTTCAACATGCCGATGGAAGACCGGCTCATCATCCCAACTTCTCGGCAACGGTGTATAGGCAAAAGAGATATAAGCACCGGCCTCTAAAGCAGCATCTAACTGCAAAATTACCTCAGTATGTTGTGCATAATCTGCTGCCGGTGATAATGGTAACAAGACTGGACGGGCCAGCCTTTTACGCTTCTGGTTCACAAGACGACGACTCTTCTCCGAAAAGAGCCATTCCCAACGCTGCAACAACTTTTGCACAGCATTGGCATACGGTGTTCCAGGAGTAAAGCTCTCTTGTAGTGCGATAAAAGCACGAGCCTCATCTTCGTTGATATCTATCTTGAAAGCAGATTGCACTAATCCAAAGGTACCTGTATCACGATCATAGGTAATTGCTAACCTTCCTCGCCGTTGTTGCTCTGCACACCACTCGTCGAGATGCTCATGACCAGGATCTGGTAAGTCCTCTACTAACTCACCGGAGAGAGTTGTGAGATCACGATAGAGGGCTTTTTGGGGATTCTGACCATAGTATGGTATTCGCTCGAAAATTTCTTCCCTGGTTAAACGTGTTTGCCCTGCTATCTGTAAGAGAATCGCCAATAGCATAACTCTGACCGATTTGCCAGTACTGGGATTTGTCACCTGCTTTTTCGAGCGTTTGATTATCGCTTTTGGCTGCTCAAATACATCTTCTTCCATGAAAACCCGTCTTCTTTCAAATATTGATTGTTGCCACCTATGCAGAACAAGAACATGCGAGGAATGCGCTTGTTTCCATGTCAGCTATAAGAGAAGCATACCATACAGCTTGGGACAGAATCTGTCTTTAGAAGACTAATTTCTGAGGTGCGACAAAAAAGGGCAGGAGTCCCATTCCGTCCTGCGAAACTGCCAATGCTCGAGTCATGCAACACTAGTGTGGTACAACCTTTGTCACTCAGGCTCAGCACCAAATTATATTCTTTATGTGATTTCTATCACATTTTTATTGCTTTTTTATGGCCTTCTGGTGGGATCTATGTTATATATATTCTTAGACGGAACATCCACAGACAATCCGATTGGTGGGGAAAAGCATCCATTTAATGTAAGGGTGTGCCACCTTATTGAGAATTAATACAAGAGTTTTATGATTGACGGAGACAAAAACATGAATCAATTCGTACAGAAAGCAACGATCAAAGACGTTCGCCAGAGTCATGGTTTGACGGCACAGCGTATTGCCGAGATGGCTGGTGTCCCCCTGAGAGTCGAATATTTAATGGAGATCGGTTGTCCTGTAAGCAGGGATGATGCAAGAAAAGTTTTGCTGGCTTTATCTTCACTAACCGGTGGTAAATCTACACTTGCTAATGTGGCAATCCAGACAGAGTAAGCAAAGCGTGTCTGATTGAAGTACATGCTATTCTCATTGCTGAAGAGCAAGAGCAACGACAGACAATAAGCAGCGTGGCAGTCTATGCTCGCGTCTCTTCCATTGAAAATCCTTCCAATCCCGACAGTGACATTTCACCCTACCCACTACCACAGTCCGCGTTTTCAACAAAACCACAGCGACATGAGCGCGAATTTGGTGTTTCCTTCTTCCTCTCCTCTGACTCTCCCTTCACTGGGTCCACGCGTCCTTGGAGCCATTGCGATCATTCCTTCTCCCCCTGAATAGTTACAAATTTGATTGGGCAAATTTGGTCCCCCTGTATACTCAATTTGAACGCAGCATGATGAAGAGATAATTGAAGAAGTGTAAACCATTATCTTCTGTATATCTTGATCCATGTTGATGATCACGTTTCTTAGTGATAACATAGTGGAAGAAGGACTTCAAATGATGCATCACACAAATTTTCTCAAAAGATGTTTAGCCCAACCGCGTTTGTTACTACGAACCTTCTCACTCGGTATGCTCCTCATCGGGTGCTTTGCAGTAATGGCAGGTTTAGGGGCATCCATGGCGTCTGCCCAATCATTAACTGGACAGAACGGACCTCATAAGTCTAAGCTGGGGAGTCAGAAGCACGGAACTTCTACAGATCCGGGACATTCTACAAGTGCAGTACCTCCTACAGGTACAGTAACTCCTACAGTTACGGTAACTCCTACAGTTACGGTAACTCCTACAGTTACCGCAACTCCTATTGCCATTTCAGGATCTAACCTCGCGGGTGCAACAAGCCCACCTCCACCTACTTCCGGTGCAGCTGGAGCAAGTGGCGCAGCTGGTAGCGCTGGTGGCGTTGGTGGCGCTGGTGGCGCTGGTGGCGTTCCTGGAGCTGGTGGCGTTGGTAGGCCCGGATTACCATCCACCGGTAGTGATCCTGGCAACAATCCTCTTCCTTAAAAGAAGGAAAATATCTAGTTGCCTCTAGATTGAGACTCCCCGGCAGAAATGCATGGGGAGTCTTCTTTTTGCATGCGTCTGATCATTTGAAGAAGAGACACACAGTTTTTCATAGCCATAATGGTATGAGGATGCTCAGTTCCCAACACTTTCTTATAGATCACCAAAGCTCGCTGTAAAAGCAGTTCGGCCTCCTCATATTTGCCCTGGGCAGAGTAGAGTTCTGCTAGACTGTTAAGTGTGATGGCGGTTTCGGGATGCTCGGTCCCCAACACCAGCTTACGGATGTCCAGTGCTCGCACATAGAGAGGTTCCGCCTGCTCATATTTGCCTAGTTCATAGTAGAGTTGTGCTAGATTGTTAAGAATACTGGCGATCTCCGGATGCTCAGTCCCCCACAGTTTCTCATAGATGACCAAGGCTTGCCGCAAGAACGGTTCCGCTTGCTCATACTTGCCCCAAGCATAGTAGAGTCCTCCTAGAGTGCTGAGCGTCATGGCTGTCTCGGGATGTTCAGTTCCTAACACTTTCTCAGCGATAGTTAGAGTTCGTAGATAGAGAGGTTCCGCCTCACTGTATTTGTCCTGGTCACAGTAGAGTAAAGCCAGATTGTTCAGCGTGATGGCGATCTCCGGATGCTCAGCGCCCAACCCTTTCTCTCTGATATCCAGAACTTGCAGATAGAGAGGTTCCGCCTGTTCGCATTTGCCTTGAACTCGGTAGAGGTTTGCTAAATTGTCAAGAGTCGTGACGACCTCGGGATGCTCCGTTCCCAACACTTTCTCTTTGATGTTGAGAACCCGCTGGTAGAGAGGTTCCGCTTGCTCATATTTCCCTTGGGCAGAGTACAGGTTTGCCAGATTGTCCAAAGCAACGGCCGTCTCAGGATGCTTAGCCCCTGATACTTTCTCATAGATGTCCAGGATGTCGAGAGCTCGCCTATAGAGAGGCTCCGCTTGCTCATATTTCCCTTGGGCAGAGTACAGGTTTGCCAGATTGTCCAAAGCAACGGCCGTTTCAGGATGCTTAGTACCCAACCCTTTCTCATAGATATCCAGGATGTCGAGAGCTCGCCTATAGAGAGGTTCCGCCCGCTTGCATTTCCCTTGGGCAGAGTACAGGTTTGCCAGATTATCCAGAGCCGTCGCCGCTTCAGGATGCTTAGCCCCTGATACTTTCTCATAGATATCCAGGATGTCGAGAGCTCGCCTATAGAGAGGCTCCGCTTGCTCATATTTCCCTTGGGCAGAGTACAGGTTTGCCAGATTATCCAGAGCCGTCGCCGCTTCAGGATGCCCAGCACCCAACCCTTTCTCATAGATATCGAGAGCTCGCCTATAGAGAGGTTCCGCCTCCTCATATTTCCCTTGGGCAGAGTACAGGTTTGCCAGATTATCCAAAGCAACGGCCGTTTCAGGATGCTCAGCTCCCCATACTTTCTCATAGATATCAAGAGCCCGCATACAGAGGGGTTCCGCTTGCTCGTATTTGCTCTGAGCAGAATAGAGTTGTGCCAGATTGTCCAGAGTAGTGGCGATCTCAGGGTTTTTAGCCCCTAATACTTTCTCATAGATATTGAGAGCTCGCAGATAGAGAGGTTCCGCTTGCTCGTATTTGCTCTGAGCAGAGTAGAGTTGTGCCAGATTGTCCAGAGTGGTGGCAGTTTCGGGATGCTCCATGCCCAATCCTTTCTCATAGATGTCAAGAGCTCGCCGATAGAGGGGTTCCGCCTGCCTGTATTTATCCTGAGCAGAGTAGAGCTGTGCCAGATTATCGAGAACGGCGGCAGTTTCGGAATGCTCAGTGCCCCACTTTTTCTCATAGATGTCGAGAGTTCGTCGATAGAGGAGTTCCGCTTGCTCGTATTGGCCCTGGATATGGTAGAGTCCTGCCAGATTGTTCAGCGTCGTAGCTGTCTCAGGATGCTCAGTGCCCAACGTTTTTTCTCTGATGGTCAGAGCTTGCTCATAGAGAGGTTTCGCTTGCTCATATTGGCCTTGGGCATGGTAGAGTCCTGCCAGATTGTTCAGCGTCGTAGCCCTCTCAGGATGCTCAGTGCCCAACGTTTCCTCTCTAATGACCAGAGCTTGCTCATAGAGAGGTTCCGCTTGCTCATATTGGCCCTGAGCAGAGTAGAGTTGTGCCAGATTGTCCAGAGTAGTGGCAGTTTCAGGATGTTCAGTCCCCCACACACTCTCATAGATATCGAGGGCTCGCCTATAGAGGGATTCGGCTTGCTCATATTTCTTCTGATTACAGTAGAGCATTGCCAGGTTATTGAGTGTGATGGCAGTTTCAGGATGCTCAGTCCCCCACACTTTCTCTCTAATGATCAGAGCTAGTTGATAGAGAGGTTCGGCATATACATATTTTCCTCGGAATCGGAAGAGATTTGCCAGATTGTCAATGATGGTGGCAGTTTCGGAATGTTTAGTCCCCAATACATTCTCAGTGATGATTAGGGCTCGTTCATAGAGCAGTTCCGCCTCCTCATATTTTCCTTGGGAAGAGTAGAGCTGTGCCAGATTGTTGAGTGCCGTAGCGGTTTTAGGATGCTCAGTGCCCAACTCTTTCTCATAGATATAGAGAGCTCGCAGATAGAGAGGTTCCGCTTGCTCATATTTCCCCTCGGCAAAGTAGAGTCTTGCTAGATTGTTGAGTGTGGTAGCCGTCTCAGAGTGCTCAGCGCCCAACACCTGCTTACGAAGGTTCAGGGCCCGCACATAGAGGGGTTCGGCTTCTTCATATTTCCCCTCAGCAAAGTAGAGTAGAGCTAGATTGTTAAGCCTTGTAGCGGTCTCAGAAAGGTCAGCCTCCGATTTTTCTTCCTCGGCAGTCAGGAGTGGTTCGGCCTCCTCATGTTTCCCCTTGTGGGGCTTGAGCACTGGTGGTACCTTTCTGCATGACAAAATCTTCATTTTCCTTTCCTCTAGCATGAATATTTGTATATTGACACCCATGCTATACTGACCTTAGTACACGAACAACTGAATAGTGTATGGGTTCCTAAGCGAAGGGTTTGGGGTAAAAACACTACCGTGTTAACCATCGCGTACCGATCGATGATGTAGGGTTTTTTAAGAGCCACAAGCCACCTACTAGATTGTATGACCGAAGGCTCGGACGGAGCCTACGTGAAACTGTCGCCACGGGTATGTTCCGTGGGACTACTGCGTGAAGCCCCTGCCGATCACGGCATGGGGAGTCGTCACTAGATGAGGTAGTAGTCAAGAGATGCTTAGCCCCCAACACTTTCTCTTTGATAGTTGAAGATCGCTGCAAAAGCGACTCTGTACAAGTGTATCCTATTTGCAGAAGCCTGACAAGAAGATGACGCTCTCTATCATAAATGTGTAAGGGCAAGGCACTGCATTGGGACAGTATTATGGTCGCCAATGACAGTGCCCTGCATAGACATGTCGAAACGAGGCTAGTCCCTGGCAGTAGCTATCGCGAACTACTACCTGGGCCTATTTCTAAACTTACACTAATTGCTCCTGCTTCATACGAGTATAATCCTGTACATTGCCGATAATCTGTACGTCAAACTTGCCCTGAACTGCCTGCTGTGGCTGTATTAATGTCATCACCCACTGAGCTGCTTTGATGATATTTTCATCCCGAGAAATTTCAGCCTCCCTCAATTCCTCTTCCAGTGGTGTCCTCCAAACATCAGGCTTTACTTCATGTTGTGCAAGGGCAATCTCGGCAGCAGCCTTCCCAGCAAATTTCTGCAGGATCAGTGTCCTGAGCCCTGTGTAGGCATCCTTGAGTGCTTCACTGGCAGTATCTCGGACACTGGCAGCAGAACCTGTAGTCAACGCGGTGATAACGAGCGTCAAAGTGTCCATAGTGATCCTCTTCTCTAGTTTAAATATCTCGACTATATATCAATTTCCATGTCTCTCCCTAACATCTATATAGTATATCACCCTCTTTATAAGTCTTCCAAGGTGGACAGATCAATTTGCATGCTTCAAGTTCCTGACATAATTAGTCTTCTGCCCTATCTTTTCCTGAAACGTCTCAAGTAGCTCTGATAGAAAGTAATCTCTTTAAAGCATTTTATGACAAAAAGCACCTCAACTGAACAGAAAGAAAACAAGACTTTTCTACTCAGCCAAGGTGCTTGCTATTAGACCCGCTACGATGTCACTTCACAATAATTGAAGCTTTCATATAAGAGTGAATGCTACAGTGATAGGCATAGGTCCCGGCTGTGTTAAATACCAAAGAATAGGTCTGGTTCTGCGTCAGATTAGAGGATGCCGTGAAGGCACTGGCTGTATCAGGCGTAACCGTATGAGGGGCATCTGAGGTATTTGTCCACACAACCTTCGTGCCCTTTGTGATGGTCAGTGTTGCAGGAGTAAAGGAATATATTCCATTGCTCTCGACCATCTTTATCTCGGGCGAACTCGTCGACGTCGACGGTGAAGTAGCTGGGGTAGATTCTGAAGTAGTAGCCGTGGTTGGAGCAGGCGTGGCTGGGCTGGCTGGCGCACTTGCTGCTCCACCACAAGCTGCGAGCATAAGGACCACCATTGTGGCAAGCAAGGAAATTAACCAAGCTGATCGTAAGCGACGCAAATTCTGAGAAAAATCCATTGAGTAAGCAACCTCCTTGAAAATAAAGTGTATTTGGTGCGTAATCGTATACTCTAGTATACGTTACATATTAATACGTCGATGAGTTACACAGTATTACCCAAGAGGACTAGGAGTACTAATCCCAGCACAGAAATCCAAATTCTACCCTCTTTTCCTGATCGGCTAGCCAGAGCATTGCAAATACGCTATAATAGTCTGGTGCTGAGGCAACAACATTGCTAGCCTCGGAGAAGCGATGCAAGCAGGAGTAAAGGCAAAAAATGAACTGTCAGCGATGTGGAAATGAGGTACAGCCAGAAGAGGTTTTTTGTGGGCAATGTGGCACTGCGACCATTTCCTCTGCATCTCCTACCAATATGGTCAATTCGATGCTATCAGCCAGCGAAGACTTGTCTGGCCCGTATAAAAATGCATCTCTTGCCCCTCAGCAGATCCGTACCCCACCTCCTCCTCATACGCCATCAACTCAAACACCACCTCATGCCCAAACCAGGAACCTATTCTCTCCAACTAAAGGCCTCTTTATACCCAGTCACCCTTCTCAGGAAACACCGGAGTCTCAACAGGGAACTGTCGGTGCGAAGCAACAATCTACAGGGTTTTACCAAAATGCAACCGAAGCAATTCCCTTCTCTTCCAATGACGCCGTTGCAGATCAAGCAGGAAACTACTCTCAACAAGCGTTTCCGGGTCCACAAGTACAAAAAGATCTTCCTGCTATGGGGCAATATAGACTACCAGTCCGACCACCAACTCAGTTGTTACAAGCAGATCAATACACGTTGCCTCGTTCTTCCCATCCCGGTCAGGTCGTTGGTGGTCAGGGCCATGACCATGCAAGACCAATCATACCAGCAATTCCCCCCCAGTCTCAGAAACAACAATCTAGCGCAACTGTCCTTATTGTCTCTATTTGCCTTGTCGTCGCGCTAATCAGTATCACTGCCGTTGTAACACTCTCTTTAAGAGGATCGTCAGAGAGCACAGCGAACAACGGGTCAACACCCTCAACAGCAGTGTCGCAGCCAACGTCAGCACCAACAGCGGTGCCAACACCTCAAGATACACCAACTCCAATCATCGCTCCCACACCATTACCTGACCCAGGCTTTGCATGGTGTGGTCCTAGTTGTACCAATTACGGCTTCAGCGTGGAATATCCAGCCAGCTGGCAACTGGGCGGGGCACCAACAAACAACGGCATTCAGTTTACCAACCCGGCACAGCCAGATCAAACCGCGACATTTAAGGCAATCGGCCCAACGAGTGGTTCGGCAGGCGACATTCTAAATAGCGAACTACAGATCAATTTTATCAACAAACCTGGCTATATTCCCCCCCAAACCACAGGCGTAACCACGTTGGGAGGAGAAACCTGGCTTGCTACTACCCCCCTATACTATCAGAGTGCTGATCAGCAGAGAGAGCACGTCGCAATATATACGATTGTCTATCAGTCGAAGGGATACAGTATTGAGATCCAAGCCCCCGACCCCGATGGTCAGCAATTCACTCTTGTCTATAATACATATTATGCTGCGATGCTTAGTAAGTTTTCTTTTGTCTCTAATATAACATAGGAGAGCCTATCGCAAGCTGCTATGGCTTTAGCCCAAGCGGATAGGAAGCCGACTACATAGCAGTGTCAGAAGCTGCAGGGCGAAAGCCCTTGCGGAGTGTCACGAAGGAGTCTGTACTGGAGGCCAGTTGAAAAAATACTTTCTTATTCTGCTAGTATATATTAGTGGTATGACTAGCCTTGCTCTAGAAATGTGTGCATCACGTCTCTTAGGTGCATACTTCGGTACATCTTTGTTTATCTGGGGCAATCTTATTGGTCTAATCTTGCTGTATCTGACCGTGGGCTATTTCCTGGGAGGATGGATCGCGGATCGATATCCCTCTCCACGACTATTGTGTACATTGACAGCTGTGGCTGCACTAACGATTGCACTCATTCCATTTATCTGCCAGTCTATTCTCAGCTTATCGATTACTGCTATTGCACAGGTATCGGTAAGCACCTTTTTCAGCTCATTACTTGGCACCTTGTTGCTCTTCGCTATCCCTGTGACTCTACTTGGTCTTGTTTCGCCATTTGCCATTCGTCTGACCACCAAAAGTATCGGCGTGAGTGGGCATATAAGCGGCTCACTGTATGCCATTTCTACCGTTGGAAGTATCCTAGGCTCGTTTCTGCCAGTGTTCATCCTCATCCCGCAGTTTGGCGTGCGACGTACATTGCTTATTTTCAGCGCACTCCTCTTCGCCGCCTCCCTTTGGGGACTTCAGCCACGCTGGCGCCCCTCTTTCGTCATCGTCCTTGTTGCTCTTATGTTCCCACTAGGTCCCCTCAAAGAGATTCCAAATCTCACTTACCACCAAGAATCGCTCTATAATTACATCCAGGTAACCCAATATGACGGAGAAAGAGACCTCGTTTTAAACGAAGGGCAAGCGATACATTCTGTTTATTACTATACGGACCCTAGCAGAGTTCTTACAGGTCGGTATTGGGACTATTTTCTCGCCGCGCCATACTTCAATCGCGGCTTCAAGCCCCAGCAGCTTCATCGTGTAGCCATCATCGGTTTAGCTGGCGGAACGATAGCGCACCAGTTCACAAAGCTCTACGGTCCCATTCCCATTGATGGGGTGGAGATTGATCCAGCGATTGTAGACGTTGGACGTAAGTACTTCAACATGACAGAGTCCAATCTGCATGTGTATACTCAGGATGGCCGTCCATTCTTAGCAACGACGCAGGAAAACTATGATGTTGTAGCTATTGACGCTTTTCAGCAACCTTACATTCCATTTCAACTCACAACGCGTGAGTTTTTCACTGAGATCCGTTCGCATCTCTCGTCAACAGGTGTCGTAGCGCTCAATACTGGGCATACGACACATGATTATAGACTTGTACAGGCATTCGTCAATACGATGAGCGCTGTCTTTCCCAGCGTCTATGTGTTCAATGTCCCGAACACATTCAACACAGAGATTATGGCAACCATGCAGCCAACTTCTCTTGAAACATTCCAGCAAAACATGAGACAGTTTGCCGCAACTACTGTGATGGGGCAACTTGCCAGTGAAGTTATCCCAGTTGCCGTACGGGCTCGTCCCGACGGAGGGATCGTGTTCACAGATGATCAGGCGCCTATTGAGCAAATTACTGATCAGTTGTTGCTGAACTATCTCCAACAGCCATGATAAGTATTGACAGTGCACAAATTTCTGATGTAATGTGACTCCGATCATGAATAAATAAACGTTGAAAGAAAGCTGAGAAGGAAACACCATCATGGCGGTAGTAGCAGTTATCGGTGCCCAATGGGGAGGCGAAGGCAAGGGCAAAATTATCGACGAACTTGCGATGCGCACAGATTTTGTCGTGCGCTATCAAGGAGGGGGTAACGTGGGACACCGTGTTGTTCACGAAAAGGGAGAGTTTGTATTCCGACTTGTCCCCTCTGGAATACTCTACCCTAACACAACCTGCATTATTGGAAATGGCGTTGTCGTTGATCCTAAAGGTCTCATCGATGAGATGGAAAAGCTGCAACGCCAAGATATAGATATCTCACGGCTCTATATTAGTGAACGAGCCCATGTGGTAATGCCGTACCATTTCTTGCTGGATCGGCTTGAGGAAGAGGCTCGAGGGACAGACAACGTTGAGAGTTCACAGCGTGGAATTGGCCCAGCTTATGTTGATAAGCACGCGCGTACAGGTATTCGTATGGCCGACCTTCTAGATGTAGATACCTTTAGAGCTAAACTATCTACCATCCTCCAACAGAAGAACCGTATGATTACTCAAATCTATGGCCAACCTCCTCTTTCCCTCGAAGAAATTCATAGTGAATACTATGGTTACGGATTGCAATTGCGTTCTCACATTGCTGACACGCAAAAGATGTTACATGATGCATTATCCGATCATAAGACCATACTGCTAGAAGGTGCTCAAGGAGCACTCCTTGACATCGATTTTGGCACCTATCCTTTCGTTACCTCGTCGTCTACATTAGCTGGCAATGCCGCTGTCGGAGCAGGTCTGCCGCCACGTTCAATTGACCGTGTGATCGGCGTATACAAGGCCTATACTACTCGCGTTGGTAGTGGCCCTATGCCAACGGGCTTATTCGACACCTGGGGCCAAACCATGCGCGATCGCGGCCACGAATACAGGACCAACACAGGACGAGAACGTCGCTGTGGCTGGTTCGATGCTGTTGCTGGTCGTTTCGTCGCCCAGCTCAATGGCCTAGATGTGGCCGTTATCACAAAACTAGACGTGCTGGACACATTCCCTACTATCAAGATCTGTACAGCCTATAATCTACATGGACAAACTATACGTAGCCTGCCAGCTACGCTTTCCGACCTAGCCGCCTGTCAACCCGTCTATGAAGAGGTCAAGGGCTGGCAGCGTAGTACCACAGGAATCAACCATTATGAGGATTTACCAGAAGAGGCCAAGACGTATATTAAACGCCTTGAAGGACTGCTGGAAACCCCCATTGTGATGGTCTCCGTTAGTCCCGAACGCGGAAAAACCATTCAATTGCAGGATGTATTAGTTTCAGTTGCCTAATGCATAATCAATTAACTTTTTCGCTTCATTCATGTATAGGGAGTGTGACGAAGGCCTTGAGTCTGGACTCTTTTTAGAATCCGCGATCTGCTTTGAGGATACTACAAATAGCTGAGCGAAAAGCCACCGACCTACGCGAGTGGCTTTTTTGCTATTGCAGAGCCACTCCGTGGATAGCGTGAGGAACATGATTTTTGTTGCTCCCAAACGAGCAAACGGCGTCCATCGGCTAAACCTGGCAAATCAACGGGAATATCTGCTTTGAACTTTGTTCCGACATATACGGCGGTACGCTTGGCTTGCTGTAGCTCTTCTGTAAGATCTCCTTTTTTTGGTAAGACAATCACACCACCTACCCGGCAGTATGGTGCACAGTATTCAAGAAGTGTGGGAAGCGCAGAGACAGCACGGGCAGTTACTATATCAAACGTAGCACGATATTCTCGTTTATGAGCCAGTTCCTCAGCCCGGCCATGAATGAGTTCGACATTTCGAAGTTGAAGCATCTCGACCATGTGGCGCAAAAAGTGTGTTTTTTTGCCCGTCGCCTCCAACAGTGTTACATGCCACTGTGGACGGACAATCTTTAGCGGGAGACCAGGGAAACCAGCTCCCGACCCTATATCGAGGAGACGAGCCTCTGGGTTGGTGTATGCCTTCAAAAGAGATAGCGAATCGAGGAAATGTTTCAGCAATACATCCTGGGGATCCGTAATAGCTGTCAAGTTTATGCGGGTATTCCAATCCAGCAGCTCTTTGCTATAGGACTCAAACGCTGCCAGTAATTGCTCATCGCGTGGATCAAGACCAAGTTGCTCTAACCCCTCAACAAATATCCCCGACAGACCTTCAGACATGGATCATACCTCAAAAAGAGAAATAGACTCTAAGATTCTATCGCCTCCGTATTAGTAAACGCAAGGGTGAGTGATATATCAAAAGGTACTAAAGGAAAAAGCAAAGAACGTCAAAAGGTACTCAGGAAAGATGATAGACCCCTAAAAATTTGCTCAAGAAATTGCTAGTTTCCCTCAAGATTTTTGCATAACACATCCTCACTATGCTAAACTCCTAGCATACATTGGCAAGCTTCATCCAGAAGCAAGTAGATCAAGGACGCTTCCGTTCTCAAATAGCGGAAGTCACTTTTGGCGAGGTGTAATGGCATGGCGCAACAACCTGGCATTCAAAGCTCATCACACATTACAAGTACAGATGATCATGCAGCGCATGGAAAGAACATGCTTGGTCCCCTTCTTTGCTGGGCAGTTGTCTTTGCGGATATCGGAACTTCAGTTTATTACGTACCAGGCATTCTCTACGGGACAGCTGGAATCGGCAATCTTGCCGGTTTTTTTGTATTCTTAACAATGTCAGTTTTTGTACTGCTCACCTTAAAGTACGCTGAAGTAACTCATCGATTCCCGCAAGGCGGCGGTGTTGTGACTGTAGCTAGTCAGGCCCTTAACCGTTGGTTTGGCGCTCTGGGTGGTATGTTCATATTGGTAGACTACTTCCTGACAGCGGCAATTAGTTGCTTGTCAGGAATGCAATACCTCAGTATCGTGATCCTTCCACTAGGGGCAACCATTCTCATACCAGGACTCGGACAGTTCCAACTAACCCTTCTGATCATTACCATGGTCATACTCATTCTCCTGGGCATTCTAAATTGGATTGGCATCAGTGAGAGTGCAAAAGTAAGCCTTGTTGGCGCAATCATCGCCTTTCTTAGCGATCTCGCAATTCTGTTCACCGTCTTTACTCACATTTCCCTTGCGACATTTTTCTCACTTTTTCCCAAGATGTTCGAAGGCCACGCTCTCACTTCCTACTCTATTCTGATAGGCTTCGCAGGTTCCTTCCTAGCATTCTCAGGATTAGAAAGCATTTCACAGCTTTCTCCCGTCATGAGACCACCACGCAAGAAGATTGCTGGCATCGCACTCTTTCTTGTCGTAATAACTATAGGCATAACCAGCCCACTCCTAACAATGCTCTCGACAATATTACAGCCGCGAGAGGCAAATGATCCCGTATTATCGGCGCAGCTTATCTCTTTGCTAGGTGGCCATTGGGGAAATGTTGCTCTGCAAACAGAGGTAGCAATCAGCGCAAGTGCCCTCTTAGTTTTTGCTAGTAACACTGCGATCATCGGATCTTATCACGTGTTTATAGCACTCTCACGTATGGAGTTTCTACCCAGTTTCGTTCTCAAGCGCAATAAATTACGAGGAACGCCACATTACTCCATTATGCTCGCAACGGGTATTCCCATTATTATACTCATAGCAGTACTCGGCAATATCAATATCCTTGGCGATATGTACGCGTTTGGCTTACTTGGAGCTTTCACCCTCACCTGCCTGGGTCTTGACATCGTACGTTACCGCGATTGGCAGGCAGCTCGGCGTGCAATGACAGCAAATCGGTTAAGCGCTCTCACCTTAGAGCAAAAAGGAGAAAACGGTCGCACATCGCTGAGCAGTAAGGAAAAAAGCTCCGAAATCGCAACCAAGTCAGGTATACACAGCAATGGACATCATGCTGCAGTACTGACAGTCGACTTAAGCACAGAAGGCAAGGGTCTATGGTTCAAGATCGCATTTTTCCTGGGTATTCTTACGACCATTCTGGTAATGGTTGCGTGGTCAACAAACTTAGTGACGAAACCACTCGCAACCGCGTTTGGAGGCAGCGTCACAGTACTGGGAATGCTGATTGCAATTGCCAATTACACTGTGCTCAGGAAAAGAGGTCAAGCCCCTGTACCACTTGTTATCACGAGGATTGGAGAACGCTTGCCAGACTCTATCCTAGCAATACTGACACCAGGCAGTGCATACAACGATGCGGTTATTGAGGCAGCAATTCATCAAGCTGAGGCAAAACGGCCAGTAGTGTTCCTTTATGTAAGCGATCAACCACTACGCCAAGAGACTCCTCAAATGATGGAAATTGTTGATCCTTACTTCGAAGACCTGCGGGCAAAGGAATACTTCAGCAAGGCAGAACATCTCGCCTTGAAAGCAAAGATTTCCGATCGCCGCTTCCTCTATCAGCGACAAGCACCTAACATTGAGGCTCATGTCTGGCAAGTGATTCATCCTCAAGATACGGTGATAACGGCAGAGGATAGTGATCGGTTCAGCAATATTAACCCCGATCGTATTCGCTATGAATCAACACCAGACGGGAAAGTAGTTCATCTACTCAAAAAGTGGCAATAGCTGAGGAAAAAGAGAGAGAAAGGGATGTAAGGTTTTTGCCAGCCTGCATCCCTTTTCCTGTCTAATGGGAAGTCACCGCTGTAGGAGAGGTTGGCTTGCGGCCATAGAGACTGCGACGATCGCCCACATATTTCTGTGGCACAGGACGCACCTCTTCAGGATAATATGAACCAGCGGCATCCGTATTGATACCGGGGAAGTTTGGACCATAGTTATAATGCCCAGTTTCCGCAGGAGACAAGGGCTTACGTGCATACAGAGGCACACCCTTAACTTGTGGCACGCCGAATTCGGGTGTCTCCTCGTACAAATCACCAGGAACTCTGTCCAAGCCTCGGCGGAGCAAGTCTGTCGCGCTTACATTCAGACGAAGAACATTGTCCTTCGTGTCGTCCTCAATAAAGCCATGTGGAATGTAGTATGCCTTCACCAATAGCGCACCATTATCGACGAGAAGGTAGTGGCTAAAGCGTGCTTGCACCATACCAATCCAGTTGCCATCTCTATCAACAACATCTCGACCGATTTGAAATCGCGATTGAGCCCCTGCTTCCCCTTGAGATCTAATATATCGTTCCTTTGGTGGTGCCATCGGATCTTCCAGCCCCCATCCCAAAATACCCATAAGTACAAAGGGCACGGCAATAATCGTAATCCAGGGGTTATCAGGAATAAACAACAACCCAGCGACCGCTACCAGGATAGCAGCACTTAAAAGCAAGGGCCACCAGCTCGGACCGGGCAAATGGATATGATGCTCTGCCTCTGCCTCCACAGCTTCCTCGGGATTGGCATCTGAGAAGATTGCTAAGTCGTTTATAGTGAGATCAGCACTCTGAAGAGAATGATCCATAAAGAATCCACTTTCTCGATAATATAGAATACGGTCTGCGAGGACTTGTATTCTCAAATACTGTCCTATTCTAAAAGAATACCAAATATGTTAGAGGCATGCAAGCTTTTGAGAAATAAGTTGAAGTCAAGGCCTTTGGTATAGCTACATTAAAGGTGGAGACACGGTCATTTGAGCTTCAATTTGGCCATGTTTTTAAGCTCAACCACCGGATAATGTGACCAGGCCTTTCTTTCTGCTGGCCTGTTGACAATTTTTGAACAAGCTGGCACAATCGGGACATGTTTTTAAGGCAAGCGTCAAGTTAAGGGTGGGTTGAGTTGACAGTTTGAACAGTCACAGATACGTCTAAAGCCTCTTGGCAAGGCACTTTATGCGGTTCAGTTTGTCAGAAACTGTCAACCAGATTTGACGCATGCCTAA
>Ga0207416_1002868_pt1 | contig 17629 bp, 18 predicted proteins | sample PaiPotPPM11metaG_FD_184107 | JGI IMG/M metagenome (GOLD analysis project Ga0207416, IMG submission 184107) | Iron sulfur acid spring bacterial and archeal communities from Banff, Canada, to study Microbial Dark Matter (Phase II) - Paint Pots PPM... ...
GTCGCCGCGCGCCATGAGGAGCCTCCAAGGAAGTGGTGTAACTGATGCTACGGTGCGACGGAGTATCATTCTATATACCCTTCAACACACCTGCTTTTTCAACATCCTGCTAGCAGCGGAGCCGCAGCCCCTTCGGATCGTAGAGCGGCTCCTCGGATACCGTGGCGCGGCAACGCGCGCCGAAGTACTCGACCTCTACGGGCACCCCCGGCGCCGCGTGGGTCGGCGGCAGGTAACCGTACGCGATGCCGCGTCCGACCGTGTAACCGTAGTTCGCGCTCGTGACGTACCCGATCACGCGATCACCGTCGAGAATGGGCTCCTTGCCGAGCACCACGCGTCCGGCCTCATCAAACGTCAGGCAGCAGAGTTTGCGCGCGAGTGGCTGCGCCTTGATCCGCAGCAAGGCCTCACGGCCGAGAAACTCGCCCTTGCCAAATTTCACGGCGAACCCGAGTCCCGCCTCGAGCGGATTGTCCTCGCCCGTGATGTCGGCGCCCCACAGCCGGTAGCCCTTCTCCAGGCGCAGCGAGTCGAAGGCCCCGACGCCGAGCGGCACGAGTCCGTGCGGGCGGCCGGCCTCCCACAGCGTATCCCACATGCGCAGCCCGTACTCGGTGCGCGCGTAGATTTCCCATCCCAGCTCGCCGACGTAGGACACGCGCAGCGCGAGCGCCGGGATCGTGGCGATGGTGATCGCGCGCGCCGCGAAGTACGGAAACACCTCGTTCGAAAGCGGCTCGGTACAGACGGCGCTTAACACCGCCCGCGCACTCGGTCCCCACAGCCCGACGCCGCAGTACATGGACGTCACGTCGGCCACGCGGACGGTGCCGTCGCCGGGCGCGTGCCCGCGGATCCAGGCCAGGTCGCGCGGACCCACCGCTCCGCCTGTCAGAATCAGGAAGCGGTCGCGGTCGAGGCGCGTCACGGTGAGGTCGCACATGATTCCGCCCCGACGGTTGAGCATGGACGTGTAGACGACCCTGCCCTCGGGGTGATCGATCTTGTTGGCGCACAGCCCTTCCAGAAATCCGAGCGCGCCTGGTCCCGACACTTCGATCTTCGTGAACGGCGTGAGGTCAAAGAGCGCCGCGGCGCGGCGGGTGGCCAGGTGCTCGGCGCCTTGAATCGGCGACCACTCGCGCGCTTCCCAGCCTGTGCGGTTCGGAACGCGCTGCGCGTCCGGCAGCCGCTCGTTTGCGGCAAACCACTGCGGACGCTCCCAGCCGGCGGTCTCGAAGAACACCGCGCCCTGCTCGACCTGGCGGCGGTAGAAAGGGCTCACGCGCAGTCCCCGAGGCTGCTCCATCTGCTGGAGCGGATGCACGATATCGTACACCTCGCGGTACTGCTGCACGGCGCGCGCACGGACGTAGGCCGGCGTGAACGCATGCGCGGGGAAGCGGCTCAGGTCGCATTCGTGCAGGTCGAGCCCCGGATCGCCCTCCGCCATCCACTCCGCGACGACCTGCCCGACACCGCCGGCGTGCGTGATCCAGATCGCCTCCGCGATCCAGAGCCCGCGGACGGCGGCCGCCTCTCCGAGCAAGGGGAACCCGTCGGCGGTGAACGAGAACAACCCGTTGATACGGTATGTCGCCTCGGCACGGCGCAGCGCCGGCAGCAGGTCTCCGGCGGCCTCCTCCGCGGCCGCGAAATGCTCCGGCGTGAACGGCATAATCGCGGGGCGCGGAATCGCGTCGGGTGCGACCGGCAGCGGCTCATGGCGATAGGAGCCGAAGCCGTAGCAGTCGGCGTGCTGGCGGAAGTACATCGACCGGTCCTGGTGGCGCAGGATCGGGTGGGCGACGTCGCGGGTCTCGCCCGTGAGTTCGGGGAGGGGCGCCGTACGGACGTACAAGTGCTGCATCGGCGCGAGCGGCACGGTGATGCCCGCCAGGCGTCCGACCTGCGGGCCCCAGATGCCGGCGCAGATCAGCACCTGCTCCGCCGCGATGCTCCCGCGCGGCGTCGTAACCCCGCGCACCCGTCCGCCATCGACGTCGATCGCGGTTACCGCGGTCTCGCCGTGGAACGTCACACTCCGCCCCTCGACCGGTCGCGCCATGCGCTCGCACGCGCGCACGGCCTTGGCGATGCCGTCGTTCGGAACGTAATACGCGCCGACGATCTTGGACTCGTCCAGCAGCGGCAGCCGGTTCCGCGCGTCGCCCGGGGACAGCAGCGCACCCTCGAGCCCCCACGACTTGCCGAGCCCTCGCCGGCGCTTGAGCTCCTCCCACCGCGCCGGTGTCGTGGCGACTTCCATGCTGCCGGCCGGATAGAAGCACGGCTCGCCGTCGCCGCCGAGCCGCGAATACAACGCGACCGTGCGCTTGGCGAGTTCGGTCATCGTGCGGGACGGATTGGTTTGGAAGACGAGACCGGGAGCGTGACTCGTGGATCCGCCCGTCTCGAACAGCGGCCCTTGGTCCAGGACCACGATGTCCCGCCAGCCCTTCCGGGCGAGATGGTAGGCGGCGCTGCACCCGACGATTCCCGCGCCGACAATGACGAGCCGAGCGTGCTCACGCATCCCGGCCAGAGGCTTAGGAAACCGCTGGGCGGTGTCCTTCGTGGGCAGATGCGCAACCCAAAGGCGATGAGGAGGAGAAGCGCCATGCTGAAGCTCTGGAGCGAACTGCCCGGCGCGCGCGCCCGCGAACTTGCCGCCGATACCGGTACCGTGCTGTGGGTCGCGCTCTGGATCGCCGTGAGCCGCCGCCTCTACGAAATGCTCGCGGCGTTCGCGGGGACGGGCCGGTTCATCCGTAGCGGCGGCCAGAACCTCGATGCGGCAGGACGGCAGATCGGCGATGCGCTCGGCGGCGTCCCGGTCATCGGACATAACGTGGGAGATCTCGTGCGCCTGAGTATCGGGTTCGCCGCGCGGCCGTTCCTGTCCGTCGGCACGTCTCTCGAGCACATTTTCCTTCTCATCGCGAGTCTCTTCAGCGTCATCGTGCTGGTGGTCGCCGTGGTCCCGTGGCTCCATCGGTACGCATCGTGGCGATGGAAGCGGCTGGAAGGATTGTGGGCCGCCCATCGGGTCATTCATACCTCACAGGCAATATCCGGCACGGAGATCGAACGGCTGCTCGCGTCCAGGGCGCTGCACCGGCTTTCGTATTCCGTGCTCCTCAGGTACTCGCCTGATCCTTTCGGCGATTGGGCCCGCGGCCACTATCACCGGCTCGCACGGGCCGAGTTGGCCAGCGTCGGTATCGGGGATGACCACATTAAGGAACGCAATCGCGGGAGGGAGCCATAAAAATGGACATCAAGCGAGTTGGCTCGCAGCCGTCCGGCAAAGGACCGGCCGAGTATTTCACCGGCGCTGTTCGCGTCGACCCTCTGTTTCAGGCAGATGCGCCGGCCCGGGCGGCCGGCGCCAGCGTCACGTTCGAACCCGGCGCCCGCACCGCATGGCACACCCACCCGTTGGGCCAGACGCTGATCGTGACGGCCGGCTGCGGGCGGGCGCAGCGCTGGGGCGGCCCCATCGAGGAAATTCGCCCCGGCGACGTGGTCTGGTTCCCACCCGGTGAGAAACATTGGCACGGCGCCGGGCCAACCACGGCCGTGACGCACATTGCTATTCAGGAACGGCTTGACGGCAAGGCCGCCGACTGGCTCGAAAAGGTCAGCGACGAACAGTATCAGGCCCGATGAGGGGCGGATCCAATAGTCGAGAAAATGCTAGAACCCTTATATTCCATGGCGGGCCCGGAGGGAATCGAACCCCCGACCTGAGGCTTAGGAGTCCCCTGCTCTATCCACTGAGCTACGGGCCCGCTGGACTTTTATAATACATCAGTACCAGGCCACCAGCACGTCCACTTGCTTGATGATCGCCCCCGACGGCCGTCGCACGAACACGCGCCAGACGGGATCGCCGCGGTACATCTCGCCGATCACCTCGGCGCCGTTTGGGCAGCCGTAGTTCCACCGCATGTCGGCGACCGCCATCGTCGCCCCGGTGAGAAACGTGCAGCGGGAGCCGTCCGCGAGCTCGAGCGCCCAGGGTGGGGATGCGAGGAGGTCTTCCTTATTCGCCTGATTCCTCGGCACCGGCTTGGACAGCTTGAGCAGGCGCACCTGGGAGGACCACGGCGAGACGGCGCAGGCCACCGGCCCGGTGCCCGGCGGCTGTGTCTCGAAGCACGGATCGAGGATCGTGTTGCCCGCGGAGCACCGCCACGCGTCGGGGCGTCCCTGGCTGGCGAGCGACGCCGTGAAGCATTCGCCGGCGTCTGTTCCGGAGGCGGTCATGCCCTGCGCGAGTTTACTGCCGGCGAACGGCGAGAAGATCCGCACGTCCGTCGACGCAGGGTGGCTGCCCTGCGCGGCCGCCGGACCGATCACCGGCAGTGCGGGCCCGACGGCGACGGCGCACAGAGCCGGGATCACAACCCACCGCCGGAGCCGTCCGCTCACAGCGGGACTTCGGCCCACGTGGTCCCGGTCGCGTCGGTGTAGAGCGAATCCAGCTTGACCGCCCGGAAATCCGGATCCTTGCTCAAGGTGTCGAAGTGCGCGAACGACTCGATGTCGTAGATGAAGAGACGGTTCGGGGTGCCCGAGATGGTGGACGCATAGTAGCGGAAGTTCTTCCCGCCGTGGCGCTCGACCGCGCTCCGCAGTTTGCGAAGCTCTTCCCTGACCCGCTCTTTCTGATCCGGATGAATATGGAAACTCTGATGAACGATCACCGCGCACCTCCGCCGAAGTCGTGGCCGGAGGTTCGGCGCGGACGACCGCCGCTCCCGCGGCCGGACATCCGCGTCAAACGGGGACAAACACGAGGCCGGGCCGACGCGAACGCGGCGGCCCGGCCTGAACCGACCTCGCCCGAGACCCCGGCGGCCTCAATCGTCGCCGGCGGACTCGGCGTGCGCGGGCTGTTCTTCCTCGTCTTCCTCGACCTGCGGCAGGCCGCGGTGGTCGCCGTTTCCGCGGGCGGCCGGGCGAGGAATCGCCTCGATCCGGTTGGGACGGCCGGACGGCTGCCCGGCCTCGCGGCGCACGCGCACCGCCTTCGGGCGGCCGTCTCTGCCGGGCCCGATCTCGAAGGACACGACGTCGCCCGGATCGAGCGAGCGCAGTCCCGTGCCGTCGATGTCGCTGTAGTGGACGAAGTAGTTGCGGTTCATCGCTTCACATTCGATGAAGCCCCACCCGTGCTCGAACCGGGAGACCACGCCCATATACCGGGCGCCGTTCTCGGCCGGGACGGCCTCCGCGTGGGCACCGGCACCCGCGTGCTCCAGGTCGCGCACGCCGAGATGCGCGCAGAGCGCACGCAGCATCCCTTCGATTCGATCAAGCTGTCCCGCCATGATAGAAACCCTCCACGATTGATGGACTGTGGACACCGGCACGCTGAGTGCCGCGACAAGCCGCAACCTATATTGTGGGGACCGGCGCGATCGGCGAGGACTCGCTGAGCTTTCCGGGACTCGCGTGAACTCGCGGTGCGAACGCGTTCCCCGTCAGAGAAACTTTGCCCACCACCGGTGATCCACTAACACAATCGCCGCCCTTTAGTCTACTAGCCCGCACGGGAACGTCAAGGACAACTCTGGACAGAACGGTACCGCCACGCCATACTAAGAGAAGACCGTTAAACACGCGGGGTGCGCCGATGGGACAGCTCCAGAAGGTGACGATCGAATACTGCACCAGTTGAGGGTACCTCCCTCATGCCGTCCGTGTGGCGGAAGAAATCTTAAAAGCCAAGAAAAACGACGTGGCGACGCTCAGCCTGATCCCCTCCTCCGGAGGCGTCTTCGAAGTGGTCGCCGACGGCAAGACGGTGTTCTCTAAGAAACAGTTGGGCCGGCGCCCGGAGCCCGGCGAAGTCGTCACCCAGCTCGAAGGTTTGTGAGTCAGGGCGCGTGAAGGGCGCGCGCCCGCGGCAGGCGGCGGTGCTGTCCGGCATCGCCGCCTGTTGCTGTCTGGCGATCGCGGCGCTGACGGCGCTCCCCGGCCTCCCGGCCGGCGCCGCCGTCGGGGGCTTCTCAATTCTGCGGGTCGCGACGCGCCCCGGCGTGACCGTGCGGGTCGCGCTGGAGATTCCGCTCGATCATCCCTCCGGCGTTCTCGTAATGTTCCCCGGCGCCAACGGCGCCGGACAGTTCCGGGAGGCCGGCGGGGCGGTGATCCTCGGCGGCAACTTCCTCGTCCGTACGGCGCCCCAGTACCTGACCCGCGGATGGGCCGTCGCAATTATCGACGTGCCGTCCGACCATCCGAGCGGCATGTCGGACGACTTCCGAATGTCCGCCGCGCACGCCGCCGACGTGCGCAAGATTATCGAAACGCTCGCCGCGCAGTCGCTCGGCCCCGTCTATCTCGTCGGCACGAGCGCCGGCACGACGTCGGTCGCGTATCTCGGCACCGTCCTGACGGACGGATCGATCAAGGGGATCGTCCTGACATCCACGATGCGCGCCGTGGCCGCTTTTCCGCTGTCGCGCGTCAACGTCCCGGTGCTGATCATCCACCATCAAACCGACACCTGCCCGTCCACCCCTCCCAGCTCCGCCGAGCGGCTGCCGGGCCTCTTGAAGGGGTCCCCCAAAGTCACCTTCGTCTGGGCGCGCGGCGGGACGACCCCGACCTCGACGGCCTGCGAGGCCTTTGCCGCGCACGGGTACATCGGCATTGAGTCCGAGGTGGTTAACGTCATCGCCCGGTGGGCTGCCGGGGACGAGGTACCGTCCGTGGTCGGCCGGTAACCCGCCGGCCGGCCCCGCGTGCGCGCCACCACCCCGTTTCACGTTCCCGGATTTCGCCGGCTCTGGCTGAGCTCGTTGTGCACCTCGGCGGCCTACACGGTCGAGGTGCTCAGCCACGGCTGGCTCGTCCTCGTCCTGACGAATTCGCCCTTTTGGGTCGGCGTGGCCGTGGCGGTACGCGGCGTCAGCCAAACGCTGTGCGGCATTCCGGCCGGCCTCGCGGCCGACCGCTTCGACCGGCGGATCGTGCTGCTGGTCACTCAGACGACCGCGGCGGCCGGCGGCCTCGTGATCGCCTGGCTCGTGTTCGCCCATCGGATCGCGCTGTGGCAGGTCTTCCTCTACCTGGTGCTGGTCGGCTGCACGACCGCGATGAACCGGCCCGCCATCAACGGGCTCGTCTATGACGTGGTGGGTGAAGGCCTTTTGCTCACCGCCAGCGCCTACCAGTTCATGGCGAGCAGCCTCGTCCGGGTCGCCGGCGCGCTGGTCGGAGGCGTCATTATCGACCGGCTCGGCATCGCCGACAACTACATTCTTATCGCCCTCGTCTACGGCGGCGCCGCGGCCGCGGTCGGGGCGCTGCGCCGCCCGGCGGTGGCGCGGCCTCCCCACGAACCGTTCGGCCGCGCGGTCGCGGAAGGCTTCCGCTACGCGTTCCGCACGGCGCGGCTCCGGCGCCTCCTGCTGCTGAGCCTGACGATCGAAGGGTTCGGCTTCTCGAGCAATTCGATGCTGCCGGTGATGGCGCGCGACGTGCTGCGGGTCGGCGGCATCGGCCTCGGCAACCTCGTGGCGATGAGCGGCGCCGGACAGTTCCTGGCCACGATGCTGGTCGCCCGGCGCGTCGAGCTCCGCCACCTCGGCACCGTCGTCGTCGGCGCGTCGATCGGCTTCGGCGCGTTCATCGTGCTGTTTGCGCTCTCACCGTGGTTCGCGCTGTCGCTGGTGCTCATCGCGGTCGTCGGATTCATGGGCACGGCGTACGACACCACGATGTCGACGTCGTTCCAGGTCGGCGTGGACGACGCGATGCGGGGACGCGTCCTCGGGCTCTACTCCGCGACGTTCGGCCTGAGCTCGGTCGGCGGGCTGTGCATCGGCGCCGCGGCAACGGTCCTTGGCACGCCGATCGCGCTCGCCCTCAGCGGCGCGGCGGTCGTCGCGAGCAGCGTTGGACTAATCCGGCGCCGTCACGCGCTCGGCCGGCCGGATGACACGCTGACGGCCGGCACGGCTGAAAGTCCCTGAGCGGCGGCCCGCGGCGTACCGGGCTTACACGCCGAAGAGCGCGGCGGCGTTGCCTCCGAAAATCTTCGCGCGGTCACCGTCGGAGACGTCGAGCGCGCGGATGCTCTCCAGCATGAGGGGGATGCTGCCGATCTGATGCGGGTAGTCGCTGCCGGCGAGCAGGCGGCCGGCGCCGGCGAACTGGATCGCCAGGTGGAGCGCCGCCGGATCGAAATTCACCGTGTCGTACCAAAAGTGCGCCTTCAGGTACTCGGTCGGCGGCTTGCCGATCCGCGCGCGGCAGTCCCGAAACGCGTGGTACCCGCGGTCGAGCCGCTCCGCGAGGTACGGAATGGTGCCGCCCAGGTGGCTCAGCACCCACCGGATCTTCGGGAAACGCTCCACGACCCCGGCGAAGACGAGATGCGCCGCGGCCAGCGTCGTATCGAAGAGAAAGCCGCAGAGCGGCATGAGCCAGTATTCGGTCATCGATTCCACGCCGACCGGCGACGTCGGGTGGATGTGCAGCACGGCGCCGTGGGCGTTGGCGACCTCGTAGATCGGCCAGAACCGCTCGTCGGCGAGCGCGACGCCGTTCACGTTCGCGAACAGCATCGCCCCGCGCAGGCGCAGCGGCCCGAGACAGCGCTCCAGCTCCGCGGCGGAGGCTTTCGGGTCGTTGAGCGGCAGCGTGCCGAGCGCGCTGAAGCGGCGTCCGCGCTCTGCGGCGATCTGCGCGAAGGCGTCGTTGACGAGCCGCGCGAGGTCGGCCGCGCGCCGCGGCTCCTCCACGTGGGTCCCGGGCGTCGTCAGCGTGAGGATCTGCCGGTCGACGCCGTGCTCGGCCAGCACCTGCTCCCGGTACCCGATGTCGCGGTGCCCGCGGACCGCGATGTTGTAGTCGCCCGGATAGTGGAGCAACGGATTTCCCTCGGCGTCGCGGGTGACGCGGACGTTGCCGGGGTGCTTCTCCAGCGCGTCGAGATACGCGGGCGGATAGAAATGGTCGTGCACGTCGATGATCGGCATGGGACGGCTGTTCGCCCGCGGTCACAGCGCGTCCTCCAGAGGGTGGCCCGCCACCGAACCTGGACACCGTGCCCGAGCGTGGCGAGGCCGCCGCGCGGCAGGCGCGGGAGACGCGGGACTATTTGCTGGCCGGTAAGACGCGCGACGAGATCGCCGCGACGCGCAGAAAGCCGTGAGCCGCTATGCCGCCTTCGCCCAGTAGCTGTCGGCCGCCGCGGCCCGGCGCCACATCACCCACAAAATCGCAACGCCGATCAGGCCGAGGACGGCCAGGCCGCCGAACTCGAACGCCAGGAACGCCTTGAACTCGTTGATGGTCGGCGGCAGGATAACGCCTCTCATGAACGCCATCCGCTGTGTCGGCGTGGCCGCGAAAATGGTCGTCAGGACGAACGCGATTCCCCGCATCGCGTCCCAGAGCGTGTGAAAGAGCGCGACCAGCAGGTAGACGCCCGTCACCCCGCGCGTCCACCGAAGGTGGCCGCCGCGGCTGGCGCTGAAGAGCGCGCCGCCGAGAATCGCCGTCCACAGACCGTGGCCAAGCGGCGCCAGCACGCCGCGTAAGAGCTCGGTGAACACAAGGTTGCCCAGCGACAGCGCAACGTGCTGACCCTGCGCGACGAACAGCGCGTTGAGCGCATAGCCGCTGCTCTCGAGCGCGCCGAACCCGAAGCCGACCGCCGCGCCGAGGACGATGCCGTCCCGCGCCTCGTAGTGCGATAGTCGCCGCGCCACGAACATGAGAGCCAGCAGCTTCGCGAACTCCTCGATCAGTCCGACGGCCGCGTAGACCACCGGGCTGTCGCTCGCGAGCCACGACTCGAGGAGCGAGGCCGCGAGCACCCCGAGCACCCCGCCGACGATGAACGTCGAGAAGATGACCCGCGGCGTCGCCACGGGGCTCTCGTAGTGGTCCAGGTACCAGATGACCGCGGTGACCGGCACGAGAAAACTGCCGAGCAGCACGACCGTGGGGATCATTGTCACGTTGCCCGTCAGACCGGTGACCAGCACCGACGCGATCCAGAGAATCGAGCCGGTCCCCAGCACGTTCCACCAGCGCGGGAGATCCGGAGCCATTAGGGGACGCGGCGTCGGCATTTCCATTGAGGGGGCCTCCTCCGATCTATCGGGACCTGCGTGAGGGACCTACCGGAGTATTACCCGCGGCGCGCGGTCCGCTCGCGAGATGCCGGGCGGCCGGCGGATGCCAGACCCGGGCGAACCAGCGTCGCGCCGGGATAGCCGCCACGGTGAGCAACGCCAAGGCCGCCAGCGTCCAGTACACCGCGCTGTTTCCCTCCGCCACGCCCCGGCCGAGCAGCACGAGCACCGCGTCGGCCGGAAGAATGCTCGCGGCGAGGGTCCACAGAAACATCGTCCAGGACAGCCTGGTCACGCCGAGGAGAAAGTTCAACACGCTGAACGGAATCGCGGGGAGGAACTGCAGCAGCAGCACGCTCACCCACGTGCCCTCGCGGGCGATCTCCTCCACCCAGTCGATGACGGCCGCGGGCACGATTCTCTTCGCCGCGCGGCGGCCCAGTTTTCGCCCCAGGCCAAAGGCGACCGCTCCGCTGAGCAGTGCTCCGGCCAGTGACACGAGGATACCCTGCCAAACGCCGAACACGGCGCCGTTCGCGATGATCAACGGATCCGCGGGAAACGGAAGAAACGTCAGGACGATCATGACGGCGACGGATACGCCGGGCGCCCACGGCCCCCACGCCGCCACGTCCGCCCGCAAACGGTCCGCGGTCACACCGGACGAGACTACGAGCAGCGCGTGGTGGAGGGCCGGATGCAGGCGCGCCACAGCGAGCGCGCCCGCGGCGATCAGCCACAGCAGGACGCGAAGGATCGGCCCAAAGAGTCTCATAGTCGGCGGCCTTCGCCCCTACGTTCTTGCCCGCGGGACGGTGGGCGCTACCCGGCGGGCCGCCGCCGGGGATGCCCTAAGGTGCGGTTTATCTTTGCGGCTTCGTTAGTGGAACGTGAGGAGCCAGGAGCCGTTGCAGGCGCCCTGGTACGTGTAGTCCGCGCGCCAAGAAAACGTTGAGTTGGAGGTGTTGATCGACATGCCGCGGACGCCTCGCACGGTGAACTGACCGTTTGCGCTGACGATCGGCACGTTATTGATCGTCACGTAGGTCATATCGCGCTGCGCCTGCCACTGGTACTGATTCCATCCGTCTACCGTAAAGTAGATGTCGTAGCTGGCGGTGTTGAGGGTTGTGAGACACACGTTGGTCCGAGTCTGCGCGGATACCATGCCGGTGGAGACGAGACTCGGTGTCAGAGCAACGCAGACGAGCAACACGAGAAGGATTCCACGCAAGACGTTCCTGGCCGCTGCCACAAGCTTCCCCTCCTAGTTAGCCGATCCGGAAGAAAATCTGGCGCGCCCGGAGGGATTTGAACCCCCGACCTACGGATTCGTAGTCCGACGCTCTATCCGCTGAGCTACGGGCGCGCGGCACCGGCGTTCATTGTCAACCCCGGCACCACCTAGTGTACCGGACCTCGGAGGCGCGTTCAAGCCGAGCCGGTGGATTTGCCATCGCGGAATACCGCCATCGGCAGCAGGGCGCTCACAATGAACTGTCCGGCGTCGACGATCTCCGAGATCTTCAGGTCCACGCAGAGGCTCGCCAGCATATAGGCGTCTTCGGCCGACAGACCCCGCGTCTCCGACAGGTGCGCGATCATCGCCCGCACCGCGTCTTGCGCCGCCTTATGCACATCCGGCCCCACGCCGGTCGTCCCGTACCACCCGCCGTGGTTCACCCGCGAAACAAGCGGCCCGGGGTGGGCGAACTGGGGCGCGGGAATCGTCCGTCCCTTCTGAAGCGTGAGCCGCAGCGTCGCGTACATCGGCGATTCGATGGCCGACACACAGACCTCGCCGTCGCCCTGCGCGGCGTGCGCGTCGCCGCAACTGAACATGGCACCCTCAACCTGCACGGGCAGGTAGAGCGTGGCGCCGCGGGTGAGCTGACGCGTGTCCATGTTGCCGCCGAAGCTACCCGGCGGCATCACGGCCTGCTCGCGCGCCCCGGCCGGACACACCCCCATCGTCCCGAGAAACGGCTCGATCGGGATGGCGATGTCGCGGCGCAGGTAGGCGGCGTCGCCGTCCGTGAGATCGAAGATCCGCAGCGCCGGCTCTTTGAAATCGTCGGCCAGGAGCCCGAACCCAGGGATGATGGCTGTCCACCCCCACGCTTCGGGGTGCAAATCCAGGATCTCGACCGCGAGGGTGTCGCCCGGGCGCGCGTCCTTCACGTGCACCGGCCCGGCCAGCGGATAGACGCGGTTCCAGTCCATCGGGGCCAGCACGGCGGCGGTCGACGCCGGCGTGATCTGGTTGTCGCTCACGTCTCGCGTATGGATGACCAGCACGTCCCCGCTGCACGCGCTGACCACCGGTTCGTGCCGGACGTCCCACGTGAAGTGCACCCGGTCTGGCGGAAGGTAGTGCGTCGTCACGGGCGGCCTCCTTTGAAGGCGCTAGGACCGAGGCCGGTGAGTTCCGCGCGACCGCGGGTCCTCCTCCAAACGAGTGGTGGGCCGGCAAAGCCGGCCCACCACTTACGTCATCCCGCCGCGATGGCCGCTAGGCCGGCGGAATGAAGCGGGCGATGGCAAAGACCGCGCCCTGGCCGTCCTGGCAGACCGCGAAGCGGCCGATGCCGGGAATGTCCGTGGGCGGCTGCATCACCTTCCCGCCGAGTTCCCGAACCCTCGCGGCCGACGCGTCGCAGTCGTCGACGCCGAAGTACGTCAGCCAGTTCGGTGGAACGTCCTTGAGCCGCGCCGGCCGCGCCATCATGCCGGCGATCATGGTCTTGCCGGCTTTGAAGATCGTGTACGAGCTGTCCTCGCTCGTGTCGACCACATCCGAGGACCAGTCGAACGCGGCGCGGTAAAACCGGCCGGCGGCCTCGATGTCGGGGGTCAGGAGTTCGTTCCAGCACATCGCGCCCGCCTCGGCGACCAGCGCGGCACCCTTGTGCTGCTTGGGCTCCCAGAACGCCAGGCGGGCGCCGGTGGGATCTGCGAGCGCGCCCATCCGCCCCACCTCCATCACGTCGGCCGGGCCGTGCATTACCTTCCCGCCGTTTTGGGCCACCCGCTTCGCGATCTCATCGGCGCTCCGCACGTTGACGAAGGGCATCCAGTGCGAGGGCACGTTCCCCATCTCCTTGGTGATCGCAGAAAGGCCTCCCACGCTCTTCCCGTTCAGTTCGCAGAACGTGTAGGTCATGCCCGGACCCGCGGGCATGTCGTTGAACCGCCACCCGAACAAACCGCCGTAGAACCGTTTCGCGGCCGCCGTATCGGAGGTCGAGAGAGTCGCCCACGAGAACTCGCCGTGCTGGTATTCGGTCCTGGTCGCCATGTCTAGCCTCCCGTTTCAAGCCTGGATTGGCTTCTCACCCTATAGTCGTTTGCCGACCTCGGAAATCGACAGCCCGCCGCGCCTCAAAAACCGGCCCGTCCGCCCGGCCGCCGCCGCGTCCGGGTCACCGGGACCGGACGTCGAGGGCGTCGCGCAGGGCGTCCCCGATAAAGAACACCGCCACCACCGTCAGCGTCACCACGAGCCCCGGGGCGATCACGAGCACCGGATTGCTCGTCATGTAGTTCTGGGCCTGTGTCATGAGATTTCCCCAAGTTGGGATGCCGGGCGGCAGGCCGAACCCCAGGAAATCGAGCGCCGCCTCGGCCAGCATCGCGCCCGCCACCGCGAAGGCCGCCTGGACCAGGATCGGGCCCATCGCGTTCGGCAGAATGTGTCGGAAGATGATGCGGAGGGTCCCGGCGCCGGCGGCCCGGGCGTCCTCGACGAACTCCCGCGACCGCAGCGACAGGTATTCGGCCCGTACGATCCGCGCGAGGCCCGTCCAGCCGAAGAGTCCCAGGTAGGCGACCATCATGACGGCCGGCGCCCGCCCCGCGGTCCAGTTCAGCAGTATTAATAGAAGGAAGATGGCCGGAAAGCTCAGGATGAGGTCGACGAGCCGCATGACGGCGGTGTCGATCCAGCCGCCCATGTATCCCGCGATCGACCCAAAAGCCACTCCGATCGTGGTCCCGAGCAGCATGGCGGTGGTGCCGACGAGCAGGCTGATCCGGCCGCCGTACAGGAGGCGCGCAAATTCGTCCCGGCCGAGATCGTCGGTGCCGAGCAGGTGCGCGGGCGTCGGACCGGCGAGACTGTGATCGGGGTCGAGCGCCGTCGGGCTGTACCGGGTCAGGAGCGGCGCGAGCACGACGGCCCCGACGACCAGGGCGAGCACCGCGACGCCGGCCATCGCCATGCGGTGCCGCCGAAACCGCGCCCACGCGAGCGCCCAGAGGCCGCCGGCACGCGGCTCACTCATATTTGATCCGCGGGTCGAGCGCCGCGTAGGTCAGATCGGCGAGCAGGTTGCCGGCGATCAGCAGCGCCGCGCTGATCATGAGGCCGGCCATCTGCAGCGGATAGTCGCGGTTGTTGAGCGCGGAGAGGAAGAGCCGGCCCATCCCGGGCCACCCAAAGATCGATTCGGTCACGACGGCGCCGCTGAACAACGCCGGCAGGTCGAGCCCCATCAGCGTGACGATCGGAATGAGGGAGTTGCGCAGCACGTGCCGGCGCAGGACGCGCCGGCCGGACAGCCCCTTTGCGTGCGCCGTCCGGACGTAGTCCTGGTTCAGCGTATCGAGGAGGCTGCTGCGCAGGTAGCGGCTCCAGCTCGCGATCGAGCCGAGGCCGAGCACCAGCGCCGGCATGACGAGATGGCGGGCCAGATCGCCGGCGGAGGTCAGGCCGATCTCGTGCATGCCCGCGACCGGCAGAAGGCGCAGTTGCACACCGAGCAGCAGCTGCAGCATCAGCCCGAACCAGAACGTCGGCATCGCCCAGGCGAAGAACGAGCCGAACGACAGCAGATTGTCGCCCCACCGGTACTTGTGCGTGGCGGCGTAGAGCCCGATCGGAAACGACAGGCCGATCGCGAGCGCGAACGCGCCGAGCATGAGCGTGAACGTCGCGGGCAGGCGCTCGCCGATCATCGCCAGCACCGGGCGGCCCGTGTAGTACGAGTAGCCCCAATGCCCCTGCACGAGGCCGCCGAGCCAGCTCGCGTACCGCGCGTACCACGGCCGGTCGAGCCCCAGCTGATGCCGCAGCAGCTCGATCTTGTCCGGCGTCACCTGGGGGTTATGCAGATAGACCGCGAGGGGGCCGCCGGGCGCCACGTTCATGATGCCGTAGCTGACGAAGGAGACGGCGATCAGCAGCAGGACCGCCTGGACGATCCGGCGGGCGACGAAGGACGACATCAGGCCGTCACGGAGAGGGCCCCGCGAAAGGTCTCGCGCGCGGGGCGGCGGCTAACGCGTGCTCCACCCTTCCGGCGGCGTCTCGCCGAACGTGGAGACGTCGTACCCTTGAACATTGGCGGCCACCGCATTGTTGTTGACAAACCAGAACACGAAGATGACCGGCACGTCCCGGTGTTCCAGCTCCTGGATCCTGGCATAAATCGCGCGGCGTTTCGCGTCGTCGACCGCCCGGTCCGCCTCGTCGAGGAGCCGGTCCATCTCCGGGTTGCTGTACCGCTCCGCGTTCTCGCCCGGCGAGTTGGCGTCCTTGGGGATGTAGGCCGAATGCCAGTTGATCCGGTTCTCCGGAAACGTGCCCTGCCCCCAACTGTAGAGCAGCGCCGCGTCCTTGCCGTTCCACTGCGGCCCGTTTTGTCCGAACAGCGCCGCGGCGCTGGCGACGTGCGTGTCGGTCGCCACCCCGAGCGCGCGCCAGGACTGCACGATCACCTCCAGCATCTGCGCGTCGGTCTGGCGGCCGGAGAGCGTCCACAGCGGAATCTCGAGCCGCCGGCCGTTCTTCGTGAGCACGCCGCCCGGCCCGGGGGCGAAGCCATCCTTCAATAAAAGAGCGCGCGCGCGGTCGAGATCGTACGGGCGCGGCGCGAGCGACCTGTTGGCCCACGGCCCGTTCGGCACCATGTCGCTCACGGCCGGGTCCGCCTGGCCTTTCATCACGTTCTTGATGATGGACGCCTTGGGGGTCGCCAAGTCGAGCGCCTGGCGGACGGCCGCGTCCTTCAAGAAATCGTACTCGTCCAGCTGGATGAGCTGGTAGACCGGGGCGAGGTAGCGTTTGATCACGACCCCGGGACTGCGGCGCATCTCCTCGAGTCGCGCGGGCGGCACGCCGGTGAGGACGCTCAGGTCGCCGGCCTTCATGAGATTGACCTGGGTGTTCTGGTCGGGCACGATCCGGACCACGATGCGCTGAAGCCTGGGCTTCGGCCCCCAGTACAACGGGTTCGCGCTCAGCGTCACGTGATCGTCGGTCACGAACTCCGTGACGGTGAACGGCCCGGTACCGACCGGCTTCTGATTGAACGGCGCCCGGTTGATCTGGTCGGCCGACAGCGGGCCGAGCACGTGCTGCGGGACGACCGGCGCGCCCATCACCTGTTCTCTGAACGGCGCATAGGCTTCTTTCAGATGGTAGACGACCTTCGTCGCGCTCGGGGTGTCGACCGACGCGATCTTATCGAAGCCGGTCGCGTACGTGATGTGGACGTCCTTGTTGATCGCCAGCTGCCAAGTGTACTTCACGTCGGCGGAGGTGAACGGCCGGCCGTCGGACCAGCGCACGCCCGGCCGCAGCGCGAGCGTCCAGGTCTTGCCGTCGGCGCTGACCGTGTACGCGGTCGCGAGCGCCGGCTTCCACTTGCCGGTCCAATCGACCGTGAACGGGCTGTCGAAGACGTACCGGTACACGCTGCCGGAGGCGAGCAGCCCGTGCAGGTACGGATTCAGGTTGTCCGGATTTTCGGTAATGACCGTCACGAAGGTACCGCCCGGCACGGCGCCTCGTGCAACGCCGGACAGGACGAGCGCGAGCATGACGCAAAGGACCGGGAACAATCGGAACGTACGCATCGATCTCCTCCGGCGGCCGCCCTGCGCGGGCCTGCGCTGGGGGCCGTCCTGTTTCCGTCATTCCCCATATTAGAACGCCGACCGCCTGGTTGGCGGTTTCGGCCTCGAACGGAGAGAGAAACCTATGGCGCAGACACGCTCCCTTGCTAATGCGTCCTCATGAAGGTACGATAAGGAACGCCCGGAGGGGTGGCCGAGTGGCCCAAGGCAACGGTTTGCTAAACCGTGACCTCTTAACCGGGGTCCGTGGGTTCGAATCCCACCCCCTCCGCCAGGTCCTCCCGCCACCGCCACGGTGGAGGGCATGGTCGTGGCCCAGGGGATTGTGATCTACGGGTTGGTCTGTGCGACGACGGAGCTAAACTACATCTTCACGAGCCGGCCTATTTCGTAAGATATTCAAGCCCGTCGGCGCATGCTCGACTTACATCAAAGATTGGCTGTTGTTCCCCGGGCATTTTGTCCCAGCCCCCTTTTTCGATGAAGGCACTCCTCTCGTAGGACTCTAACGCCTTTAATTCTTTAAGTTTCTCTTTATGTGGACTTTCGCACTTTTTGAGGGACTCCGCCGATAGGCCATAAGCTCTTTTCCTTGACCAATCAGCCCAGCTTGAAGATCTGAATCCGCAGCGCAGGACCTTCGCCACGGCACGAGGAGTCACACC
>Ga0207416_1002870_pt1 | contig 17614 bp, 13 predicted proteins | sample PaiPotPPM11metaG_FD_184107 | JGI IMG/M metagenome (GOLD analysis project Ga0207416, IMG submission 184107) | Iron sulfur acid spring bacterial and archeal communities from Banff, Canada, to study Microbial Dark Matter (Phase II) - Paint Pots PPM... ...
GGGCGCTTCCTCGAGTTACTACCGGCTGTAGACGTCCTACACACCCGTTGCTAGCGGGTGCTGGAGGAATGTCAGCAGACAGTCACCTCCGTGCAGAACGCTTTCTTGCTCGGGCAACTATGACTACTATCCACTGCACATCACCTCCTTTATTCTTACGCCGAAAGATATCAGACTTGTGCTCCCACAGTCAAAAGTGAACTTCCGCTCAAGCCAAGAAATGGCGTTCATAGGCCGGAAATACTGTGCTATACTGACCTGATTCTCGGCGTATCGGCGGAAAGGCAACGTATGCGGAGCCCACTGTCGACCCTCTTTGGAATGTTCTCCAAAGACCTGGGCATCGACCTTGGAACGGCAAATACGCTCGTCTTCGTGCGGGGTCGCGGCGTCGTCATTTCTGAGCCGTCGGTCGTCGCTATAGATAAGCGGACAAAGCGCGTTCTCGCGATCGGTGCTGAAGCCAAGAGAATGGTCGGCCGAACGCCGGCCAATATCGTCGCGATACGCCCCCTGAAGGACGGCGTCATCGCCGATTTCGAAATCGTCGAGAGCATGCTTCGCTACTTCATCAACCGCGTTCATGAGGAGGTCGCGATGATCCCCCGACCTCGTGTCGTCGTTGGCATCCCCTCGGGCGTTACCGAAGTGGAGCGGCGGGCAGTATCCGACGCGGCTGTAAACGCCGGCGCGCGCGAGGCCTACCTCATCGAAGAGCCGATGGCGGCGGCAATTGGTTCGGACCTCCCCATTACCGAGCCGAGTGGAAGCATGATCGTCGATATTGGCGGGGGCACTACCGAGGTCGCAGTTATCTCGCTGGGCGGAATCGTGATCAGTAAGTCCGTTCGCATCGCCGGTGACGAGATCGACGAGATGATCTTACAGTACGCGCGTCGCGAGCACGGTCTCCTCATCGGCGAGCGTACGGCGGAGCAAACGAAGCTCACGGCGGGATCGGCTCACGACGACGTGCCCGAAATTAAGGTCACGCTGCGCGGGCGGGATGTCGTCAGTGGTCTGCCGAAATCAGTCGAGATGTCCAGCAAGGAGATCCGACACGCCATCGAGCCTCCCGTTGCCGAAATTGTGGAGGCGGTCACCACCACCATCGAAGAGACGCCGCCCGAGCTGATTGCCGACATCATGGATCAGGGCATATCCATGGCGGGAGGCGGAGCATTACTCCAGGGACTGGATCGCCGCATTGCAGAAGAGACGAAGATGCCGGTCACGATTGCCGATGACCCTCTTACCTGTGTCGTCCGCGGCACGGGTCGGTGCCTGGAAGACCTTGACACGCTCCGCAAAGTTTTTGTGTCACCGCAAGACGGAAAGGTCCCTCGCTAGCACTGGAACAAGGAGGATGCGCTGCGCTTGATGGTTGACAATACTCGTAGCCGAAGCCTTCAGGCCGTTCTCCCCCTCCACGGCGGTCTCCCTCGACCACCTCTCGCACCCCACCCCGCCCGATCTTGCACCACGGAGTCGACAGGGTCTATCACTGAGCCAGATTCCAAGAGCTAACAGCTAGGAGCTAATGGCTAGAAGCTAAAAGCAAAACGCTACCATGGTCGAAACACGCGGCGGTCGCCGCTTTGCAGCCTTCTTCTTCGTCGCAGCCTTTCTGGTGCTCTTGCTCGGGCACTGGCTGAAACCGGTTGGCGACATGGCGCTCACCGTGGCCGCGCCCTTTGAAGCCGTGATCACCGCAGCTGCCACCACGGTCGGCGATGCCGTCTCCGGGGTTGTGGAAGGTCCCAGCCTCCGAGCCGAGAACGAGCGATTACGCCTCCAGAATGAAACCCTCATTCGGCACAATATCGCCCTGCAGCAGCAAGCGCACGAGAATCAGCTATTTCGACGCATGCTCCGCTATTCAGATGCCAATAACCGGCTTGATCTGCTCAAAGCGCAGGTGATCGGGAGCGATCCGAATAATTTGGCCCAGTACATCATCATCAATCGCGGCTCTCGAGACGGATTGCGCACCGGCATGACCGTCCTCGACGCCGGCGGCTACTTCGTGGGCGCCATCGAGGATCTGATGAGCAATGCGTCCAAGGTCCTGCTAATGACCAGCCCGAGTAGCTCGGTCGGGGCAATCGACTTACAGACGCGCGCCCACGGTTTGGTAGAAGGCACCTACGCCGGGCGTCCACAATTCCACTTTGTCGTCACTCGCGACTCCATCCGGCCTGGAGATTTCATCGTGACCTCCGGGCAGATGAATCTGTTTCCTCAAAATCTGTATCTAGGCCAGGTCCTCTCTGTGACCCGAAACAACGTGTCCCTCTTCCAGAGCGCCGATATCTTGCCGGGCGTAGACTTCCACAGTCTGGAAGTAGTTCAGGTTGTCCGCAACTTCGTGCCGTCAGCGCCGACAAGACTGGTGACGGGTCCATGAATGCGCGACGGCTGAATTCCGGCTTCCTCACCGCGCTCTGGCTGCTGCCGGTTCTGGCTCTCCTGCAGTCGAGTCTCATGGGTCACCTGGCCATTCGCGGCATAATCCCCGGCCTAATGCTGATCACCGTGGTCAACTGGGGCATCTTGCGCGGCATGGACGAGGGCATGCTTTGGGCGTTCATCGGAGGGATCTGCCTGGATGTCTTCTCCGGCTGGCCATTCGGCACCAACACGGTCGCGCTGGTGATAGTCGCGAGCCTGGTGAGCCTGGGCGAGAGCACGTTCATGCGCAGCCATGCGCTCTTACCGCTCTTTACGGTATTCGCCGCCACCATCCTCTTCTATCTCGTGGTGCTCTTTATTCTCGAAAGCACGCACCATCCGGTCGACTGGATAACCGCGCTGCGCGTCGACGTGCTGCCCGCCGCCGTTTACAACGCCGTCTTGAACATCCCTCTCTTCCGCCTAACCCAGCGCCTCGAGGCGCGTGTCTACCCCACTCCGAGGGCGAGCTGGTGAGGAAAAAGACGAAGTTCTTGCTGCTGAGGACCAGTATCATCCTGCTCTTTGCCACCCTCGCCGGGCGCATCTGGTACGTGCAGGTGGTAATGGGCAGCTACTACCGTCAGCAGGCCGACACCAGTAAGATCCGGCTGGAACCCGTTCAGGCGTTACGCGGAATCATCTATGACCGCACGGGCCGCCCCCTCGTCTTCAACGCTCCGAGCTGGAGCGTCTACATCGTTCCTCACGGGATTCCAAAACACCATGCGGCGCAGATTTACAGCCAACTTGCGAGCCTGCTTCACGGGGAACCTTCGGCGCAAGAGATCACCGGGATGGTGGCAACGCACCAATGGCAGCCCTACGCGCCATTCGTCGTCAAGCCAAAGGTCTCTGCCGACGTCGCTATGGTCATCAAGCAGCTCCACAGCCAGCTACCAGGCGTCAGCGCCGACCCATCCAGCATTCGGCAGTATGTCAAAGATGCGGAGTTCTCGCTCTCGCATATTCTCGGCTACACCGGCGAGATCGACCAGGACAGCTATGGACCTGACCAGCGTACCTATCCGGTCGAGCATTTTGGCACCACCGACCAGATCGGGCGTACCGGCATCGAGGACTCGATGGACGCCTACCTGCACGGAATCAACGGAACCGATGAGGTCGAGGTGGACGCCGGCGAACGGCCCGTGAGGATTCTTCGCCACGGCACGACCGTGCCGGGCGACAGCATCTACCTCACGATCGACTGGAAGTTACAGCAACAAGTAGCTCAGGACCTGGCGGCCGCGCTCAATCACCTGGGACTGACGCAGGGTGTGGCTATTTTGGAGGACGTGCACACCGGCGAGATACTCTCGATGGTCAGCCTCCCCAGCTACGATGACAATCTGTTCTCCGGTGGGATCAGCACGAGGCAGTATCAGGCGCTGCTGAACGCATCGGGCCAACCCCTGAACGACCTGGCCGTGAGCGGGATATTCCCGCCTGGCTCGACCTACAAGGTCATAACCGCGTCGGCGGCGCTGCAAACCCATGTCGCAGATATCAATAGGTATATCGACGACACCGGATCCATCAGGCTGTGCAGCGTGTACGATGCTTCATCGTGCAAGGTCTACTGGGGATGGGCGCCGGGTGGTCTCGGCCCCGTGAACGTGGTCGGCGCACTGTCACAGTCGAGCGACATTTACATGTACACCGTCGCAGGCGGCAATCCGAACGACGGTCCCATGCCCATCATCGGCGCCAACCGCCTGGCTGCGTACGCTCGACTCTATGGCCTGGGTCAGCCGACCGGCATCGAGCTGCCCTCGGAAGCGAAGGGCCTCGTCCCGTCTCAATCATGGTACGACGGCCTAAAGCCTACCCCCGGACTGAAAAATCCGGGTGATTCGTGGCACATCGGCGACACCTACAACATGGCGATTGGACAAGGATTCAACGACGCCACGCCACTTCAAATGGTCAATGTCGCCGCCAGCATCGCGAATGGTGGCGTACGGTACCATACCCGTGTCATTCGGAGGATCACTGGACAGGTCATCCCGCGGAAGGGAGCCCTGGCACGGCCGCAGACCATCCAGCCGTTCGTCCCCTCCATTGCCGGCCAGGGATTCATAGATCCGGCGAACTTGCAATTGATCCAGGAGGGGATGCATCAGTCAGTGAATCTGGGCTTCCCCACCGGAACCAGCTTCGCGGTCACGGACAAGCGGATTGACGCTGCCGGCAAAACCGGGACGGCAGAGAGCGGGACCACCACACCGCCCCACGCATGGTGGATTGGCTACGCGCCGTTTAACCACCCGAAGGTAGCGGTCTGCGTGATGGTGCCCTACGCGGGCGGCGAAGGTGCCTTTGTTGCGGCGCCGATTGCTCATAAGGTGCTCGAGGACTACTTCCACCTTCCTTCCAACAAGCCGAATTGGCTCGACGACGTCAAGCAGGAGCTCGTCCCCTCACCTGGAGGAGCGCAATAACTTGAAGCACTGGCGAAACTTCGACCTCCAGCTCGTCGGCGTGCCGTCGGGCCTCGTCACCTTCGGCATATTTGTCCTCTACGCTATCTCGCGCTGGCCGACGTCCGGCATCACCGTAAGTACGCCCGCCCACCAGGCGCTCTACGCAGTCATGGGACTCGGCTTCCTCTTTGTCTTGACAAACTTTGATTACCGGCTGCTGCGTTCGCTTGCCCTGCCGCTCTTCGTGATGACGCTCGGGCTGCTGACCGTGGTGCTGGTGCGCGGACACGCTGCCTATGGGGCCCAGCGATGGATCAACATTGGGGTGCTGCCGCTTCAGCCCTCCGAGCCCGCAAAGCTGCTCCTGGTCATTCTCCTCGCAAAGTTCTTTGCCGATCGAGAGCATGCCATGGATAGCGCCAGCACGATCGTCACATCACTGCTCATCGTCGCCATACCGGCCGGACTCGTTCTCAGTCAGCCCGACGTGGGCACGAGCGCCGTCTTCGTCTTCATCTGGCTTGCCATGGCGCTCATGGCGGGAGTCCGGATCTCGCACCTCGCCGCCGTCATCGCGGTGTGCGCTGCTGCTCTTCCCGTCGTCTGGGTGGCGATCAGCCACGTCAAAAGATTTCACTACGTCCAGGACCGATTCTTCATCTTTCTGGATCCGCACAAGGATCCGCTGGGTACCGGATACAACGTCATCCATTCGCTCATAACTGTCGGAGCCGGCGGCTTTCTGGGCAACGGTTTCCAGAACGGCACCCAGAGTCAGCTTGGGTTTCTCCGCGTCGAGGACAAGGACTTCATCTTCTCGGTGATCAGCGAGCAGATCGGCTTTCTCGGCGTGATCATTCTCTTTGCGGTCTTTGTGCTTCTCTTGATGCGAGTCGCGCGCGTGGCATTCATGGCAGGTGATACCTTCGGTCGCTTGCTCGCCACCGGTGTCCTGGCGATGATTATGTTCCAGACGTTTGTGAACATCGGCATGAACGTGGGTCTCATGCCGGTCACGGGAATTCCCCTTCCGCTCCTCAGCTACGGTGGCAGCTCTCTCATCACCACGCTCGCTTCCTTCGGGATCCTCGAGAGCGTCCTCCTGCGGCATCAGAAGCTAGTCTTCGCCGCCGGCTAGGATAGAAGATCTACGGCCGATTCGACCATCTTCTGAACCGTAACCAATCGCATGCAAATTGGATCGCCCAGAGGACAGTCGGGGCTGGCCGTCGTCGGATAACACGGGCTGCACGGCAGGTCCTTCCGGTGCAACTCCGTTGGAGCAACCGGATTGTAGGGACCGTAAATACGTGGATCAGTCGGACCGTAAGCCGCGACTACCGGGCGACCCAGCGCCACTGCCAGATGAAGTGGCCCGCTGTCGCCACCGGCGACGAGATCGGCCCGGGCCAGCAATCCCAGCAGCTCTTCCACCGTGGTGCGGCCAACCAAGGATACGATTGGTCTTGAAACGTTCTTCAATACCTCAACCGCCACGGGCTCATCCGACTTGGAGCCGGTCAGCACGATCCGGGCACCAGTGACCTCGTTCAGATCGTCGACAAAGCGGCTCCAGCTCCTTGCCGGCCACCGCTTGGCGGAAGGGTGGACTGAGCCCGCATGAATGACAACGAGCATGTCGCTGGCAGTTATGTCATGCTGTGTCAACAGCCGCTCGGCGGCCTGGCAGGCTTCCTCCGGAACCGTCAGCGAAACTCGCTCCGGAAATGAAGAGGCACCTGCGTGTCGCGCCAGTCGTCGGACGTACTCCACTTCGTGCATGCGCTCTGCGTAGCGCCCACCGGCCACGGGATCGGTCAGTAGGAACGGATAAGCCTCGCGGCTATATCCGACGGTTCGCCGAGCTCCGGACAGGAAAGCGCATAAGCTTGCCATCCGCCCCGATAGACTGACACAGAGGTCGAACTTCTGGCTGCGCACGTGCCGATAGGTCTGACGGTACTCAGACCAGGTGGCAGGACTGAGAAGACCACGCGGGGTGCGGATTCGATTGGTGTCCACGCTCACGACTTCATCCACGGCAGGACTCAACCGGGCAAGCGGCTCCGTGTACGGCAGTGTCAGCATAACAATTCGCGCCGCCGGATAGGCGGCGCGCAGCGCCTCGACCGCATGCATGGAAAACAAGACGTCTCCTAAGAGATCCAGCCGGATGATCAAGATGCGATCTATGCGACCGCCTACCGGGACGTGCCTTCGTGACCGGAGAAGCCAATGCGCAGCTCCGCCCGCCGCAATCGCGCCGTAGGCCAGTTGCCGAACCAGTCTCCGCGCGGCAGGCCGGAGCGCACTCGCGATCGCTACAAGGTCCGGTAGGGGCCAGCTCCTGCCGTGCCCGCTCGCGCATCCCACAGAACATGCCGTTTCCGCAGGCAGACGTAACCGGGCGGGCACGGCGGAGCCGGCCCCTACAGCACGCATTCGCCTGCCGTTATCAGGATCCAGGCTAGCCGCCACCCATGCCCGCAGCGATGACAAAGGTTATATCACCCTCCGCCGCCACCTCACCACTGACCGTGGCCACTCCATGACCTCGACCCGCGCGGTCTCGCAGCCGAGTTAGCGTCACCTCCAGTCGCAAGACGTCCCCGGGCACGACCTGGCGGCGAAAGCGGAAGTTATCCAGCCCCGCCAGGAAGGGCACGCGGCCGCGCGCCGCACTGGACCGAAGAACAGCCACCGCGCCTACCTGCGCCAGCGCCTCGGCGATTAGCACGCCCGGCATGACCGGATAAGCGGGAAAGTGCCCCGCGAAAAACGGCTCGTCGATGCTCACCGCTTTGAGGCCGACAGCCCGCTGTCCCTCCTCTACCTCTATGATTCGGTCGACCAGTAGGAAGGGGTAGCGATGCGGGATGATCTCCTGGATCTGAGCAGCCGACAGTTCCGTCAAAATCCTCTCCGGTGGCTTTCTCAAACAGGCCACATTCTATACGCTCGCTCCGAACGGTCTGCAACAAGGGTGCTATAATCTCGTCGTTTCCACCCCGAACTCTCCCCCTTCCGAAGACACTCTATGCCGCTTCACTTTCTGAGCCAGAGCGACTTAACGCCTAAGACCATCCACGCCCTCTTCGAGCGCACCACTGTCATAAAGGGCGAGCGTCTTTCCGATGCCCTTCTGGGGCGCTCGCTCGTCATGTTCTTCGAGAAGACATCCACGCGCACCCGCTTGTCTTTTGAAATCGGGATGACACAGCTGGGAGGTCACGCCGTATACCTCGATCGAGACTCTTCTCAGATTTCGCGCGGCGAATCCGTCGCCGATCTGGCACGGGTCGTCTCACGCTACGCGGATCTCATCATGGCCCGCGTCTACGCGCACCGCACCGTTGCAGAGCTGGCAGAGCATGCATCGATACCGGTTATCAACGGTCTGAGCGACGCTGAGCATCCGTGCCAGAGCCTGACCGACCTCTTTACCATGCTCGAGTGCAAGGGCAGGTTAGAAGGGCTGAAGATCGCCTATCTGGGTGACGGGGACAACAACGTTGCGCACTCTCTGATGCTCGGAGCCGCCCAGGTTGGTGCAGATCTCTGGATTGCCTCCCCCGGCGAGCTCCAGCCAGACACATGGTTCGTGGATGCTGCCGCAAAGTTGAGCGAGCGCTTCGGCGGCACTGTGACGGTCACAGAGAACATTGATCAGGCGGTCGAGCATGCCGACGTCATATACACTGACGTCTGGGTCTCCATGGGTCAGGAGAGTGAGAACGAACGCCGGCTCGAGCTCCTGCGCCCGTACCAGGTAAACCGGAAGTCCGTTTCGGGAGCCAAGCCCGACTTCGTATTCATGCACTGTTTGCCGGCTCACATCGGCCAGGAAGTTACCGCCGAGCTAGCCTATGGCCCACATTCCGTGATCTTCGACCAAGCAGAGAATCGATTGCATGTGCAGAAGGCACTGATGGTGTACCTATTTGAGTCGAGCCGAGGAGGGGAGTGAATGGATCAGGATCAGAGGGAGCTGCTTGCCTGGCTGGTACCCGGACTACAGGATGTGCCATTGTCGAGTCTTTACTGGCTGGAGCGCGCGCAGAAGGCGATAGCCACCTCGACCCAGGATCGCGACGTCTATCCTGTGGTCGATCACACTCGAGGTCACGGTGTGTGGCTGTACGACCTCGAAGGCAACGAGTACCTCGACATTACGTCCGGGGTTGCGGTGCGTGCCCTGGGTCTGCGTCCTCCGGGCATCCAGGAATTTGAGCGGCGCATCGGCGATGTCGTCGAGGAGCTGCCCGGACAGGACTTTGACAATATTCCGCAGATTCTCCTCGCCGAACGGCTTGCATCGACCGCGCCGGGCGACTTCGACAAACAGGTCTTCTTCACCACGAGCGGAGCCAGGGCAATCGAGACGGCTATGAAGGCTGCGATGGATCAGACCGGTCGTCAGCGATTCGTTGCCTTTCGTCCCGCCTTTCACGGTCGCACCGGGTATGCCCTTGCTTTGACCGCGAGCAAGGCCATTCAAAAAGAAGGTTTCCCTCAGGGAGTGGACGTGATTCGGACACCCTATGCGTATCCCTACCGGTGCCCGCTTGGCACCGACCCAGATGTTTGCGCAGAGTATTCCCTTGGCATGCTCCGTGACGCACTGCTCGACGAGGGAACCGACGTTGCTGCCATCGTTTTCGAGGCGGTAGCGGGAGAAGGTGGCATCATCGTCCCGCCGGCCGCATTTCTGGCAGGCCTCCGCGAGATCGCCGACGAATATGGCGCCGTGCTGATAGCCGACGAGGTACAGGCGGGCCTCGGCCGAACCGGGAAGTGGTGGGCAAGCGAGTACGCGGGTATCGCGCCGGACATGATTTGTACGGCCAAGGCGCTCGGCGGTGGTTATCCGCTGGGAGCTACCATCGGACGGGCGCCGCTTTTCACCAGCGCCGCTCGCCATTCGGAGACCTTTTCGGCGGAACCGCGCGCGGCCTTGCTCGCCCTATTCGTCCTCCGTTGCGTCGAAGAACAGGGCCTGGTGGAGCACGCTGCAACGCTCGGCGCCGCCATGCTGAAACGGCTGCGCCAAAAGTTCGAACGGATCGAGCAGGTAGGAGAGGTTCGCGGACTTGGACTCATGCAAGGGATCGAGTTTGTCGAAGATTCACGTACCAAGCGGCCCGCAACGGAATTGCGGAATCGAGTCGTCAAGAACTGCGTGTTCAAGCAACGACTGTGGATCCTGGGCGCCGGCCGAAGTAGTATCAGACTCTTGCCCGCTCTCATCATGGACGAGGAACAGGCGAACGAAGCGATCGATCGTCTCGAGCGCGCCATCGCCGAAGAGATCGGAGCTCTTGGCAGGACACAGATCGCCGTCAGCGCCGCACGCTAACCGTCTCACCTGCCTCTGAGGGCCTCTGCGGGAGGTGGGATAGGCACCTGCGGCACGCCCGCCGCAACCGTAGGTCGGGTCTCCGGCAAAGGGTGTAGCTCGGTGCTCTGTCACCGATGAAGGCAGGCCGCAGCGGCCCGTTCAGGGCTTCCGCGGGTCGGACGGAGTCCCGGGTACCCCCTGGGTGCCCGCTGGGAACCGGCCGGGGGGTGCCAAGCTGCTTCCCTCCCACCTGGTTCGCCTGCTGGGGCGGTGCTTCCCAGGCGCTGGAGCGAGAACGAGCAGCACAGCCCACCCCGGCCGAGTCCGACCCTGGACGGGTCAGACCGGCCTTCCTTCATCGGCGACAGAGCGCCGATCTACAGCCCCGTCAGCGTCAATGTACACCCCCGTCAGCACCGACCTATAACCCCCCTCCTGTCGCATAGGCCCCAGCCGCCTCTCATGACTGGCACGCATTCTGCTCTAAGCGGGGTAGCACCGGATCGGCCAAACCGTGTCCGGTATCGCGACGAGAGGACAGACTCGCTATGGAAATGGAGATGGAGGACTGGATGCTGCGCCTCAAGGCAGCGTACGACGCGGGTTACTACACGACGGAAGGTGATCGTAATCATCAAATTGGCTTCCCGTGGCAGAACAAGACCTGCAAGGACTGCCCATTCTGGGCGAACAGCATTTGCCAGGTGTTCGCCGAGTACAAAAGCTCCACCACCCACACTTGCACGTACTTCGACCCCTGGAACCGATCCACCGCTCAGACCATCATCCAGGAGCGGCAGTGGCAAGGATTCCGCCGATGGTGGGAGTGGTTCAACGACCGAGGCGCGACGCGTTAATTGACCGAGCCGGCGTGGCAGCGCCAACCCGTGACGCGGCATCTCGGCTCCCATCCCGACCCAACGTTTCCCCGGCCCGAACGACCTCAGATCGGACCCCTCGGTGAAGCGGCAAACGCGGTAGTATACTGCGAACGCCCACTCCCCCTCCTAAAGGACTTCATGCTCAGACCTGCCCTCCTCGTTGCGATCCTCTGCGCCCTAAATCTGTGTCCGTCTCCTCTTGCTACCCGCGCAGCCTCACCGGCATCGTCCCGCTTGGTACAGGTGATGGTCGAGCTCAAGGGCCAACCCATAGCGGCCAACCCGAATCTGAGAGCTCGCGCTCGCGCCGGCCTTGCTGCCTTGCGACTCGACCCGCGACTGGCTGCATTTCGTGGCTACTCCAGAGAGCTGCTTCAATATCACCGTCGGGAGCTCGCCTATATCGAAAGCCATGTCGGCGATCTCCTGGTCAGACGAGATTTTCGGCTGCTCTTCAATGGTTTCAGCGCTACGCTCCCTCTTAATCAACTGACACGGCTCGAGCGCCAACCCAATGTGGTGGCAGTTGTTCCGATGCGTGGCTACCGACCGCTTCTTGACCGGAGTGTGCAGCTGGTGCACGCCCCTGGAGCCTGGGCGCAGCTGGGTGGCGCGTCGAAAGCGGGTCGTGGCCTCAAGATTGCAAATCTGGATACTGGAATCGACATCAAGAACCCCTGTTTCAGGAACACCGGCATGCCTCGGGTGGGAAACGGATTTCCCCGGGCAGACACTGCGGCCAACTTGGCGTTGACCAACCGGAAGGTGATCGTCGCGCGCGCCTTCGGCGATCCTGGGAAGCAGTACAGCGCGGCCGATGCGTCTGGTCACGGCACGTTTACGGCAGCGATCGAAGCCTGCGACTACGACACGCCGACGCCGGCCGGCACTCGTGTGAGTGGCATGGCGCCTGGCGCTTATCTGATGAATTACAACATCGCTCCCGGTGGAGCTGGCCAGACCGCGACGGACGATGCAATTATCGCCGCGCTTCAGCAGGCCGTACTCGATGGGGCGGATGTCATCAATTTGAGCTTCGGGAATCCGTTGGGTCCGGGAGACCCTCGGCTGGATCCCGAAGCGACAGCGATCAATTTGACCGTAAAGGGGGGCGTGCCCGTCGTGGTGGCTGCGGGCAATGCCGGTCCGACCGCGCAGACCGCCGCCACCTGGGGCGCAGGGAAGGACGCAATCGAGGTCGGCTCTACCTCCAATGCGCGGAGCATGTCATCGTCGATCACGGTCGACAGCCCTCCAAGCGTTCCAGCGGCCCTGATCCACATACGCGCCGACGAGGGCACGCACTCGTGGTCCGGAACCCTGGGCCCGGCACGGCTTGCCGATGTAGGACTTGGCCGCCGTCCGCATGATGACCCGGAAAACCCCCAGGCCAATGACTTTGCCGGCAAGAATCTGCGCGGCAAGATCGCTTTCATCGAGCGTGGCAACGGCACATCGCACGCTCTGCTCTACTTCAAAACCAAGGTCAAGAGTGCTGAGCAGGCTGGGGCTATCGGGGCAATCATCTACGATGACCGAGACGAATTGATCCTGGGCTCGCCCGACCAGGGCGCTTCGAAGGTGCCTGTGATGTTCATCAGCAGAGCCGACGGACTACAGTTGCGCGCCTGGATACGCGCCCACCCCAACGCCACGGTGACCATGAATTCTGCTACCTCCGCCTTCGAAGAGGTGCCCAATGTCCTCAGCACCTTCAGCTCGAGAGGCTACGGCGCCAATTTTTCGATTGAGCCCAATCTGGTGGCGCCAGGCCAGGACATCTATTCTGCTACCGTGAGCAGAGTTCCAAACAGCCAGATGTACAACCCAACTGGCTTCGTTAGTGAGAGCGGAACGAGCTTCTCGGCTCCCCACGTCACGGGCGCTGTCGCTCTCCTTCTCCAAAAGCACCCCACCTGGACTCCGGGCATAGTGAAGGCCGACCTGATGGAGACTGCCGGTACCGAGGTCACGCTCGGCACCCCAAAGGGTGGTTCGCCCTCGGTGATGGACGTTGGTGCTGGTCTACTAAACAGTGATGCAGCCTTGTCTGCATCGGCGTATGTGTCACCCCCTGTGCACTCCTTCGGTGAGATGAACGTCGGGTTGGGCACGGGAGTCCGCCATGTCACATTGGTACTACAGAACCTGAGGAGCGAGACAGGTAGCTGGAGCGCGACCGTGCAACAGCTGCACGGCGCTAGCGGATTCAGTGTTGACCTTCCTTCGACCGTGACATTGCCGCCTGGCGGACGTGCCGAACTGCCTGTTACGGCGAGCGCCAGCTCACAGACCGCCCCGGGCGACTATGACGGCTACATCACACTTGCCCAGGGAAATCAGAGCCTGCACGTTGCCTACTTCGCGCACGTAGTGTCTCAAAGCGTAGCGGCGGGCAGCGTTCTCTTGGTTGACGATTCGACGAGTCGGTTTAGGCCGGATGTTCCGGCCTTTCAAGTCGCGAGCATGAGCGTTGCGCGCTGGTACGAGACCGCGCTCACTCGCTCGGGTAGAGCCTATTCGTTATGGAACGAAGCCACCCTCGGCACGCCGTCGTTAACGGACATGAAGCGAGCCTCGGCAGTCGTGTGGTTCAGCGGAAACGACTTGAACGGTTATGCCTCGCAAAATTCAAACGGCGAGGCTCTCGACGGTCCCCTTAGCGCGGCCGACGTGAGTGTCATCCACTCTTACCTCGACGCCGGGGGCAAAGTATTTGTCTCGGGTATGGCAGCCGCGCTTTCCGATCCTTACTGGAGCGCGATTGTGATGGGAGGTGCCCCCAGCGCCGACTTTGTGAGTGGCGCGTCATCCGACCTGAGCCTGTACGACAACCAGAAAAACGACAAGAGCCACATTGGGCACATCTCACCGCCCCGTCCTAGCGCCGTGCCCGACACTTCGACCCAATCGCACAACAACAAATGGATCTTTGGGAACCTCAAACCCATCGACTTCAGCTCCAGAGGAGATGGCGCGAATGACAATCTGGCCAGTTACAGCTCCGCAGTCGAGCAGGTGCTGGGAGACGGGCTGGTGGGCGTTCCAGGTCTGGTTCCGGTTCGCGGCGGCGTCGGCTTTCAGGGTCAGGCATACGGCCAGGCAGCGCTTCGAACCACCCGAACCACACTCGCTCAGGCAGCGGTAGATGTCGCGGTAGTCTCCAGCGACGAACCTTCCCTCAGTCACACCGCAAAGTATCCCGGTCGATCTGTGCTATTCTCCTTCGGCTTCGAGGGTATCAACGACAACACGGGCTTTGCGACGCGAGAGCAGGTCCTCTCACGCATCTTGCGCTGGTTCGACGACCGGCCGGCCGCCTCCATCGTCCAGATGCCGTACCGGTCCAGACAGAACGTTCAGCTGCAGGCGCGCCTTCGGTCTTCCGCGCAGCCCGCCGAGTATGTCTGGCAGATCGGCGCGAGCACCCTGAGGTCGGCCGGAAAACCCGCGCGCTATTGGTTCGGTCGCTCCGGCAGCTACCACGTCCGCGTTCAGATCACCGACACGCTGGGCCATGTGGCCGTGAGTCCCTGGACCACGCTGACCGTCCGATGATGGCACCCGCTCCCCTCAGGCGTCCATGAAGGATCCACGCTAAGCCGACGAACGAAGATCAAGCCTCCGCTGGCGCGCGGCGTCGACGAATGCCTTGAAAAGTCGGGCAAACTCGGGAGCGGTCGCGGACCAGAGTTCCTCGGGATGGCACTGCACGCCCACCACGAACCGATCGCCTGTGGCTTCGATGCCTTCCACCAAGCCGTCTGCTGAACGCGCGGACGCCACGAAGCCATCCGGCATGTCTCGAATCGCTTGATGATGAAAACTGTTCACGCGGGCCACGGTACAACCCAGAGCGGTTGCCAGCCGAGAGCCCGCCTCCAGCGTGATGGTGTGCGCTAGATGCTTGCGTCCGAACTCTCGAACCTCGTGCCGGACAGGTCCCGGGAACTCGGTTGGCAAATCCTGATAGAGCGTCCCGCCCGCCGCCACTGCAAGTACCTGGATTCCACGGCAGATGCCGAGCACGGGGAGATCGTCGTCGAACGCGCGAGTCGTCAGGGCAAGCTCGAGCTCGTCTCTCGCTTCGTCAACGTCGCCAAGGTACGCGTTCGGCTTGCCTCCGTAGCGACTCGGTGCGACGTCGTCGCCGCCCGGCAGCAGAAGCCCGTCGATGGTGGCATAGACCCGGTCCACACTCTCGTCGTCCAGTCCCACCGGAATGCAAACGGGAGCTCCACCGGCCGCCAGCACGGCGTCCACGTATTGCTGATTCACCACCGATCGTGCACACGGCACCTCGAGGGAAAAGCACGTGATTCCAATCAGTGGCTTAATGGTTGGTCTCCGGTTGACGATTTCTCTCTCATCTTACCAATGGCGCCAAACAGCACTGTGCTAGCATGATGCGCTTCGGTCCGCAGGGATGCGTCTTAAGGCCAGATTGAGATCCATGGTGCCCCTCATCATCAACTGCCAGACCCTCAGCCTATCCGAGATCGTGGACGTTGCACGGAACGGAAGGCCCGTTCAGTTAGGCCCGAGAGCTGTAGAAGCGCTTCGCAGCTCGCGAAGTGTGATCGACCGCCTGACTGCAGCCGGCGAAACGGTTTACGGCGTTTCAACGGGCTTCGGCAAGTTTGCCGATCGCATCATTCCACCCGAGGCGCTGGAGGCGTTGCAGCGCAACCTCATCATGAGTCACTCGGTCGGTGTTGGGGACCCCCTGAGCGAGGACGTCGTGCGTGCGATGATCGTTTTGCGCGTTGCGGCGCTGGCGCGCGGTTATTCCGGGATCCGGCCGGAAACCGTTCAGGCGCTGTTGGACATGCTCAATGCACACGTTGTTCCGGTCATTCCTTCCAAGGGTTCGGTGGGCGCCAGCGGTGATCTGGCGCCCTTGGCGCATCTTGCGCTCGTGCTGATCGGCGAGGGTGAAGCCTTCTGGAACGGCGATCGACTGCCGGGGGGTGAAGCTCTCCGCCGCGCGCAGCTCAAGCCAGTCCGGCTTACCGCCAAGGAGGGGCTGGCCCTTGTCAATGGAACCCAGCAGATGACGGCCCTGGGTGCTCTGGTGACCGCCGGCGCCGAGAATGTGCTCGAGGTAGCCGACATCGCCGGCGCTCTGAGTCTCGAAGCTGTACGAGGCACTAACCGTGCCTTTGATCCGCGGATTCAACGTGCCAGGCCGCATGCCGGGCAGATCGCCGCCGCAGCGCATTTGCGGGAGTTGACCGAGCAGAGCGAAATCATGGCCTCGCATCGATTCGATGATCATCGAGTCCAGGATCCGTACTCGCTTCGCTGTATGCCTCAAGTCCACGGCGCGTCCCGAGACGCAATCGCCTACGTCCGTCGCGTCATTGAAGTTGAGATGAACTCCGCGACCGATAATCCGCTAGTCTTTGCCGAGGATGGCGACGTTATCTCGGGTGGAAATTTTCACGGCCAACCCGTGGCCCTCGCGCTCGACTTCGCGGCCATCGCACTCGCCGAAATCGCCAGCATATCCGAGCGACGCATCGAGGCCATGCTGGATCCCAATTTCAGCGAGCTTCCACCATTCCTGACGATGCACGCCGGCGTCGACTCGGGGTATATGGTGTCACAGTACACCGCGGCGGCGCTGGTGTCTGAGAACAAGGTGCTGGCTCATCCTGCCAGTGTCGACTCGATTCCCACATCCGCCAACCAGGAGGATCACGTTAGCATGGGTGTCACGGCGGCTCTCAAGGCACGCGAGATCCTGCGCAACGTCGAAACCGTCCTGGCAATAGAGCTTCTCTGCGCCGCAGAGGGCATCGACTTTCGCCGACCATTGCGGAGCAGCTCCAGACTCGAGGCCGTCCACGCCCTCATTCGCTCTCAACTTCCCCGCCTGGACAGTGACCGCCCGCTTTATCCCGACATCGCATGTATGACGATTATGGTACGCGATGGCCGTGTCCGCCAGGCAGCCCGTGAGCTCGCCAATATCTAGCGCCGTTCCCACACCCGGCCACAACCGCCGCGCCGTTCCATGGAGCCTGCCCCAAACGCTGGCAGCCTTCGTGGTGTGCTTTCTCGCCTATCTCGTCGGCGCGCTACTCCTGGCGGCGCTCCTGGTGAGCATCGCCGGTAGGAGTTTCATCGACCGCCATTCGCTCGAATTTAATGTGCTGGCGTATCAGTTCCTCGTTCTGGGCGTAGGCATAGTAGGTTGGTGGCTTGTGTCGGGGCGCTTTCATGTAGGTCCCGCGGCCCTGGGGTATCGGTTTCCCGGCTGGCAGACCCTCCTTGGTACCGCCGCCATCGTGCCCGGCATATTCGTGGCCATCTCCATCTTTGCCCTCCTGTTCGACGCCTTGGCGCCCGGCTACCATCTACAGGGGAACTCGAAGGAGCTTCTCCCCAACGGAACCAAACATATCGCCCTGGGTACCGAGCTGCTGGTCTTTGCCTGGGCCGCGGTCGAGGTGCCCCTCACCGAGGAGACTCTCTTCCGTGGCATTCTTTTTCAGGGTCTAAGAGACTCCCTT
>Ga0207416_1002871_pt1 | contig 17609 bp, 9 predicted proteins | sample PaiPotPPM11metaG_FD_184107 | JGI IMG/M metagenome (GOLD analysis project Ga0207416, IMG submission 184107) | Iron sulfur acid spring bacterial and archeal communities from Banff, Canada, to study Microbial Dark Matter (Phase II) - Paint Pots PPM... ...
ACTGACTTCATACTCGGCCTCGGCAGGATCGGCCAGGTAGCCCAGGATCGGGTGGTACATCGTGTGACCCCCGAACGATAGCCACCCACTTGCTTCCATTTCATGCACTTCTGACCAGGTGAGTGGTAAGGACGGCTTCTCTTCGGCATACAGGGAGGCAGGCTCGGCCAGCGCCTGGCGCACCGCACACAGAAACGCTTCTCGTTCTGCAACCGACGCCGCGAGCCGCACGCGCGCCTCGATGGCATCCCTCAAGGCGCCGCGTTCCTCGACAGTATTCAGGTGATAGGTACATCCATCGACGGCAGCTTCAGGCATCCTGGTATGCTCCACCAGCCGGTCAGGCTCCTCCCACCAGTAGCGCCTGCCGCTTTCCATATACCCTGGAATCAGGAAAATGGTCATGGGAGTCTTCGTCTCGCGGGCGGCTGCAAAACCATCGGTATAGTTATCGTGGTAGCCATCGTCGAAGGTCAGCGCCACCAGTGTCCGGCGATCGCGCTTGCGCGAACCCTCTGGTTGTGAGTGGTAGAGTTCTTGCAGTGCGTCTTCCAGGTGCAGGACCCGGTAATGACGGTTAAGATAGCGCAGTTGCTGCCTGAAATCCGCTCCGCTGCCGTGATGGTAACAGAGGATAATCAATCGTGGTCCTGCTCGCCGCGTCCACCAGCGAACCAGACTCACCAACCCACTATAGTAGAAGCAGGCCGCTATCACAAGCTCTAATCGTTTCAACATACCTTACTTCTTCCTCGACAAAGCATGACGCAGGCGTGTCACCCCGCCGCGGCCCCGGCCAACGATGGCGGTCCACATGGGCAGGAGGTCGTGCCAATCAAGATAGTCATATTTGACCGGTACAAAGAAGAATGTGCAGAAATCGAGCAGAGCCTGCCCGGGCGGCATCACTCCGGGCCGCGCGCGCTCGCGCACTGCAGCGGCGGTCGCGGCAATATCGCCCCAGAGATAGCGCATCCACAAGCCTGTGCGATACCCTTCCACCCGGTCGATGCGCTCGCCATTGGCCCACTGGTAGAGCAGCCACGGGAAATCGACTCCGGCTCGCACGGCGATCTCCACCGAGGCCGACAGGCGGGGATTGATCTCCATCAAATAGGGCGTACCCGCGCTATCGCGCCGGAACTCGACTTCGGAGTACCCCTCTAAATCGATGGCGCGAATCAGTCGCTCGGCCTGCTCACCGATGTCTTCTGGGATAGCAATGCTCTGCCGCAGGACGGATGTGCCGCCCAGTGGCGGATCGGTATGCTTCGCCCACTGCGCGAAGCGGGCATAGAACTCTCCGCCGGCATACAGGAAACTGAGCGCCTCGCGCCGACCGGTCAGAAATTGCTGAAAGAGGACCGTGCCGCCTGAAGCGGTCAGCTCCGCGACGGCGCGAGCAGCCTCGTCGGGGGTGGTGACTAACTGGGAGGCAACTCGTTTTCCCTGGTCCTCGCCGGCAATCCACGACTCCGTCGGCTTGACGACCGCCGGTACGCCGATCTCGCGCAGCGCCATCGACACGTCACCCACGTCCCGCACCGTCACTCCACGGGGGATGCCCAACCCGAGCTGGCTGGCGATCGCCAGCGTTTGTTCTTTATCGATGGCGATACCCAGGCCAGGTTCTTTGGCCAGCGCAATACTCACCCGCCGTTCAAGTCGCTCGCGATGGCGGCGCAGTACCTCGATTGTGCCATCGGAAGCGGGAATGATCACGCGCGATCCGCTGGCGTCCAGCACCTGCTCGACGGAGGCCAGGTAGTCATCGCTGCCTTCATCCACCGGGCTGACAATTTTGTGCTGGCACCAACGCGACGAGAAGGCGGGCACGCCATCATAGGTTTCCAGGGCAGCTACCCGCAATCCTCGCCTGCCCAGTGAACGCACGGCCACCAGCGACTGGCGCGCCCTGGCGTCCAGCATCAGTACATCATAAAGGGGTGTACGCCTCGCCAACGGCGCATCCTGAGATAGATATGCGCTGTCTATCCCAGGTACATCATCGTCAATCATTTGAAAGCTATCTATTTTGCTCATGCTATGGTTTCTCTCAGAGGTATGCATTTTTAAGTGTTACTATACTCATCGGCTATTTCAGATTTCTCTCAAGATTGGTTTTGGCTGGCTATTTATGCCATCTATATAAGTACAAAATTACTTTCTGGAACTTCATTATCGGCTCCGGAACCTCCTCTACCAACTCGCGTACTGCGAGCAGCGGCAATATCTGACGGTTATATCACGAGCCGATACGACGGCTGTGGGCAAGGTAAACCGTCCTCTGCAGGCTCTCCACGCGCACCATCCTGAGCGCTGGCTTCCCCCGTTTTCATGGCCGTATTCCTCATAGCCATTTGAGGAGGCATAGCCGCTTGAGGAGACGCCCTCACAATGCGAACGGCCTTGAATACCGTGGGAAACATACACACTGCTTCAAGAGTCATGGCCGCGAGCCAACCCAGGCTCAACCCATTTAATCCGCCAAGATGCGCTCCCACTGTTGCGCCGCCCAACTCAAGGATGCAGGTACCCATCGTGACCAATATGCTGCGCATGAGCTGGCCGCGAATACGCGATAGAGCTATATAGTGATTCTTGATGATAAAAGGGAAAGATTCGAGCGACAGGATACGCAGGCTCCAGGCCGCCTGTACGGAGTAGCTATGGCCGAACAGTGCCAGGACCTGCGTAGGCGCAATCAACAACACACAATTTGCCAGCACGCAGGCTGTCAGCGCCAGGCTTAAGGTCAACCGCATCTTGCGCGCCAGCGCGGAAGGCTGCGCGGAACTCACAGCATACAGTGTCGTCGAGAGGGCGCCCGAGGCTGTATTGGCCACGCCTGACAGGCTCCAGGCGACGTAGAACCAGGCGTTCACCGTCGCTGAGAGCGATATAGTGACTATCACCGGCAAGAGAAGATAAGGAGCTTCGAGCATTAAATTCAGCGCGTGGTGCTTGAGAGCCTCGGGTCCCAGCTTACGCAGCCATCCCCACTGCGGTCGGTACGTTCTTCTCAGTTCTTTGCGCCTTATTATGGCAACACCGGCGAGAACCACCAGGGAGAAGCCAATACCGATGACCCAGGTTGCATAGATCGTCATTCCGGTGACCTGCGATAACCAGAGGCTGACGACAAAAAGCGCGGAAAGTTTGACTACGGCAAACAGTCCATTGCGCCAGAGCTGTAGTTCGCCCCGCAGCAGCCCGATCAGCGCCTGGTCAAGCACCAGGGTAATGGCAGTAAGGCTCACGCCAAGCGCGAAAAGGAGTACATTTTCAATATTTGCTCCCAGCGGCCGGAAAGCAATTGAGAGATTTGAGGCAGCCAGCGCATAGATAATGCCCAGGCAGCCTCCCACTCCTCCAACCAGGAGCAATGCGGTACTGATGAGCGAGAATTCTTTGCCTCGCTGGTTCGGCAGTTCGCCAATCAACAGGGTGCCCATACCCAGGATGGCGAAACTTCCGAGCAGCGTCATCGATGAGATGAAAGCAGAGGCAAGACCTAGCGCTTCCGGCGAGAACCTGCGCGCTGCTAACCACCAGAAGGCAAAACCAAGCCCCGAGGTTACGGCAGTTGTTCCTAATAATGACCCTGCATTGATGAATAGAACTTTATTATCTTTAAGCCAGCGAACCAATTTATTCATATATGTTACATCCTGGGTATGCGCTATTGTGGGGTTATGATGCTTCGGAAGCTGTATAGGGCAGGCTCTTCGTGGCGACGCTTCCTTTGAGCTTCGCTGTCCGCTCACTATTATCGACGGATTGACATTTATCATTAGGCTTCGTGGCGATACTTCCTTTGAGCTTCGCTGTCCGCGCCTCAAAGCTGCCGATCACATAACCGGCCACTGTCATTGCCAGGCCACTGCTCATCGCCCAGGCACGCGCAAACCCGCCGCAATCTCGACGAGAGACCACATCGGCCAGGGCAAGCCGCACGCCCCGTGGCAGAACTTTAGAGGTGTAGGCGCGTTCGGACTCAAGGCTATCTTGCACGCCGACATAGCGGGCTATAAGGGCCTTCGATAGACCTTCCGCGTAGCAGCGTGAGAAAAAGTAGCGCCAGCGCGCGCGCGCAGCCGGCACGTGATGAAAGACCGCGGCCTGCGGCTGGTAAAGGAACCCTCTTGCAGGCCAGTATTGACGCGCGCGAATACACAGTTCCGTCTCTTCACAACCCAGAGGCCGGGTGCCGATACGACCAATGCCGCTCTGGAAACCGCCGACGGCCTCAAACACCTCACGCCTGAACGCCATATTCGCGCCAATCGGATTGCGTATCATGCTGGCCGTTGTGGGCATGCCTCGATAGGTGCAGCCCACCACCCAGTAAAATTCTTCCGGGAGCCAGGATGGTTTATCAGCCTGCCAGCGCGGGAGAACCGGGCCACCGACACCCAGTACCGCTGCCTGAGCAAAGCCCTGGCTCAGCTCCATCAACCAGTTGGGAGTGGCCATCGCATCATCGTCAAGAAAGGCGATAAAGGAACTTGTCGCTGCCGCAAGCCCGCTATTGCGCGCGCCCGATAAACCCGCCATTCCGCTATTCTCGACGACCCTCACGTCCCGCAGATGCTCGCGAACCCGCTGCAGCAAGGGCGCATTATGATCGATCACCAGAATGATTTCACTGGCGGGCAAGCTCTGTTGCCGTACCGACGCTACTGCCGCGATCAATTCATCCCAGCGCTTCTCGGTATAAGCACAGATTATCACGGAAAAATCACAAACCATGGAGTTTTGTCCTTCACACTTGTAGAAAATTTATAAGCCAGAGAGGTTGACAGCTACGCAACGAGTTTTTCGGATGAGGCTACCTGTTCTATTGAGGAAATGACAGACACGCTTTTGCTGCTCACGCGCTCCTGCAGGATCGTCCTCAGCACGCGCCAGCCGTCCCGAAATGTATTCAGGTTACTGACCCCGTAAATGCGTGGGTACTCGAAGCTGGGAACCTCAGCGATCTTGAGGCCGGCCAGATGCATGCGGATGTTGATCAACGTTTCCACTTCAAAGCCGTCGCTGTCGATCGTGACGTAGTTAAGACAGCGCTTCCAGAAGGCGTTATAGCCGTAGCACAGGTCCGTGAAGCGGGTCCTGAAGAGGATATTGACCAGGGTGCTGAGTCCAAAGTTCCCGGCGGACCGTAAAGGCGTAATATCCTGGCTGCCGCCCCCCCTGGCGCGTCGCGAACCTTTGGCAAAGTCATTGCCCGCGAGCAGTACTTCAACAAAACGGTCTATTTCGTGAGGGTCTGCCGAGCCATCAGCATCCAGCATCACGATGATGTCGCCCGTGGCAGCAGCGAAGCCGACCCTCAGAGCATTTCCTTTACCCTTGCCCACCTGGTCGATGACGCGAATAGTTGGCAGTAACTGCCGCGCGACGGCAACAGTATCATCAGTTGAATGCCCATCAACCAGGATCACCTCACTGACAAACGAGGGAATGTGCGGCAAAACATACTGAAGATTTAAGGCTTCATTGCGGGCCGGGATAACCACACTGATGAGCGGAAGCTGTGAAGACACTTGCATGAAAATCCTCCATTTTTGTGTCGGTAGAGGTAAATCTATCGATGAATGTACCTTTAGAAGCGCTAAGCGAATCGCTTAGCACAATTTTGTTACTGAAGCATGGCCACTCTTTGAAGTGAGTATCTGTAAAGAACTTTTGTCATGTTCAGTCTCAAAATAGGAGAAAACGAGAAGAACATTATGCATGGATGGAGGCTAGAATTATGACCCGAAGAGCCATTTATAAATTCCGTTGTTTTGTTCTAAAACCCCGCTATCAAAGCATTTAACCGTGAAAAAACTGGACTGCATTTGACTTATTATTAAATTGTCAATAAATCTTGTGTCACCGTGTTTCATCATGTTTCTATTTTATTGTCTGGGAGTGGATTATATATGGAGAAATGGTTGAGAACTCGTTGAGAAACAAGCAACCTGCGTTGAATTTGTTGAGAAACAAGCAACCTGCGTTTTGTGCGTGAGGATTACAGGGCATAACAAGCAGTATTGATGATTGTCGGTGGGTGTGCCGAATATACTGGAATGAAGAGTGCGAAGTTTTCTTGGGGCTATGGGAATGGCGTCATCTCACTGATAAAGAAGAGGAAGGAGGACAATTTTCATGAGTATCAGAACGGATATAGAACATTTGCAAGGTCCTCCCGTTCGCGTTCAATACGATGTCGTCGTCGTAGGCGCGGGTCCCTACGGGCTATCGACAGCGGCCCACCTGCAAGGAAAAGGATTGAAAGTAGCAGTTTTTGGAGAGCCATTAAAACTTTGGCGCGACCATATGCCCAGAGGCATGTTCTTGCGTTCTCACTGGTGGGCCACCAATCTCTCTGACCCGCATAAAAATTATGGTTACGAGCAATTTTTTCGGATTTCGGCATACGACAGGTGCTATCCAGTACCCATTGAGATGTTCATTGATTATGCCCACTGGTTCCAAAAGCAGGCTGTTCCCAATATCGATACCACCTACGTTTCCTCAATTGAGGAAAGCGGTGGACAATTTTCGCTCCTCTTAGAAGATGGTCGCACAGTCCTGGCTTCGGCAGTTGTCATGGCGATGGGTCTCTATTACTACGCCTATCGCCCCCCTGAATATGATCACATGCCTGTCGAATTGGTGACACACTCCCTCGCGCATAACGATTTCAGCCGTTTTGCCGGGAAACAGGTAGTGGTGATTGGCAGAGGACAGAGTGCTGTGGAGTATGCGGCGCTGCTGCACGAGCGTGGAGCTTCCGTTCACCTGGTGGCTCGCCACCCCATTTTCTGGCTTGCTCCCGATAACGATGATCCGCGCAGTTTCCTCGATCAACTGCGCGCTCCCACGGCAGGTATTGCGCCCGGATGGAAGAACTGGGGGCTGGAGTACATGCCCTACCTCTTCCAACGTTTACCGCAGGCCAGAAAGGATCGCGCCGCAGCCAACTACACAGCCTCGGCCTCATACTGGCTACGAGATCGTATTCTTGGCAAGGTAACGCTGCACGAGCAGCAGATTGTGGAGAAGATACGCGAAACCGATCACGGCGCGGTATTGGAGCTTTCGGACAATAGCACGCTCCAGGCCGATCACGTTCTGCTGGCAACTGGCTACCGCGTGGATATCAATCGCTTGCCTCTGCTTTCTCCAACACTGCTGGCGAAAATACAGACACATCAGGATGTTCCTCTCCTCAATTCCTGGTTTGAAAGCAGCATATCCGGCCTGTACTTTACCGGGATCACATCGATGCGTAGTTTTGGCCCGCTTTATCGTTTTGTGGTGGGGGCCAAAGCAGCAGCACCACGCATCGCAAGCGCCGTGGCCCACCGCATCGCAGCAAACAGCCGCTGACCTGCCCTGCTAATTGTCACCCCTTACTGGTAGCCACTACCCTCTCATGGAGGGCACGCGGGCGAGGAATGAAGAGAAATTTTGTAGATTCCTCAATGCATCTTAGTAGACGTGATCTGCTATAATTGTCCTTACCCCCTCGAAAAATGGGCGTATTGTTAGGAAGCACACGACGAGGATATCGATCATGGGAGAGCAGCGAAGAGGCAAGCAGAAGAACGGCGTGTTGGAGACGCTGGAGGCCGCGCATGTGCGTTTTGTCAACCTGGAATTTACCGACGTGGTGGGCATGGCGAAGTGCGTCACCATTCCTGCCGAGCAGTTCTCTGATTGTATAGAGCATGGCAAATGGTTTGACGGCTCGGCTATCGAAGGCTTCGCACGTATCGTGGAGAGCGATATGTACCTGTACCCCGATCTGGCGACCTTTGCCATCCTGCCGCCAGCGGTGCGCCCGCAGCAGGCGTTGCCAGCGCCGGAGCCGGTTGCCGACGATGATGTGGTGGCCCGCGTGATCTGCGAAGTGCGCACGCCCGACGGCGCGCGCTTCGACGGCGATCCGCGCGCGACGCTGTCGCAGGCGCTGCGGATGGCGGAGTCGCTGGGTTTTGCCTTTGTCGTCGCGCCTGAACTGGAATTTTTCCTCTTGCAGACGGCGGATAAAGCGCCGACCCCGCTGCCGCATGACCGCGGCGGCTATTTCGATCTCTCGACCGACCTGGCCGCGGCGGTGCGCCGCGAGATGGCGCTGGCGCTCAGGCAGGTGAATATCAAGATCGAGGCCAGCCATCATGAGGTTGCCGCCGGCCAGCACGAACTGGACTTCGAGGCAGCCGATGCCCTGGCGATTGCCGATGGCCTGATGACGGCGAAGTATGTTCTCAAGGCCATCGCCGCCCGTCATGGCCTGTACGCGACGTTCCTGCCCAAACCGTTTTTCGGCGTTAACGGCTCTGGGATGCATACCCATCAACAACTGATCTCCCTGGCAACCGGCCAGAACGCTTTTGTCGATGAACAGGGCGATTTTGGCCTCTCGGATACCGGGCGCTCGTTCCTGGCCGGCCAACTGGCCCACGCGCGCGGCATGTGCGCCATTCTTGCGCCCCTGGTCAACTCCTATAAGCGGCTCGTTCCCGGCTACGAAGCGCCGGTCTTTATCAACTGGGGGCGGGTGAACCGCGAGGCGCTGATTCGCGTGCCGCGTCCCAGCGCGAATCGCCAGTTGACGGCGCGTATCGAACTGCGCTGCTGCGATCCGAGCAGCAACCCCTACCTCGCGCTGGCAGTGATGTTGCGCGCGGGCCTGGATGGTATCCAGCGCAAGTTGACCTTGCCGCCGGCGATGGATGAGAGCCTCTTCCTGCGCGAGGAACATGAACGGATGCCGCATCATTTCCTGCACCTGCCCGCCACACTCGGCGAGGCGCTGGACGGCCTGCGCGAAGATAACCTCGTGCGCGAGACGTTGGGCGACGCCATCTACGAAGGTTTCCTGGAGGCCAAAACCATCGAATGGACAGAATATCGCGGCCAGGTGCATGAATGGGAGATCGAACGCTACCTGCCCGTGTTCTGATTGGAGAACCGTCCAGGGCAACCATGGACAACCGTGGGCTTCCAGGGACATCCGTGGACATCCAGAGCAACCGTGGGCAGCAAGCCAAGGCAAGCGCAAGGCATTGCCCCTACCATATACGGCGCACCCACACGAGCCGTTCCGTGGTATGGTAGGGGCAATGCCTTGCGCTTGCCCTGGAAAACGGGCCGATTGGGAAACCTGACCGGTGAACCTGCATTATAATGGCACAAACAGCACAAGCGCCCCTACTGCCAGCGCGCCGACCACGATCAACAGCGCGGAATAGAGCGCCAGCCAGAGACCGAGGGAGCGATTGCGCGTCACGCTGTAGAAGATGACCACGTTTTCGATCAACCCGGCTGCCGTCGCGAGGTAGATGGTGATTGCGGCGGCCTGAGCGCCGATGAAGTGCATACGCACCTGCGAGCCGATCAGGACGGACGAGGCCGCCGCGCTGGCTAATGCTCCCAACACGGCCACGACCAGGAAGCCGAGCGCGCCTAGAATCCGCTGGGCCGCGCCGCCGATAGCCGTCAGCGCGAAGAACAATACCCCGAATTCCAGCACGGAGCGCAGGGCGAGCGGCGATTTCAGGGGCATCGTCTGCGCGGGTGGGTGCGATGCTTTGCGCGCGCGCAAGAAGAGGACGAGCGCGATAAGCGTCGCCGCCAGCGCCATCGGCCCTAACGCAACAAGTGTAGCGATGCTCGCCTGCGGCCCCGCGAGCCAGGAAAAGATCGCCACGAGGACGCCATTGCGCACAATCATTGCCACGTCGGACAGCATGAAGTCGATCGGAATGGTGGAAACGAGGTCGGCGTCATTTTTCACTTCCTGCCCTAACAGCAAAGAGGTGGCGGCGCTGTTGACCAACCCACCCAGGATGGCAGAGTAGCGTATTCCTCGCGCCCCGAATTGCCGCAGCAGCACGTAGTTGATGAAGTTGAGCGCGGAAACGATGATTACGGTGAGCCAGATAGCGCGGGGGTTGATGATATGCCAGGGATCGATGTAGGCGTTGGGCAACAGAGGATAGACGACGACGGCGATGAAGGCCATGAGCAGGATGCCGCGAATCTCGACGGGGGTCAGCTTGCTGGTAAACTCCACGATTTCGGTTTTCCAGGAAAGCAGCGCGGTGATCAGGATGGCGCAGGTGAAGGCGGCGAAGAAGTCTCCGGCGCCGATGAGGATGCCCAGCATGTTCGTGATCGCCAGCGCCAGCGACGTGGTAATTTCCAGCGGTATCTGTTTCGAGATGCTGTAGACATTCACGACAATGATGACTGCCACAATCACCGCGGCCTGGATCAGGGCCAGGTACGGAGAAACCAGCCACGCTACTGTGCCGAGCAGCGCGGCAATGGCGAAACTGCGTACGCCTGCCTCTTTATGCGCCCATTCACGTTCCAGGCCGATCAGCAAGCCAACGCCCGCCGCGGCAGCTATTTTTTCCGCGAGGATCAATGCTGTGTCGATGATCTGTCTCCTCTGCTGTTTACCCTCATTATATCTTAACGATCCTCGCGAGGCCATGGCTCCGACGATTGCCATGACCCCCACAAGGGGGGTCACTACACGTAGTGGCCCGTCGAGGCGTGCAAAATGTAGTGACCCCCCTTGTGGGGGTCATGGCAATCGTCGGGGTCATGGCAATCGTCGGGTCATGGCAATCGTGGCGGCCCAATCGTGGCAGCCAATGCCCTGACGCTTCCGCGACACTATATTGACAATCATCTGTACACCTTCTTGCTACAATGGTAACGACAGGACCAAATTCTATGTAGTGAGGTGGTTTCGATATGTCTCCGTTATGCAGGTTCTTTGGCGGCAGCCATTCACGGCGGCGTTCCAGGACGCTTTTGCTCGTCACAGCGCTCTTTGCTCTGCTGCTGCTTGCCGGATCGCTGCTCCCCGCGTTGAAAAGCCTGGCGCGCGCCGCACCAGCCGCTACATTCGTGCCTCTGGGCGGAACTGTACCGGCCTTAGTCGCCCATAGCGCGCCAGTTGGTCCGCTCGATCCCAGCCAATCGCTTTCATTATCTTTCAGTTTAAAGCTGCGCAATACCGGCCTGTTGCAGCAATACCTGGCAACGATCAATCAGCCGCGCGCGCTGAATTACCACCGCTATCTGACGGTAGCGCAGATTGAGAGCGCTTTCGCGCCCGCGCCGTCCGCGCACGCCGCGGCGGTGGCATACCTGCGCGCTGCCGGTTTCACGGTCACGAAGGTCTATCAGCAGCGCATATTGATCGATTTCACGGGAACGGTCGGACTGGTCGAGCAAGTTTTCCACCTCCAGATCAACAATTACCGCGCATCGAATGGGACAACGTTCTACGCGAATGCCGCCAACCCGCTGCTGCCTTCGTCTCTGATCGGCGTCATACAGGGCATCGATGGGCTGAACGATATCGCTCACTGGCATCATCCGCCGCTGCCGGTATCATCGCCACATCCTGCCGGCAAGCAGGTGAAAAGCGTTTCCCCGGCGGCTTCCACTTGTCTTGGTCACGGCAGCGGCTACTATACGCCCGATCAGACGGCATCCGCCTATAACCTGGATGGGCTGTACAGCCAGGGTAATCATGGAGAAGGCCAGACCGTTGCGTTGTTTGAGCTAAGCTCGTATCAGCCGGGCGACCTGGCGACTTACGAGTCATGCTATGGGCAAAGCCACACTCCCATCTATCCCATTTCCATTGACGGCGGCCCGCTGCCGCCGCCGCCCGGACAGATCGATAGCGGCGTGATCGAGGTTGAACTGGACTCGGAGCTGGTCTTGAGCGCGGCTCCCGCCCTGGGCCAGTTGGATATCTATGAAGCGCCGAACACGATCCAGGGCTATAATGACGAATGGGCGCAGATCATCCAGAACGACCCGCCGGTCATCAGCACCAGTTGGGGCGACTGTGAAAGCGATCTGATCAAGCAGGAACCCGGCGAACTGGCACAAGAAAACCAGTATTTCATGCTTGCCGCCGCCCAGGGCGAGAGCATCTTTGCCGCCTCCGGCGACGCGGGCAGCACGGGCTGCCTCGATACCTCCAACCAGACCATCCTCAACGCCGGCGATCCGGCCTCGCAGCCGTATGTCACCGGCGTGGGCGGCACGACGCTGACCATCAATCAGAATGGCTCGTATAGCGGTGAGGTGGTCTGGAATAATGGGACAGGCGCGTCCGGCGGCGGCATCAGCCAGCAATGGACGGAGAACTCGAACTGGTTGAGCGTTCCCGGAGTGCAAAATCAATATAGTACGAGAACACCATGCAGTGCGCCTGTGGGAGAGATTTGTCGCGAGGAGCCGGATGTCTCGCTGAATGCCGATCCGTACACGGGCTACCCGATTTATTGCACGTCGCCCGTGGCCGGCTGCGTCCCTGGCGGTCCCCAGGGCTATCCCTGGCGCATTGCCGGCGGCACGTCGGCGGCAGCGCCGCTGTGGGCGGCCATGATGGCGCTGGCGAATGAGAAATCGCTCAAGTCCGGCGGCTTCAATATGGGCTTTGTCTCGCCCCTGCTATATCTAATCGCCGGCAACACGGCAGAATATCACAACGACTTTCACGATATCACGCAGGGCGATAATGATTTCAGCAACTACCAGGGCGGCCTCTACCCCGCGGCGGCAGGCTATGATATGGCAACAGGGCTGGGCAGCTACAACGCCGCCAACCTCGCGGCTGATCTCGTCAGGCTGAATGGGCAGCGCGCCGCGACGCCCGGCGCCGCGCTCTGGTACTTCGCCGAAGGCAGCGTGGGCGGCAGCTTCCAGGAATATCTCACGTTGCAAAATCCCAGCGCGAGCCAGGCGGCCTCCGTGACCATCAAGTACCTGTTGCAGAATCACTCGCCGGGCCTCGTCACCGTGAGTCACAGCGTCGCGCCCAGCACGCGCTTCACGGTCAACGTGAATAACGACCTGGGCATCAGCCCCACGGCGGGGCATGTCAGCGTGGCGGCCATCGTCAGCAGCAACATTGCGATTGTAGCCGAGCGGCCCATGTATTTCAATTACTACGGCATCAAGAGCGGCACGGACGTGCTGGGCGCGACGAGTCCGCAGGAGACGTACTACTTCCCCGAAGCGGACTCGACGAACACCGCCACGGAAAACTATTCGACGTTTGTGACCATGCTCAATCCCAGCGCCACGCAGTCGGCGACGGTGACGATCACCTATTACACCGGGACCTGCGGCGGCAATGGTGCGGGCGCGTGTCCTGTTGAGACGAAGACGCTCGCCCCCTTGACGCGCGGCACGGCAAGCCCGCTGGATGTGAATCTGAGGCAGCAGATCGCCATTGCCGTGAGTTCGACGCTGCCCATTGTGGTAGAACGCCCGCTGTACGCGAGCGCGGTTGTTCCCAACGCGGGCGGCGAGACGACGGGCGCGGCCAGCGTCGTGGGGGCGACGAGTCCGGGTACGGATTGGCTCTTCGCCGAGGGCTATACCGGCGCTGACTACCAGGAGTACCTCAACCTGGCGAACTTCGGCACGACGACGGCGACCGCGACGGTCAACCTGGAGTACACCAACGGGGATGTCCAGACTGTCACCGTCTACGTCCCGGCCCTGAGTACCATACACTTCGATGTCAATGCCGCCAACGCTACACCGGGTACGTGCAATCCGTCTCCCTGCCAGGTGACGGACTCGGTCTCGGCGGATATCACGTCCAATCTGCCCATCGTCGTCGATCGTTTGATGTACTTCCACTATCACGGCAACCTCTCCGGCATCTCGGAAGTGGTGGGTACACCGGCGGCGCACAACATCTATGCCTTTGCCGAAGGCTACACCGGCGGCCAATTTACCGAGTACCTGACGTTGCAAAACCCGACGGGGGCCAGCGAGACCGTCGCCGTCACGCTCTTCACCCAACGCGGACTCGTACTGGAGGTACAGGTGGTGGTGTCCAAGCACAGCCGCAGCACCCTGGATATCAACAACATCCTGAACTCCATCGGTTCGGACTCGGTCTCGATAGTGGTGCAGGCGTTGGGAACAAACGCGCTGGTCGTGGCCGAACGCCCATTGTACTTTAACTATGGCGGCGCTACCGGCGCTACCGATGTTATTGGCTATACCGGCTCATAAGGCCGCAAAGCTGGTGTAGCGTTTGCTGTGCGGGAATGGGGCTAACTCCGTTCTTACATAGCAAACGATGAATTAATTATGTAGTACTTTTCTCCTAGTGTTCAGTTTTTTATTGATTTGTTCTGTTAAAATAGAACAACGTTCCGAATATTTCCCCTGGCGCGGGAGCCAGGCGGACAGAAGTAGCAAGAAGAGGGTGAGCGCATCGCGCTCACCTACTTAAGGAAGGAAGATCATCGTATGTCGTTTTCGAAATTTCCACATTACCATCGCCTATCACGCGCCATTTATCCGGTTATCTTGATTCCACTGCTGGCGCTCATCCTGATCTCAGGATCGCTGGCCGTGTATTTCACGAACTTTGCTCACGCCGCGCCGGCGGATACGCTGGTTCCCATCGCGGGCGATGTCCCGACTATGGTGACCGGAAGTAAGCTGGTGGGGCCTGCTAGCGCGCAGCAGCAGTTGTCGTTATCGGTTGAGCTGCGTTTGCGCAACAGCGCCATGCTGGCAAAGTATGTCCAGGATATGTCTCTCCCGAAATCAGTCAATTATCACCGCTATCTTTCGCAGGCGCAGCTCGCGGCAGTCTTTTCGCCGGCGCAGGCAACGCAGAATGCCCTGCTGAGCTACTTACAAAACGCTGGTTTCACGATTACGCAGACCTATAACCATCGCCTGCTGATCGACTTTAGCGGCACGGTTGGTCTCGCCGAACAAGTATTTCACGTCCAGATCAATAATTATCTTTCCGCCAGAGGCGAATCCTTCTTCGCGAACGCGACCAATCCCCTGCTGCCATCATCACTGGCGGCGGCGGTGCAGTTGATCAGCGGTCTCAGCAATGCACAGCGTTGGAATCATCCGCCGCTGCCTGTGTCGCCACACCCCGTCAGTTCCAAAGCGATGATCAGCAAGGGGTCTGCGCTTTTCTGCCCCGGGCCGGTTAATCAAGGGACTTATTTCACGCCGGGCCAGATTCAAACCGCCTATAACCTGAGCGGGCTATACGGCACGAACGATCGCGGCGAAGGCCAGACGGTCGCGCTGTTTGAACTCGACACGTTCCAGATGAGCGATCTGACGAATTACGAGTCGTGTTATGATTACCACACCCGCACTCATATCTATACCACCCTTGTTGACGGCGGGCCTCCTCCTCCTCAAACTGGTGATGGCGGTCCCGTCGAGGTTGAGCTTGACGCCGAACAGGTGTTGAGCGCCGCTCCCGCCCTGGGCCAATTGGATATCTATGAAGCGCCGAATACGACTCAGGGTTACAATGACGAGTGGGCCAAAATCGTGCAGAACGATCCGCCGGTGGTCAGCACCAGTTGGGGCGAATGTGAAAGCGACCTCGGCCTGGCAGAGGCCCAGGTGGAAAATAGCGACTTCTTATTCGCTGCCGCGCAGGGCGAGACGGTTTATGCCGCTTCGGGCGATACCGGAAGCTCAGGCTGCATTCGGAGTGGTGGATCAACCAGCCTGAGCGCGGGTGATCCGGCTGCCCAGCCCTATGTAACAGGCGTCGGCGGCACCAGCCTGACGTTGAATAATAGCAGCCAGTATAGCTCTGAGACGGTCTGGAATGATCCTCCGGTGACGGGATATGCAGGTGGCGCGTCCGGCGGCGGCATCAGCCAGTTCTGGACGGAAAACCCTGCCTGGATCAGCGCCCCCGGCGTGCAAAACCAATATAGCACGAGAACAACATGCAGCGCTTCAGTAGGACAGATTTGCCGCGAAGAGCCGGATGTCTCGCTGAATGCCGATCCCTATGTTGGCTACCTGGTGTACTGTACCGTATCTCAGGCCGGGTGCAGCTCAAGTACCCCCTGGTTGATTGTGGGCGGCACGTCCGCCGCCGCGCCGCTGTGGGCGGCCATGACCGCGCTGGCAAACGAGCAATCGCTTAAACAGGGCGGCTTCAACATGGGCTGGATCACGCCCCTGCTGTACGATGTCGCCTCCAACAGAACGCAGTATGCCAACGACTTCCACGACATCACGTCAGGCAATAGTGACTACAACGGCTACCAGGGCGGCCGGTATCCCGCTACGTCCGGCTTTGATATGGCGACCGGCCTCGGCAGCTTTAACGCGGCGAACCTGACGACTGATATGATCAGCTATAATGGGCAGCGGGCGGCGACGCCGGCGAATACACAGTGGTACTTCGCCGAAGGCAGCGTGGGCGGCGGCTTCGCCGAGTACCTGACCTTGCAAAATCCCAGCACGTCGCAGAACGCCACCGTCACGGTGACCTATGAACTGCAAAATCACACGCCCGCCATCGTGACCAAGCAGTATACCGTCTTCGCCGGCACGCGCTACACGGTCTACGTGAACAACGACCTGGGTCTCAGACCCTCCGGCGCGAAAGTCAGCATGGCGGCCTCGGTGAGCAGTACCATTCCCATTGTCGCCGAGCGCCCCATGTACTTCAGCTTCCACGGCGTCAGCAGCGGCACCGATGTCCTGGGCGCGACAAGCCTGCATACGACGTACTACTTCCCCTATGGCAATACGACGCAAAGCGGCTCCACCAACGACTCGACCTACCTCACGATGCTCAACCCCAGCACTACGACCACGGCCAACGTGACCATCACCTACTACACGGGCAGTTGTAGCACCACCTGTCTGACCGAGCCGCTCACCCTGGGACCGCAGGCGCGCGGCACCGCTTCCCCGACCGATGTCGGGCTGCATGGGCCGGTGGCCATCGCCGTCAGCTCCTCGCTGCCCATCGTGGTCGAGCGTCCCATGTACGTCAACGCCAACATCCCCAACGCGGGCGGCCAGACCACGGGCGCGGCCAGCGTGGTGGGCGCGACGAGTCCGGGTACGGACTGGCTCTTTGCCGAAGGCACGACCCAGCCCGGCTTCCAGGAGTATCTCAACCTGGCCAACTTCGGCGCTACGGCGGCTACGGCAACCATCAAGCTGGAGTACACCAACGGCGATGTGCAGACGGTGACCCAGACCGTGCCGGCGGATGGCTTCGTGCCATTTGATGTCAACAACGCCAACGCCCATCCGGGAAGCTGCACCCCCTCGCCGTGCAGCGTGACCTCCTCCTTGTCGGCGGAAGTCACCGCCGCGCAGCCCATCGTGGTCGATCGCCTGATGTACTTCCACTACCACGGCAACATCCCCGGTATCACCGAGGTGGTGGGCACGCCGGCGGCGCACAACATCTATGCCTTTGCCGAGGGCTACACCGGCGGCGCCTTCAGCGAGTACCTGACCTTGCAGAACCCGACCGCCAGCAACGAGACGGTCGCCGTCACGCTCTTCACCGGCCATGGCCTGATCTTGCAGCAAGAGGTGATCGTCGCCGCGCACAGCCGCAGCACGGTCACCATCAACAACGTCCTCAACCCCATCGGCTCCGACTCCGTCTCGATGGTGGTGCAGGCGTTAGGCAACGGCGCGCTCATTGTCGCGGAACGTCCGCAGTACTTCAGTTACGGCATCCAGGGTACCAAATACACCGCCCTCGGTGCTACCGATGTTATCGGATATACCGGCTGATA
>Ga0207416_1002872_pt1 | contig 17601 bp, 20 predicted proteins | sample PaiPotPPM11metaG_FD_184107 | JGI IMG/M metagenome (GOLD analysis project Ga0207416, IMG submission 184107) | Iron sulfur acid spring bacterial and archeal communities from Banff, Canada, to study Microbial Dark Matter (Phase II) - Paint Pots PPM... ...
CCCTGCGCTTCTCCCTCCGCGTCCTGCACCACCTCAGCGTCGAATTCCTCACCCCCCTCACCCTGCTCGCCACCGCCCTTGCCCTGACCGCCCTCTGCCTCACCGGGCGCTGGAGACTGCACCAGCCCGACCACCAACCCGGCCCCACCCAGGAGGCTGGGGAGATGCTCCGCACCACAACCAGCTAGGCAGCTATCGCCGTTACAGCCAGGCCTCGCCGTTTTCGAGATCCCGTTCGCCGGGGTACCTGGCCAGCAGAGCCTCAAGAGCCGTAATGATCCGCCCGATGTCCGCCTTGGTGCGCCGGTAGCTCCCGGGCATGAAGATGACGCCGAAATGCCCGGGCCCGCCCGGGACTATCGCCTCGTGGTGCAGCGGGCGGTAGTCGCGGACGTTGTTGGTGACGACGGCCCGGCGCTCGGCGCGCGCAATCGCCATGACCTCGGGGTCGGACAGCGCCGGCCGGCCGGGCTGTCCGGCCACCGCCGCGACGTCATGGCCGCGTGCGCGCATCTCCCGCGCGATGACTGGCCCGAGCATCTCATCCAGCAGCAGTTTCACCGCCGCCGGACGGCGCTCTGCCCCGCCGACCAGGCGGCACCGGCCTCGCCCGACTCTTGCTCGTTGAGCTCGATCCACTGGTCGATCTCATCGGGGTAGGCGCCGTAGTACGCGACGGCGGCCTGGACCAGGCCGAGCGGCACCTCCAGGTAATGTGCCACCGCCGCCACATCTCCGCCGTTGTCGCGGACCGCGGCGATCACCTCCCATACGTCCTGGCCCGTCCCGACGATCCGGGCGCGGCGGCCCGCCGGGCCCTCGGCGAACCGGACCAGCGGATGCTCGTCCATACGGAGGCCCTCCTCGACGTAGCGCTGCGCCAGCGTGCGCGGTGGCAGGTGGGCCCGGCGGGCGCGGGCCCCGAGACGCTGGATCGTCGCGTCGCTCAAGCGAACGCTCATCGGGTGACTCATGTACTACATAGTAGCGCGTTGAGCTACAGAGCGCTTTCGCTAGCGGAGCCAGCGGCGGTACCTGGGCTGGGCCGCGCGGTGCCAGGCGTGGCGCGCCTGATCCTCGAGTTCGTCGCCGCGGCAGGCGTCGCGCTCGTACAGGACACCGAACGTGAACGCGTTCTCCCCCGCCAGGTGGGCCTGCATGCCGATTTCGCGGATCGCGGCCCGGGCGACCACGCGGTCGTGGTGGTCGCCCAGCGCCGACTGGACCTTCTTGACCCGCTGGCCGAACCGCCGGGCCGGCTTGCCGAACGCGGGGCTCACGGCCTCGGCCGAGTACCGGGCGTGCTTGGCGGCCTTGCGCGCCTCGTGCAGCGCGGTGTCGCGGTCCGGCCCGGCCGGGGCGTTCGCGGCCCGGTGCATCCGCCGGCGCAGGCGGCGCCGGGTCCGCCGGACCGCGTGCGGTAGCACCTCGGCCGCGGACCGGCCCGCGTCCGGGGTGAGCGGCGGGTCGGCGAGCAGCCGGTCCAGGCCGTCCAGCAGCTCCAGGTAGCGTTCGGAGTCAAGAGCCTCGAGCACGGCCGTGCGCGCGGCGGCCTCGACCGGCGCGAAGTGGACCCGCACCCGCGCCGCGACCGGCCCGATCGCCAGTTCCGGCGGGACCTGGTCCAGGCTCTCGGTCAGGTGCGCGTCCAGGACCTCCGCGTCGCGCGCGGCGCCGAGCACGTCGCCCAGCCACTTCAGCTCGCGGGCCAGCCAGCGGCACTCGCCGCGCCGCAGCACCTGGCCGAAGGAGCTCAGCATGCTGCGCAGCCGGCGGGTCGCGACGCGCATCTGGTGGACGGCGTCCGGCGCGTCCCGGCGGACCAGCGGATCGAACGACATCAGCGTGCCCACCTGCGCCCGGGCGTAGGCCATGATCACGTCGGCGGCGGGCGTGCGCGGGGTGGGCGGCGCGAGCCGTTTCTCCCCGTCCGCGCCGGCGAGCTGATCGGCCAGGGCCCGCTCCAGCTTGGCCTGCCGGGCCGCCGGGCTCAGCCCGCTGCGGCGCAGCCGCCGGTCGGCCGCCGCCAGCAGCGCGGCGCCGCCGCCGGTCAGTTCCACCTCGACCTCGTGCCACCGCGACAGCGCGGCGGCGTCGCCCATGGCCTGGGCCGATACGTCGTCCGCGACCACCTCGGCCAGCGACTCGCCCGCGGTGCCCAGCAGGAGCCGGCGGTTGCGCACCGTGCTGATCTGGGCCACCGGCCGTAGCGGCTGGCCGCGGGTGAACGCGCGCACGAGCGAGGCCAGTTCCGCGGGTACCTGCGCGGCCGGCCGCCCGGGCGGCAGCCGGATCTCACTGCGGGAATGCCCGCCCAGCGGGAGCTTCAGGTGCCACCCGGCGTCGCGGCCGCCCGTGCGCCGCCGCAGCGTGATGCCGTGGCGGATCAGCCGCAGGTCGTCGGTGTCGAAGTACCGCGCCCGGAGCGTCTGTTCTTCCGGCTCGGACTCGGCCGCGGCCTCCGGCAGGCTGGCCAGATCCGGCAGCACGGTCCCTGGCGGGGCGTCGTACTTGCGTTCCGTCTCGATTGTTTGGGTAGCCATGCGGGTTCAGCTACCCCCGGCAGCCGGCCTAACCCCGCGACGGGCCAGTTCGTCCAGCCGGTCCTGGGCGCGGACCAGGCTGTAGCGGTGCTTGCTCAGGTCGGCCCACGGGTCGGTGGCCGGGCCGAGCCCGGCCAGGCGGCGGCGGACCGTGCGCAGCGTGAACCGCCCGGGCTCCAGGCTGTCGTCGGCCACCTCGTCCCAGTGCAGCGGGACCGCGGCCGCGGCCCCGGGCCGGGCCCGCACGACGTACGGGGCGACGGCAGTCTGCGCATAGGCGTCACGCATGATGTCCACGTACAGGCGCGAGCCGCGCTTGTCCCGGCGCTGCTCCATCGTGACCAGGTCCGGGTTCCGCGCGACCAGCAGGCCGCCGACCTGGCGGGCGAATCCCCGCGCGGCGTCGAAGTCGGCGTCGGCGCGCAGCGACAGGTGCACGTGCAGGCCCTTGCCGCCGGTGGTCTTGACGAACGACGTCAGGCCGAGGTCGTCGGCCAGCAGTTCGCGCAGCCGCAGGGCGGCCTCGCGGACCTCGCCGAAGTGATCGGCGTCGGGCGGGTCGAGGTCGAAGATGAGCTGGTCGGGGTGGTCCAGCCGGTCGAGCCGGCTGAGGAAGACGTGCAGTTCGATGCAGGCCTGGTTGGCCAGGTAGACGAGCGTGGCGGGCTTGTCGCAGATGACGTGGTGCAGGACGCCGCCCTGCTTGGGCACCTCGGCGCGGGTGATCCAGTCGGGGAAGTAGTCGGGCACGTTCTTCTGGAAGATGCGCGGGCCGGTGATGCCCTCGGGGTACCGGGCCATCGCGATCGGCCGGTCTCGCAGGTAGGGCAGCATCCAGCCGGCGACCTCCGCGTAGTACTCGATGAGGTCGCCCTTGGTGATCTCGTCGTCGCCGGGGAAGAAGACCTTGCCGGTGTGCGACAAGCCGACCTCGATGCCTCCGGCGGTCAGGGTCTCGGCGTGCTTCGCGGTCATGACGGCCGCCTCCTCATTGCGGTGTCTCGCGCACGACCTCGGCGGGATCCTTGTCGTCGCGCAGCCCCTGGAACCTCGGGTGGCGCAGCTGGCCGTCGGTCGTCCACTCGCTGAAGCCGACCTCGCCCACGAGGCGCGGCTCGACCCAGTGGACGTGTGACCGGGGCAGGTGGCCGACGTCGAACGCGGGCTGGTCGCGCTCCAGGCCGGCCAGCGTCGCGTGCATGCTGTCCAGGGTCTGCTGGCTGAAGCCGGTCCCGACCTTGCCGGCGTAGACCAGCCGGCCGTCGGTGTCGTAGTAGCCGAGCAGCAGCGCGCCGAAGCCGGTGCGTGACCCCTGCGGCTCTGTGTAGCCGCCGATGACGAACTCCTGGCCGCTCTCGCACTTGAACTTCAGCCAGTCCTTGGTCCGGCCGGCCCGGTAGGGCGCGTCGGCGCGCTTGGCGATGACCCCTTCCCAGCCGTTGGCGCAGGCTTCCCGGTAGTACGCCTCGCCCTCGGCGTCCCGGTGCACGGTGAAACGCAGCGGGTCGTCGAAGGTCAGCAGGTCGCGCAGGATCCGCTTGCGCTCCCGCAGCGGCAGTTCGCGCACGTCGCGATCCTGCGCCCAGAGCACGTCGAAGATGTAGTAGTACGCGGGGTACCGGGCGATCAGGGCCGGGTCCGGATGGCGGACGCCCAGCCGCTGCTGCAGCCGGGAGAACCTGGTCTGCCCGTCTTCGAACGCCACGATCTCCCCGTCGACGATGAAGCTGCCGGCCCGCTGGGCGGCCAGCGCCCCGGCGATCTCCGGGTACGTGCTGGTGTCCTCTTTCTGGTTGCGCGTCATGAGCCGGGTCTGCTCCCCGGCCCGGAACGCCAGGCACCGCTCTCCGTCGAGCTTGCGCTCGTAGATCCAGGCCGGGTCGGAGAACCGCTCCTGGGTCAGCGTGGCCAGCTCCGGGTCCAGCCAGGCGGGCTCGTCGGGCCGGGCCTGCGGGAGCGGGCCGGGGTCGTCCGTTCCGTCCTTCGGGGTCATTTCTCGTCCGCCACTTGCTCGATGTCCTTTCCCGACTGCGCCGACTCCGGTTCGTCCCGCTCGGGGTCGCGGCCGGGCTCGGCGAACTTGTCCGCCTTCTTGACCAGCAGCCAGCCTGGCTCGCGCTCGTCGCGCCAGGCGGCGATCCTGGTCAGCGAGTAGCCCCCGCGCAGTTTCTGGCCGTGCAGGTCGAAGGTGACGTGCCCGCGCTCGATCGCCTCCCCGACCGGCACGGTCTTACCGGAAGAGTCCGTGGTCTGGTTCTCGTACGCGCCGGTGTCCCACACTATGACCGCCCCCGCGCCGTACTCCCCCGACGGGATCACCCCCTCGAAGTTCTCGTAATCGAGCTGATGGTCCTCGGTCGGGACCGCGAGCCGCTTGACCGCCGGGTCGGCGGACGGCCCCTTGGGCACGGCCCAGGATTTCAGCACCCCGTCGGCCTCCAGGCGGAAGTCGTAGTGCAGCGAGCGGGCCCGGTGCTTCTGGACCACGAACATCGGCGAGCGGCCGCGGCGCCGCCGGCCGGCCTGCTCGGCTGCCCCTTTCCTCCCCATATACCGGAATCCTTCCCTGCTCGGGCACGCCGACGGCTGGGCTGCGGCCCTGAGACACCCTTACCCAGCGGGAGCGGACGGCACCTCCCGCGCTTACCGGCGGTGGCGGGCCAGCGGAAACGCGAACCAGAGGCCGCCGAACAGGACCACCACCAGGGTCGTGATCAGGGCGGCCGGCAGCGCGGTGGCGACGTAGCTGGTCACGAGGAGGACGGCCGACGACACGGCCAGGCCCACGGTGGCCAGGCCGAGCACCGCCATGTTGCTGGCCGCCCGGACCAGGCGTTCCTTCTGGTGCTGGCGGAACACCAGACGGTGGTAGGCGACCGGCCCGAGCAGCAGCGCCGTCGACACGGCGGCCAGCACCAGGCAGGCCAGGTAGAGGTCGCGCTGGCCGTGGCTGAGCTTGACGAACTTCGTGGTGAACGGGATGGCAAGCAGGAAGCCGAACAGCACCTGCACGCCGAGGCCCGCGACGCGCAGTTCCTGAAGTAGCTCGGCCAGGTTGCGGTCGTCGCGCTCGGCCTGGGACTCGTCCCGGGGATCCGAGGACTGCTCCTGGTGCATGGCCGTCACCTCCGTCCGCCTCGTGGCCAGCGCTACCCGCGCCGGGGCGGGCAAAAACGGCCGGGCCCGCGGCGGGTTTGAGATCAGGCCTGGCAGGTAGTGAAGGGCGGCGAGCCTCTCCCCCGGAGGGATGACAGATGAGAACCGCTAGCTGCATAACGCTGATAGCCATCGGCGCGATATTTACCTTCGCCGTCACGGGGCACCCCAGCTTCCTGAACCTGCAGATCGCGGGCGTGGTCGTCATGGCCGCGGGCATCGCCGGCCTGTTCCTGCCGCGCCGCGGCCAGCAGAACTGGCTCCGCCGGCGGACGATCCTGCGCCGGGGCGCACGCGGCCCCGTCGTGGGCGAGGTCGACGAGACCCGCATTCCCCCGTACGTCATGCTCAACCCGGCCGCCTCGGAGCAGGCACCCAACGGCCACCAGCCCGGCGACCTGACCATGGGCGAGGCAGCCCGGGAATCAACCCAGGACCTGCCCGCGGACGAGCTGGCCGCGGCGGTCGAGGCCGAGACCGCCGCCGAGGCGGCCCCGGTCGACTCCACCTCCGAGGTCGTCGAGGAGTACATCGAGGAGTAGCGGCCGGGCCGCACACGTCACCTCCGCCGGCATGAACCCGGACTCACCGGGTAGCAGCGCGCCACCCACCCGATGAGACGGATACATCGCAGTCATGAGCCCCCAGGCCTTCCCCCAGGAGGTCCAGGCCGCGCGACCCCGGCCCGGCGAGCCCGCTGAGGTGCGTTTCGACGAGGCCCTCCGGCACATGCGGCACCTGCACCTGAAAGCCGCCCGGATGACCCGCAATCCCGCGGACGCCGAAGACCTGGTCCAGGAGACATACGCGCGGGCCTACGCGTCGTTCCATCAGTTCCGGGACGGGACCAATCTCCGGGCCTGGCTGAGTCGCATCCTGACCAACACCTACATCAACGGGTACCGCCGGCGCAGCCACGAGCCGGTGCTGACCGCCCCGGTCGAGGAGTGGCAGCTCGCGCGGGTGCAGTCGCACACCACGCAGGGCATGCGCTCCGCGGAGGACCTGGCCCTCGACCACATGCCGGACACCAGCCTGACCGAGGCGCTCCGGCGGCTGCCGGACGACTTCCGGATGACCGTCTACCTGGCCGACGTCGAGGGCTTCGGCTACCGGGAGATAGCCGCGATCATGCGCTGCCCGGTCGGCACCGTGATGTCCCGGCTGCACCGCGGGCGCAGGCGGCTCCGGGAGCTGCTCGAGGGCCGCGCGAGCCAGCCGGATCCCGGGTGATGGATGTGTTTAAGGACCGTTTTCCCCGGTACTTAGCGGCTGTGAACGATCCCCGAGAATCCGCGGCGTATCCGCCGGGCAGGTGGTAGGTCATGAAAATCGGATCAATATTGCTGGTAGTTTGGCTGGTCATCGGAGTTATCGCCGGCGCCCAGCGCCACTACTACAGCACCGAACCTGCGAACTGCGCTAAAGCAGGGACGATAGCCGTAACCATTCTCGCCGGCCCGCTGAACTACTTCGGCATGAATCCGAAGATCTCCTGCGCGGCGCCGAAGCCGAGCCAATGACGCCCGGATCATGAGGAGACGCGGATGCTGGCCATAGTCGCTGCGATCATTTTCGCGATCGCGTTCATCATTAACGCCACCGGGACGGCGACCGACGCCGTCTTCGCGCCGATCAGCCTGCTCCTGGCGGGCCTCGCCCTGCTCGCCCTCCACGTGGCCGGCATCGGCGCCAAGTGGCGTTACCGCCGCTGATTCCCCGGCGGCCGACGCAGCCCCGGCGCACCCGCAGCCCGCGCCGGGGCTGCGTCGTGTCCGGGGCGCGGCTCCAAACATGCGCGGCCCGCGAATGGACCGCTCGCTGCGGGGTAGCAGCCGTCGTCCGCGACGACCAGGAAAGGCATGGAGACGTTGGCTGAGCAGACCGATCAGCGGGAGCAGGCCGGGCACGCCGCTCATCCGGCGCACCGGTTCCACCCGCACGTGCTGCGTGACTACGCGCTGATCGCGGACGGCGAGCGGGGTGCGCTGGTCAGCCCGCGCGGCGACATCGTCTGGATGTGCGCCCCGCGGTGGGACTCGGACGCGGTGTTCTGCTCGCTGATCGGCGGCGACGGCGTCTACGCGGTCACCCCGGCCCACACGTTCGTCTGGGGCGGCTACTACGAGGCGGGCACGCTGATCTGGCGCAGCCGCTGGATCACCGCGAGCGGCGTCACCGAGTGCCATGAGGCGCTCGCGTTTCCCAGCGACCCGGGCCGCGTGGTCCTGCTGCGGCATATCGTCGCCGGCACCTGCCCGGCACAGGTCGAGATCACCCTGGACCTGCGGGCCGGGTTCGGCGCGCACGGGCTGCGGTCGGTCCGCCGCGGCGAGGACGGCGCGTGGACCGGCCGGGCCGGCGACCTGCACGTGCGCTGGTCCGGCGACGTGGCCGAGGCCCGCGCCCACCGCGCGGGCCAGGCGACCGTGCTGGCCATGGACCTCACCGTGCCCGCGGGCGAGAGCCGTGACCTGGTCTTGGAGCTGTCCGCCGACCCGCTTCGGGACGAGCCGGCCGATGCCACCCGGCTCTGGCACGCCACCCGGGGGAGCTGGGCGCAGGAAGCGCCCCCGCTGGACGGCGTCGTGGCCGCGCGCGACGCCCGGCAGGCGCAGGTGGTGCTGCGCGGCCTGACCAGCGTCAGCGGCGCGATGGTCGCGGCCGCCACCACCAGCCTGCCCGAGCGGGCGCAGGAGGGCCGCAACTACGACTACCGGTACGCCTGGATCCGCGACCAGGTCTACGCGGGCCGGGCCGCCGCCGCGGCGGGCTGCCATGCGCTGCTCGACGACGCCGTGCGGTTCGTCTCCGCCCGCCTGCACGAGGACGGGCCCAAGCTGGTTCCCGCCTACACGGTCGACGGGGGCCGGGTTCCCGACCAGCGCACGCTCAGCCTGCCCGGGTATCCCGGCGGCTTTGACCTGGTCGGCAACTGGGTGAACAAGCAGTTCCAGCTCGACGCCCTGGGCGAGTCGCTGATGCTGCTCGCCGCCGCGGGCGAGCACGACCGGCTGGACGCGGGCGGCCGGCAGGCCGCGAAGATCGCCGCCGATGCTATCGGGCAGCGGTGGACAGAGGACGACGCGGGGATCTGGGAGATCGACAACCGGGCCTGGACGCACAGCAGGCTGACCTGCGTGGCGGGGCTGCGCGTCGCGGCCCGGCACTGCACCACGGCGTCGCCGGCCGCGGAGTGGTCCGCCCTCGCGGACGCCATCCTCGCCGACACCGCGGCGCACGCGATGCATCCGTCCGGCCGCTGGCAGCGCTCGCCCGGGGACCCGGGCCTGGACGCCGCGCTGCTGATGCCGGCCATCCGCGGAGCCGTTCCGGGTAACGACCCGCGTACCGTGCAGACGCTGCGCGCCTACCTGGCCGAGCTCACCCAGGACGGCTACGCCTACCGGTTCCGGCACGACGAGCGACCGCTCGGCGAGGCCGAGGGGGCGTTCTTGCTGTGCGGGTTCGTGGTCGCGCTCGCCTCCCACCAGCAGGGCGCGGAGGTCGACGCCGCCCGGTGGTTCGAGCGCACCCGGTCCGCGGCCGGCTCACCCGGGCTGTACGCCGAGGAGTACGACGTCGCCGAACGTCAGCTCAGAGGCAATCTCCCGCAGGCCTTTGTGCACGCCATGCTCCTCGAGTGCGCCGCGCGGCTGGCGTCCCCCTGGTCGCAGCGCTGACCGAGACACCCCCACGAGCAGGAAAGAGGAAAGAGGAGAACGATGCCACAGACAGTAGTGATCACCGGGGCCAGCGCCGGGATCGGGCGCGCGACGGCCCGGCTCTACGGCGAGCGGGGCGCGAACGTCGGGCTGATCGCCCGCGGTCAGGCCGGCCTGAACGGCGCGGTCCGCAGCGTCGAGGACGCCGGGGGCAAGGCCCTCGCGATCCCGGCCGACGTGGCCGACTACGCGCAGGTCGAGGCCGCCGCCCGGCAGGTCGAGGAGTTCTTCGGCCCGATCGACGTCTGGGTCAACGTCGCGTTCACCTCGGTGTTCTCGCCGTTCGCGCAGATCACCCCCGACGAGTTCCGGCGCGTCACGGAGGTCAGTTACCTCGGGTTCGTGCACGGGACCATGGCGGCGCTGAGCCGGATGCGGCCGCGCGGGCACGGCACGATCGTGCAGGTAGGGTCCGCCCTGGGCGCGCGGAGCATTCCGCTCCAGTCCGCCTACTGCGGGGCCAAGCACGCCATCAACGGGTTCACCTCCTCGCTGCGCTGCGAACTGCTGCACGAGGGCTCGGGCGTGCACATCACGGTCGTGCAGATGCCGGCCGTGAACACGCCGCAGTTCTCCTGGGTCCGCTCCCGGCTGCCCCGCCACCCCCAGCCAGTTCCGCCGATCTACCAGCCTGAGGTCGCCGCCCAGGGCGTGCTGTTCGCCGCCGACCATCCCGGGCGCAGGCAGTACTGGGTTGGCGCGAGCACCGTGGCCACGATCCTGGCCAACAAGCTGGCCCCGGCGCTGCTGGACCGTTACCTGGCCCGGACCGGCTACGACTCCCAGCAGACCGGCCAGGCCGTGGAAGGCTCCCGGCCGGACAACCTGTTCGGCGCGCTCGACGGGCCGGACGGCCGCGACCACGGCGCACACGGGATCTTCGATGACCGGTCGCACGCGCGCAGCGCGCAGCTTTCCCTGGCCGAGCGCCCGCGCGCGCTCGCGGGGCTGGCCGCGGGCGCGGCGGTCGCCACCGGGGTCGTGACGGGGTGGCGGCGGGCGGCCCGCCGGTGACCGGTCACGGCGTCCCGGCCGGGCCGGGCCTGCTCCAGCCGGTCCGCGCCTGTTACGGCGGCGCCCTGCTGCTGGCGCCCGGCCCGGTGATCCGCCGGGTCACCGGGCGCCCGGCCGGCCCGCGCACCCGCGCCGTGGCCCGGCTGCTCGGCGCGCGCCACCTGCTCCAGGCCGCGCTCACGGCGGCCGCCGGGTCGAGCCCGCCGTCGCTGGGGCTCGGCGTGGTCATCGACCTGGTGCACGCCGCGTCGATGGCCGGGCTCGGGCTGGCGGACCAGCAGGTCAGGCGGCTCACGCTCACCGACGTGGCGATCGAGACCACGTTCGCCGCCGCCGGCGCGTCGCAGGCCAGCGCCCGGGTGCGCGCGGCCTGGTGAGCTCGCGGCCCGGCCCGGGCGCGCCCACGCTTCGGTCCTGACCGAAGGGTTGGCCGCTGAGGATGGGGCCATGCAGACGATGGATAAACAGCGGGCCCAGCCCGCGGCGCGGCCGGCCGGGGCGCTGGCCCTCGTGGTCATCTGCCTCGGCTACTTCATGGTCATCGTCGACACCACGGTGGTCAACGTCGCGCTGCCCGCCATCGGCCGGGACCTGCACGGCGGCGTGGCCGGGCTGCAGTGGGTGGTGGACGCGTACACCCTGTCGTTCGCCGGGCTGCTGCTGACCGGCGGCGCGCTGGCCGAACGGCTCGGCGGCCGCCGGGTCTTCGGCACCGGCCTGGCGATCTTCGCCGCGGCCTCAGCCGCGTGCGGACTGGCGCCCGGCCTCGGCTTCCTGATCGCGGCCCGCCTGGTCCAGGGCGTGGGCGCCGCGCTGCTCGTCCCGTCGTCACTGGTCCTGCTGCAGGCCGCCTACCCGACCCGGGCGGCGCGGGCCCGGGCGTTCGGCATCTGGGGCGCGATCGCCGGTATCGGCGCGGCCACCGGCCCGATCGTCGGCGGCCTGCTCGTGACCGCCTGGAGCTGGCGCGGGGTGTTCTTCCTGAACCTGCCGTTCGCGCTGGCCGCGATGGCGCTGGCCGGCCGGGCGGTGCCCGCGACCGAGCGGCGCGGCCGGCACCTCGACCTGCCGGGCCAGGTGCTAGGCGTCGCCGCGCTGGGGCTGCTGACCGGGTCGCTGGTCGAGGCCGGCCCGCTCGGCTGGACCTCGCCGCCCGCGCTGGCCGGCTTCGGCCTTTCGGCCGCGGCCTGGGCCTGCTTCGTCGCGGCCGAGTCCCGGGCCGCGGACCCGATGCTGCCCCCGGGGCTGTTCGCCCGCGCGAACTTCCGGTCCGGCAACGCGGTCGGGCTGCTGATCAACCTCGGCCTGTACGGGCAGTTGTTCCTGATGAGCCTGTACCTGCAGGACATCCGGGGCTACTCCGCGCTGGTCACCGGCCTAGCCCTGCTGCCCGAGGCCGCGCTGCTCAGCGTGGCCTCGGCAGTGTCCGGGAGGATCATGGCCCGGACCGGCCCGCGCTGGCCGATGCTGGCCGGCCTGCTGCTGGGCGGGGCGGGCCTGCTAGGCCTGATCGTGGCCGGTGCGCACACCCAGTACGCACTGCTGGTGGCGCCGATGGCCGCAGCCGGCTTCGGGATGGCCCTGACCATGCCGGCCGCCACGGCCGCGGTCATCGAGGGCGCCCCGGCCGACCGGGGCGGGATCGCCTCCGGCGTGATCAACGCGGCCCGGCAGTCCGGCGGGGTGATCGGCGTCGCGCTGCTCGGCTCGATGGTGCACGCCCGGGCGAGCTTCATCCCCGGCCTGCACGCCGGGCTGGCCGTCGCGGCCGGAGCGTTCTTCGCCGCGGCCGCGATCACCTACTTCGGCGTCGAACCGGCTTCCGATCACCCGTAACAACCCACGCCCCCCGACCCGCATCGCCCGCCGCGCGCCGGGGCTGTGGCTTACCGGGCGCGCCGGGGCTGTGGCTTACCGGGCCACCGGGCCACCGGGCCACCGGGCCACCGGGCCACCGGGCCACCGGGCCACCGGGCCACCGGGCCACCGGGCCACCGGGCCACCGGGCCACCGGGCCATGATCGTGGAAGGCTGCCTTTCGGTCTGCCGGTAACCACGGGCAGGATGAGCCCCAAACCCGTTTACGGTCAGCATGCGGCAGCGCCGAAGCCGTACCGGGTCGAGTGGGACTGGTGGGGACGGACCCCGAGTGATCGTGCGTTCGGGCCTGGAGCGGGTGGGGCTCGTGGGACGGGGTCAGGGTGTTCCTTGAGCAGCGCGGTTGGGGCGCGCTCGCGCTGATCTGGGTATCCCCGCCGGGGGTTACCCGGGCGCCCGCGCCACGGCGGGCAGCGTTAGGACGCGGCCCGCTGGCCTGGGCGCCCGCACCACGGGCACCCTTAGGGCGCGGCGTTGACCCGGCCGTCCGCACCACCGACGGCACCGCAACGGCGCGGCCGTGCTGAGCTGGGTATCCGCGCCACTGGCGGGCACGGTTAGGGCGCGGCGGCGCTGATTTGGCGGCCGGGTCGCGGCGGCGTCACCCGCTGCGCCGCCCGGATTGCGTGATCTTGGTTGGCCTCGTGGCTTGATATCGTCAGGCGATATTCAGGGCCGCGACGCGGGCCGGTGAGGAGCGGGTGAGGCGGGATGCGGGTGAGCAGCCGCCGCGTCCTCGCGCGCGGGGCAGCCGCGGTGCGTGGCACCTCACCTGGGAACTTCGCCGTCGTGATGGCCACCGGCATCGTGTCGGTGGCCTTGCGCCAGGTGGGCCAGGTGTCGGTGTCGGCGGTCCTGCTCGTGATCACGGCGGCCGCGTTCGTGATCCTGGTCGCGGCGTTCGCGCTGCGCGCCGCGGCCTTCCCCGCCGACCTGAGCCGCGACCTGGCCCGGCCGGACCGGGCGTTCACCTCGTTCGCGTTCGTCGCGGCCTGCGACGTCCTCGGGAGCCGGCTGGCCGACGACCGTCATACGGTCGCGGCCATAGCCCTGGCCGCCGCGGCGCTGGCCGCCTGGCTGGCCCTGACCTGGCTGGTGCCCGGGCGGATGGCCGCGCGCCGCGTCCGGCGGCCGGTCATCACCGACGTCGGCGGTAGCTGGTACCTGTGGGCCGTGGCCACCCAGTCGCTGGCCATCGCGGCTGCGTTCCTCGGCGCCGGCCGGGTCATCGCCGCGCAGCCCGCCGCGCTGACTGCCATCACGGTCTGGTCGGCGGGCGCGGTGCTGTACCTGGCCACCTGCGTCGTGGTCGCCGTCCGGCTGCTGCGGGCCGGGCTCGGACCGGACGAACCGACCGCGCCGTACTGGGTGGCCATGGGCGCGGCGTCGATCACCGTCCTGGCCGCGGCGCAGATCCTGCGCGGCCCCGGCTCGCCCGCGGCGAACTCGGCCCGGCCCGTGCTCTCCGGCCTGGCCATCGCGTTCTGGGGCCTGGCCAGCGCCCTGATCCCGCCGCTGATCGCCCGCAGCGTCCTGCGCCACCTGCGCCCGGGCCGGCCGCTGCGCTACCGCCCGGACCTGTGGATGATCGTCTTCCCGGCCGGCATGTACGCGACGGCCAGCATGCAGATCGGCACGGCCACGGGGCTCGCGTTCATCCACCGCGTCGGGACCGTGGCGGCCTGGCCCGCGGCCGCCGCGTGGGCGCTGACGTTCGTCGCCATGGTCGCCTCGTCCCGGCTGGCCTACGCCTAGCTCCCGATCCGGCCCGTCTCCGGGCCCGTCTCCGGGCCCGTCTCCGGGCCGGTCGCCGGGCCGCCCATGCGGCTCATTTACATCGTGCTACGATAGGTCTTAGCCGATACCCGACTGGTGTTGATCAGGTGAAGCGCTACAAGTTCCAGGCTCTGGTCACGCTCGGCCCGCGGCAAGACCCCGGACCGGACACGGTGCTGGCCGACCGGATGCGCCGCATGGTGGTCCGCGGGCAGCACCATGCGACCGGCGGTAGCAGGTTCTTCAGCGCGCTCGTGCGCAAGAGCGGCGATAGCGTGCCATGGCCGGAAGATCAGGATGTGCTCGTGACGGTCGTGCTGGTCGGCGATGAGCCTCGCGACTACTTCGACATCGGAGATACCTTCGCCTTGTGGCTGGGCAATGACCTGGGCCGCGGGATCGTGACGCGGCGTCTGTTCATGTGACCCGGGAGGCGAGATGGCCAGGGAGCGGGACGGGGAGTCGCCGCAGGGGTCCGGCGGCCCGTGGCCGACGGCCCGGGACTGGGACGACGAGGACCGGCCGGGCGATCCGGCCTGCTGGCTAAGGCGCGTCTGCCCGGCCTGCGGCACCCTCGCGGACGCCGACCCCCCCACGACGTGCCCGCGGTGTCACGGCGCGATCCCAGTCCCCTGAGCTGACCAGGCGCCCGGCTGCGGATGTGTGAGCCGGGCCAGGCGGGGCAGCCGATAGGGCCAGGCCCCGGGCGGTCCACGGCCGGGGCGGTCAGCCTGACGAGGAGACGACCGTGCGCGTCCTAGCCGAAGACGGCCCGCCGGAGCCGGACCGGCCCGCGGACGAGATCGATGCCGACCGGGCGGAGCCAAGCCAAGCAGACGAGGGCGGCGCGGAGGCGGGCGAGCAGGCCGACCGGGTGCAGGAGGCGCTGGACGAAGCGGCCACGCTGGCCGCGGAGACGGGAGGGCTCGGCCGACCGGGCCGGCCGGTCAACCGGCGCTCGCCGTTCTTCATCGGCATGACCGCGGCCGCGGGCGTCGCGGTCACCTACGGGCTGGTCGAGCTCACGATCCGGGCCCGCTCGGTGCTGATCATGATCGGCCTGGCCCTGTTCATCGCGGCCGGTCTGGATCCCGGCGTGACCTGGCTGACCCGCCGCGGCCTGCCCCGCACGACCGCGGTTCTGGTCATCCTGCTGGCCGCGGCCGGAGTGCTGGCCGCGTTCCTGGCTTCGGCCATCCCGCCGCTGATCGCCCAGGCCACGGCGCTGGCCAATCACCTGCCGCACTACATGCACAGCCTGCAGGACCACAACTCCGAGCTGGGCCGGCTGAACGCGCGCTACCACGTGCAGCAGCGGCTCTCCGGCCTGCTGTCCAGCAAGGGAACCGCGCTGGTCGGCGGCATCCTCGGCGCGGGGGCGTTCGTGCTCAGCGCCACGACGTCCATGTTGGCCGTCGCCGTTATGGTGGTGTATTTCCTGTTTAGCATGCCGCGGATCAAGCTCTTCGCCTACCGCCTCGTGCCGCACTCCCGGCGGACCCGGGTCATACTGATCGGAGACGAGATCTTTACCAAGGTGGGCGGGTATGTCTTGGGGAACTTCCTGACCTCCATCATCGCAGGCGCCGGTACCTACATCTGGTTGCTGATCTTCGGCGTCCCGTATCCGGTCCTGCTCGCGCTGCTGGTCGCGCTGCTCGACCTGATCCCCGTCATCGGCTCGACCCTGGGCGGCGCGATCGTCTCGCTCGTCGCGCTGACCGTGTCCCTCCCGGTCGCGATCGCCACGCTCGCGTTCTACGTCGCCTACCGGCTGGCCGAGGACTACCTGATCGTGCCCAAGGTCATGGGCCGGACGGTTCAGGTACCAGCCGTGGTGTCCGTGGTGGCGGTGCTGATCGGCGGAACCCTGATGGGCATCATCGGGGTGCTCGTGGCCATCCCGGCCGCGGCCGCGCTCCGCCTGCTCCTGCACGAGGTGACGTTCCGCCGGCTGGATAGTACGTGAGCGGGCCGGCGCCCTCCGCACAGGCCAGCCAGCCGCCAGCCAAGAAGCGCTGGCGGAGGCGCCTGCGGAAGGTGCGCCGCCCGCTGCGCCGCCTGATCATCCTGCTGATCCTCGCGCTGATCGTCGAGTACCTGGTCATCCCGGAACTCATCGGGGCCAGCAAGGACCTGTACCTGCTGGGCCGGCTGAACGAGGGCTGGCTGGTCGCGGGGCTGATCGTCGAGGCCGTCGCCCTGTTCTGCTACGCGCTCCTGAACCGTGTGCTGCTCCCGCGGCAGGGCCGGCCCAGCCTGTCCCGGCTCTTCCGGATCGACCTGTCCGCGGCGGCGATCGCGCACGTCATCCCGGCGGGCACGGTCGGCGGCGCAGGGGTCGGGTACCAGTTGTTCACCGCGGAGGGCGTCCCCGGCACCGAGGTCGGCGTGATGATGGCGACCAAGGGCATGGGCTCCACGGTCGTGCTCAACGTCCTACTCTGGATCGCCCTGGTGATCTCGATCCCGCTGTCGGGCTTCCGTCCGGTCTACGCCACGGTCGCCATCATCGGGGCCGTGCTCCTGGCCCTGGTCGCGCTGCTGATCCTGGGCATCACCCGGGGCGAGAAACGGGCCGCGCGCATCCTGCGGGCCCTCGGGCAGCGGATCCCCGGCGTCGGCGGCGACCGGCTCGAGCAGGTCGCGCTGCAGGCCGCGGCCTCGATCCGCCGGCTGGGCCGCAACCGGGCCGTGCTGATCGAGTCGCTGACCTGGGCCGCGCTGAACTGGCTCCTCGACGCGGCGTCGCTTTGGTGCTTCATCGCGGCGTTCGGCGGGTACCCGAACCCGGTCGGCCTGTTCGCCGCGTACGGGATCGCGAACGTGCTCGGGGCCATCCCGCTGACGCCGGGCGGCCTCGGGATCATCGACACGATTACCCCCGTCCTGCTGGTCGGTTTCGGCCTGACCCGGAGCGTCGCGACGCTCGGCGTGCTCGCCTGGCGGCTGGTGAACTTCTGGCTGCCGATCCCGGCGGGCGCCATCGCCTACGCCTCCCTCAAGGTGCCCAAGGGCACCGACCTGCGGGCCATACGCCGGGCGTTCGCGGAAATGATCGGCCGAGGGCCGTCCAGCCAGAATCCGCCCGCCGGGGAAACCGACGCCGAAACCCCGGCGGAAACGTCCGGGGAATCCGCCGCTGAGTCCGCCCAGGAGGCCCCGGAAGAGTCCCCGGCCCGGGATCGCTCCTGAAATCCGCGGCTTCCGAGCACACCGCACATCGTGTTCCGGAATACGCCTTGGTTTAACCCGCCTCTGCTCCGGTAGAGAAATGGCGTTCGATGAGGGTTATTCAGGGAGCCCCGATAATAGTAAGTAATAGGCCACACGCTGTCGGTGTGTCTACGTGAATAGAGGCTCGTTTCTCGAAAGAATTGGGTTACCACACTCAATTCAAAGAAACGAGCCTTGCGTGTATCATACCACAGGACTTTCCAGGAACGAGATCGTGGAACTCTGCGCCCTGATCCAGTCGGGTGAACAGGGTCAGGATAGGAAATGGCCAC
>Ga0207416_1002875_pt1 | contig 17559 bp, 12 predicted proteins | sample PaiPotPPM11metaG_FD_184107 | JGI IMG/M metagenome (GOLD analysis project Ga0207416, IMG submission 184107) | Iron sulfur acid spring bacterial and archeal communities from Banff, Canada, to study Microbial Dark Matter (Phase II) - Paint Pots PPM... ...
AATATGCCCCGACTTCTGGACAACGTTCGCGACTACCTCGAGGCCTATCGCCGGCACCGAGCGACCGGCGCTCGCGCTCTGCTCACCCGCGCAGCTTGATGGACGAGGATCACGATCGGTCATTTAGCGCAGTTATACAGCGATCCCCGTCATCGATGACGGGGCCCCGTTGAAGCGGCGGAGCCGGTGACCTTTGCGACCTGCCGGTCATCCGATCCCCGTCATCGATGACGGGGCCCCGTTGAAGCCGACATCAACGCGATCGTTCCCGGCGCTCGCGTCGACGATCCCCGTCATCGATGACGGGGCCCCGTTGAAGCGATGAGAACGACGGGCCGCCACTGCCGGAGCGTCCGCCGATCCCCGTCATCGATGACGGGGCCCCGTTGAAGCCCGGCCGTCCCGCTGTTGCCCGGACACCAAACGAGCGCGCGATCCCCGTCATCGATGACGGGGCCCCGTTGAAGCAGCGTCGCCCAGAAAAGGCCATTCGGCGATCCGTCCGCGATCCCCGTCATCGATGACGGGGCCCCGTTGAAGCCCGGGCCCGCCCGCGGGATTGCCGCACGGGAAGCCCGCCGATCCCCGTCATCGATGACGGGGCCCCGTTGAAGCTGTAGAACAAGTTAGCAATCTCTTAGGGGTGACGCCAGCGATCCCCGTCATCGATGACGGGGCCCCGTTGAAGCTAACAGGATGTCGAGCGGGCTCTTTTACCCAGGAACTACGATCCCCGTCATCGATGACGGGGCCCCGTTGAAGCCCGACGTCCTCCGTCAACTCGAGTCTCGTCCGCGCAGCGATCCCCGTCATCGATGACGGGGCCCCGTTGAAGCCACACGGACCTTGCGCTCGCGCGGCGCGGACTTCCCGCGATCCCCGTCATCGATGACGGGGCCCCGTTGAAGCGTCACCTGCGGTGTAAAAGTGCCAGCTCCGCCTTGCGATCCCCGTCATCGATGACGGGGCCCCGTTGAAGCGTGTCGTAATACGCCAGGGCGACGTCCGGATCAGGGTACGATCCCCGTCATCGATGACGGGGCCCCGTTGAAGCTTGGGTGGGGTAGCTCCCCCTGCGGCTCCTCGAGCTCCGGCGATCCCCGTCATCGATGACGGGGCCCCGTTGAAGCAGGTTCCCTTCGTCGCTTCGAGTTCGGAAAGCGCCGACTTCGATCCCCGTCATCGATGACGGGGCCCCGTTGAAGCTCTGGGATCTCTACTCGAGCACGGGAATCCGTCCCGAACGATCCCCGTCATCGATGACGGGGCCCCGTTGAAGCCTTGCGCGGTCTGCGCGGCGGCGTCCTGCTTGGCGGCGATCCCCGTCATCGATGACGGGGCCCCGTTGAAGCCCGAGCCCGTACCGCACGCCGCGGTCGACGTCGACACCGATCCCCGTCATCGATGACGGGGCCCCGTTGAAGCATGGTTACTCCGGCAGCAACGCAAAGAGCTTCGCCCACGATCCCCGTCATCGATGACGGGGCCCCGTTGAAGCCACGTACGCCTCGAGTTCCGCCGCGCACGCGGCGCACCGATCCCCGTCATCGATGACGGGGCCCCGTTGAAGCAAAGTCGGCGTGTTCGCCGGCTGCCCCGCCGGGATGGTGCGATCCCCGTCATCGATGACGGGGCCCCGTTGAAGCTCGATCGCCGCGATGTTCACCGCGCAGGCACTTCCCCGCGATCCCCGTCATCGATGACGGGGCCCCGTTGAAGCCGAGCTGCCCCGTACGCGCGTCTTTGACCTTGTCCCACCGATCCCCGTCATCGATGACGGGGCCCCGTTGAAGCCGCACCGCCGGCCTCGGGGGCGCCCTCAAGAGCGACCGATCCCCGTCATCGATGACGGGGCCCCGTTGAAGCGGATCGGTCGGCGGAAGGTTCGTCGACACCTTCGCAGCGATCCCCGTCATCGATGACGGGGCCCCGTTGAAGCTCCTTCAACTCCGCGAGCGCCGCCCCGCCAGAGAAACGATCCCCGTCATCGATGACGGGGCCCCGTTGAAGCGCCAGAGAGCCGAGATAGAGATCGGCGTAGAAGGACCGATCCCCGTCATCGATGACGGGGCCCCGTTGAAGCGATGCCGTACCGTCCGGTCCGTCCGGTGCGGCGCAGCCACTCGCCGTCGATCCCCGTCATCGATGACGGGGCCCCGTTGAAGCTGCCATATCCCTTGCCTTGCGCACGGCCGCTTTGAGACGATCCCCGTCATCGATGACGGGGCCCCGTTGAAGCCGGGAGGCACGACATTGCCCTTGGGAGTTACGGTCGACCGATCCCCGTCATCGATGACGGGGCCCCGTTGAAGCGGGTCGATACCCGTCTTTCGGAACGGCACACCGAAGCGATCCCCGTCATCGATGACGGGGCCCCGTTGAAGCACTTGGAACTAAAGAGTTACTTCGGGCCGGGGAGTACCCGATCCCCGTCATCGATGACGGGGCCCCGTTGAAGCGCGACGCTCTTGCACCATCGAAGGAACTTGTCCTGGGCGATCCCCGTCATCGATGACGGGGCCCCGTTGAAGCCGCGTCCCCTCCGGCACGAACGGCAACCTTTCGGCGCGATCCCCGTCATCGATGACGGGGCCCCGTTGAAGCGCGTAGTCCCCGAGGAAGGCGGTCCACTCGGCCTCAACGATCCCCGTCATCGATGACGGGGCCCCGTTGAAGCCACCACTGGCACAGCTACCGCCGGTAACACCACTGGCGATCCCCGTCATCGATGACGGGGCCCCGTTGAAGCTTATTCGTTTGCTAACCCAAAAAGAACGCACTGCCGTCGATCCCCGTCATCGATGACGGGGCCCCGTTGAAGCGCGCACCATCCGGCTCGATGCGGGTAGTGGCAGGCTTCCGATCCCCGTCATCGATGACGGGGCCCCGTTGAAGCAAGTGCACGACGGCCGGCACGGGCTCCGCAAGCACCGATCCCCGTCATCGATGACGGGGCCCCGTTGAAGCGTCACGCAATCCGGCCTTGCCGCGGCTGCCCCGCGGCCGATCCCCGTCATCGATGACGGGGCCCCGTTGAAGCCCATCGTCGTTTACCCTTTCGCGCGCTCAGCGCTTCCGATCCCCGTCATCGATGACGGGGCCCCGTTGAAGCGTCTCGAGGGGATCGGACGACACGGAGACCGCGCAGAACTCGATCCCCGTCATCGATGACGGGGCCCCGTTGAAGCAACTGGAAGTACTTCTGGACCGCCGGGTTGCGGACGACGATCCCCGTCATCGATGACGGGGCCCCGTTGAAGCATCGCCTGGGGGCCCGGGCCGATGAGTCCGAGCGCGCGATCCCCGTCATCGATGACGGGGCCCCGTTGAAGCTTCGACCGCACCACCTCCGGCACAGGAGGCACGTTGCGATCCCCGTCATCGATGACGGGGCCCCGTTGAAGCAAGGAGGCCGGCACCGGCGTCCGCACGGTTCTCGTGACCGATCCCCGTCATCGATGACGGGGCCCCGTTGAAGCTGGCCGACAAACGTCGTGCCTAGCCATCGACTGCGCAACGATCCCCGTCATCGATGACGGGGCCCCGTTGAAGCGCGGCGCACTGGGCGAGCGCTTGGAACATGGTTCAAGACGATCCCCGTCATCGATGACGGGGCCCCGTTGAAGCGAAAGTGACGCCGGAGTTCAGCGGACTGGCGTCGACTACGATCCCCGTCATCGATGACGGGGCCCCGTTGAAGCAACGGCGCGAGCTCAGCGCCCATGCCGCTCAAGACCCGATCCCCGTCATCGATGACGGGGCCCCGTTGAAGCCCGTTGTCCAAGCGCCGGCTTTCGCGGTGGTCCCAGCGATCCCCGTCATCGATGACGGGGCCCCGTTGAAGCCGTACGCGCCACGTCCAGACGAGCCGGGCTTGATGGCGATCCCCGTCATCGATGACGGGGCCCCGTTGAAGCTCGGCCGAGAACGTTGCCGCCGACGCGGTGAGGACCGTCGATCCCCGTCATCGATGACGGGGCCCCGTTGAAGCCTCCGGCACACGTCGCACTCGACGCGCACGGTGATCTCGACGATCCCCGTCATCGATGACGGGGCCCCGTTGAAGCAGCGCCGCGGTGGCCGCGGCGAGCGTGCCTCCGCCGCCGGCGATCCCCGTCATCGATGACGGGGCCCCGTTGAAGCATGCCGTGCGCGTCGCGGTACGCGTGCAGCGCATCAACGATCCCCGTCATCGATGACGGGGCCCCGTTGAAGCCGATCGTCGCCATTCTCCCGCACCGTACGGTGGAGGAGCGATCCCCGTCATCGATGACGGGGCCCCGTTGAAGCTGGCGTAATCAGTACGGGCTGAACCCACCCGATCGACAGCGATCCCCGTCATCGATGACGGGGCCCCGTTGAAGCGCGGAAGTCTCGGGCACTGCATCTCCCCGGCGACGCAGCGATCCCCGTCATCGATGACGGGGCCCCGTTGAAGCCTTGCGCCGGACGCGGACGACAACCCATACTGACTCCGATCCCCGTCATCGATGACGGGGCCCCGTTGAAGCCAGTCGATGCCGGTGCAGTCGGGGGCGGCGGCGACGGCGCGATCCCCGTCATCGATGACGGGGCCCCGTTGAAGCGCGCACACATCTGCCGTGATCCGGCAGATAGCGCGCGATCCCCGTCATCGATGACGGGGCCCCGTTGAAGCTTCCCCTGGTACAAGGATCCGGACAATCGTAAGGCGCGATCCCCGTCATCGATGACGGGGCCCCGTTGAAGCCGACGAAGTGATGGGCCTTCTGGCGGACGGCCCGAACGATCCCCGTCATCGATGACGGGGCCCCGTTGAAGCCCGCGGCGTTGCCGTCGCCCGCGCCCGCATCAAGGAACCGATCCCCGTCATCGATGACGGGGCCCCGTTGAAGCTACCGGAGCCTCGACGCCCCGTGATCCGCGCCGCCTACGATCCCCGTCATCGATGACGGGGCCCCGTTGAAGCAACCAGGCGGGTGCGGTCTCCGCCGTGAGGCGAAGCCGATCCCCGTCATCGATGACGGGGCCCCGTTGAAGCGCACGCGCTCTCGCACGTCTCGTCCAGGGCCTGCCTGCGATCCCCGTCATCGATGACGGGGCCCCGTTGAAGCATCGCTCCCGGTCCCCATTGAGCGTTGGCAGTATAGCGATCCCCGTCATCGATGACGGGGCCCCGTTGAAGCTGAGAACGAGAGGGTTTGACTTCTACGACGTGGGACCCGATCCCCGTCATCGATGACGGGGCCCCGTTGAAGCCCGAGAATAGGGAATCTAGCACGACCGCGGAGACTTTCCGATCCCCGTCATCGATGACGGGGCCCCGTTGAAGCTCGGTCGGGCTGCCGTCCTTCAGCCACCGAGCGATGAGCGATCCCCGTCATCGATGACGGGGCCCCGTTGAAGCATGCGCTGCAGCACACGCGCAATTGGAGTCTATCGATAGCGATCCCCGTCATCGATGACGGGGCCCCGTTGAAGCCGCGCATCACCGTTTCTAGCTTCGCGCGGTCGTCAGCCATCGATCCCCGTCATCGATGACGGGGCCCCGTTGAAGCGAACTCGTGCAAGTCAGAACAGTTCTATTTGGCACCCGCGATCCCCGTCATCGATGACGGGGCCCCGTTGAAGCTGCACGAGCGCGAGCCGCCTCTACGTCCGCGGCTTGCGATCCCCGTCATCGATGACGGGGCCCCGTTGAAGCAAGCCGCGGAAAGGCGAACATGAGACCGCATCATATGCGATCCCCGTCATCGATGACGGGGCCCCGTTGAAGCTGGCCATCACGAATCATCTTTGCGGCTCGGATATAACGATCCCCGTCATCGATGACGGGGCCCCGTTGAAGCAGCACCCCTTTCGCGAATCGGAGCGCTACGCGCCCCCGATCCCCGTCATCGATGACGGGGCCCCGTTGAAGCAAGGCGGATGCGATTCTGGCGCTATCCGAGTGGCATACGATCCCCGTCATCGATGACGGGGCCCCGTTGAAGCAAAGCCCGCGCCGACCCGACGACGGTCACGCCGGAGCGATCCCCGTCATCGATGACGGGGCCCCGTTGAAGCAACGCGGGCGACGACCGAAGCTACGGCGACGAATTCGCGATCCCCGTCATCGATGACGGGGCCCCGTTGAAGCAAGTCGACCGGCGGAGACCTCGGGAAGATTCACGCGATCGATCCCCGTCATCGATGACGGGGCCCCGTTGAAGCTGGCAGCCGGAGGAGAGCAGCACGACCGCCGCCGCAGCGATCCCCGTCATCGATGACGGGGCCCCGTTGAAGCCACTTTCGCGATTCTGCAGGCGCAGGCGGCGTAACGATCGATCCCCGTCATCGATGACGGGGCCCCGTTGAAGCATGGTGCACGAAGACATCTTCCGTCAGTACCATCGGCCGATCCCCGTCATCGATGACGGGGCCCCGTTGAAGCTTCTCCCACACGAGGCGCCCGTGCTTCTCGCAGAACTCTCGATCCCCGTCATCGATGACGGGGCCCCGTTGAAGCAACGCGGCTTCGGTCCCCTGGAACCTGCTCATGTCGACGATCCCCGTCATCGATGACGGGGCCCCGTTGAAGCAGGAGCGGTGGCCACTGCTCGCGGTCGTGCCGGGCGTCGATCCCCGTCATCGATGACGGGGCCCCGTTGAAGCTTCTTGAAGATGACCCAGCGCCCATCGCCGTGAACGACCGATCCCCGTCATCGATGACGGGGCCCCGTTGAAGCCACGGGTCTCGGGCAAGCGCAACCCCCTCGAGTAGGCGCGATCCCCGTCATCGATGACGGGGCCCCGTTGAAGCGGGTACACGGGGCGTTTCCCGATCTGGTACTTCGCATCGATCCCCGTCATCGATGACGGGGCCCCGTTGAAGCATCCAGAGATCCGGCTGCCCGGGGGCTCGCCGTCGGCGATCCCCGTCATCGATGACGGGGCCCCGTTGAAGCGCGATGCTCGCCAAGTCCACGTTGCCCTGCGCATCGATGCGATCCCCGTCATCGATGACGGGGCCCCGTTGAAGCTGGCGCACCAGTTTGCGAACCCCTGCAACGGGAACCGTCGATCCCCGTCATCGATGACGGGGCCCCGTTGAAGCGGTCTGCCCCACTCCTCACCCCGCCATGCGCCCTGAGCGATCCCCGTCATCGATGACGGGGCCCCGTTGAAGCATGGCGTCGACGCGACCACCGACGGCATCGTCGAGCACGATCCCCGTCATCGATGACGGGGCCCCGTTGAAGCGCGGCCATCTTCTCAGCGCAGGGCTTCTCGCGCGACTTCGATCCCCGTCATCGATGACGGGGCCCCGTTGAAGCTTCGTCGGCTTCGCCTTCGTCAGCTGCTGGCCGCCGACGATCCCCGTCATCGATGACGGGGCCCCGTTGAAGCACCGGGATCACGCCCCGGGGCGCCAGCCGGTTTTGCCACGATCCCCGTCATCGATGACGGGGCCCCGTTGAAGCATCACGGACGGTTTCGTAACCGGCCAAATGATCAAGGCGATCCCCGTCATCGATGACGGGGCCCCGTTGAAGCTCCGGCATCGGTGGCCTGGAGCTAGGCCTCGAATGGGCCGATCCCCGTCATCGATGACGGGGCCCCGTTGAAGCATCCTGAGCTCGGCCCCGGCCTCGCGCTCGTACGACCGATCCCCGTCATCGATGACGGGGCCCCGTTGAAGCGCAATCAATGTGTGGCGAGCACGCCGCATCCGTCGTGCGATCCCCGTCATCGATGACGGGGCCCCGTTGAAGCTCGACCCACTCTGCGATCCGAGTCTTGTCCTGGCAGACGATCCCCGTCATCGATGACGGGGCCCCGTTGAAGCTTGGTGACCCACTCCCCGAGCGTCCTGGCGGCGTCGGCGATCCCCGTCATCGATGACGGGGCCCCGTTGAAGCCACGCGGCATCGGGCCGCTAGGAGGATGAGGCGATGCGATCCCCGTCATCGATGACGGGGCCCCGTTGAAGCGCGCCCGCGCGGGGTGCGTCGGATGCCGGTTACTTGCGATCCCCGTCATCGATGACGGGGCCCCGTTGAAGCCGGTCCTGCCGGAAGCTCACGCCGGCGCTCATCACCGCCGATCCCCGTCATCGATGACGGGGCCCCGTTGAAGCAGGTCCGCAACGGCTCGCATGTACGCTCGCCTCTCTTCGATCCCCGTCATCGATGACGGGGCCCCGTTGAAGCCCGTGAGCTCAAGGAGCGTCCGGCCGTCAAAGTGCGCCGATCCCCGTCATCGATGACGGGGCCCCGTTGAAGCGGAACGGAGGAATAGAAACCGCACGCAAAGTGATCGAACCGATCCCCGTCATCGATGACGGGGCCCCGTTGAAGCATCTCGTGCTCCTCGTGCCCCGGATACGCGAGCATCCGATCCCCGTCATCGATGACGGGGCCCCGTTGAAGCAGGATCTCGCTCTTCAGCTGGTCGTCGAACTCGACGCCGATCCCCGTCATCGATGACGGGGCCCCGTTGAAGCTACCCGAGCTCTGCGAACTTCACGACGGCGGCGCCCGCAGCGATCCCCGTCATCGATGACGGGGCCCCGTTGAAGCATCGCCGCGGCCGCGTTTAGTTCGGCGTCGTCGGTCGCGATCCCCGTCATCGATGACGGGGCCCCGTTGAAGCAACAACGTTCCGACCCCCGCCGCACCGAATGCGGCTTCGATCCCCGTCATCGATGACGGGGCCCCGTTGAAGCACCGCGCTCTCCCAGCGCGGCGGCGCTTCTTTGCACCCGCGATCCCCGTCATCGATGACGGGGCCCCGTTGAAGCGCTCTTCCCAACGGCCGTATAGCTCGTCTTTGACGTACCGATCCCCGTCATCGATGACGGGGCCCCGTTGAAGCGCCAATCTACCACGCTGGGCCCGTCGAGTGTGCGCATTCCGGCCGACTCGGACAGGGTTCCAGGCACTCGGACAACGTTCCGGCAGCACCCGGACACGTCGGAGCGAAGCGACGCTCTCCCCGTCGGACGGCGCGTAGCGCCGGACGCGGTTGTCGGGGTCGGAGCGCAGCGACGCGGGTGGTCACGGTTGGTGGGCCTCCGTGGTCTTGGTGGTGTCGGTGGTCATCGCGTTCTTCTTTCGTCCGGACTCTCCCTTCAACGATAGGACGTGTGCGTTATGCACGAGTCGATCACAGATGGCATCGGCGACGAGCGGTTCGCGGAGCGTATCGTGCCATGCCTTCGTGGCCAGCTGCGTGGTGATGACCGTCGAGCTGCGCCCATACCGATCGTCGAGGACCTCGAGCAGGTCGCGGCACTCGGTGTCTTTCATGGGTGCGATCAGAAAATCGTCGATCACCAGAACGTGCGTCCGCGCGAGCTGGTCGAGAAGTTTGGCGTAGGAGCCGTCGGCGCGCGCTACGGCGAGTTGGTGCAGGAGCCGCGGCGCGCGGATGCACAGGGCCCGGAAGCCCTGACGACACGCCGCGTGCGCGAGCGCTGCACCGAGATAGCTCTTGCCCACCCCCGTCTTGCCGACGGCGATGATGTTTTGGAAGGCGCGCACCCACTGGCAGGTGGCGAACGAACGGACGACGGATTTGTCGATGCCGCGCGCCGGGTCGCACCAGACGTCTTCGACGCTGGCGGGCATGGGCAGGCGCGCGTCGCGCAGCCGTCGGGCGATCAGTCGATTGCGACGCTCGGTGACCTCGCGATCGACGAGCATGCCGAGGCGCTCCTCGAACGTGGTGTCCGCCGGTGGCGGTGTCGTGAGCCACTGCCGCAGCATGGCCACCATGGCCATGAGCTTGAGCTCGATGAGCTTCTGAATCGTCTCTTCGATGATCATTCGGTCTCCTCCTTGTCGAAGTAGTGGCCTCCGCGGACGTTGTCGTGGGTGAGATCAGAACGGGGCGCTTCGCGTGTCGTCGCCACGGCGGACGCGGAGAGCGCGTCGGGCAGCGGCGCATTTTCGAGCCGGCGCTTGAGCATTTCGGCGACGGTGCGGTAGCTCGCCGCGCCGAGCGCCAGCGCACGGGCGCACGCGGCGTCCAGGCGCACGGGCCCGTGGGTCTTGCCCAGCCGAAGTACGCCCAGGCAAGCGCGGTAGCGAAGCTCGGGGTGGGGCTCGGCTCGCAGCATCGTGGTGACCAGCGTGCCGACGTGGGGACCGATGGACTCCGCCCATCGCATCAGCCGGTCGGGCGGCCAGTCGCCGTATTCGCGGTGCGATCGTGGCCGATGCTCCGGAGCGATCGTTGGGCGCCCCTTGGGTCCGTACGAACGCAGGTGCGAGGCGACGCGCTGGTTGTGGTGCAGGATCTCGATCGTCGACGCCGTCGCACGCACGTCGACACGGTGCTGCACGAGCGCGCACGGGACGCTGTAGCGTCGGTCGTCGAAGACGACGCAGTAGTCGAGCCCGACGCCGACGTCGAACTTCCACTCGGCCATCTCGTAGCGAGTGGGCGGCAGAGGCTTCATCGCCGGACGGTCGATGGTCTCGAACGCGCTGCGCCGGCATCCATCCAGGCCCTTGGCGAAGGGGCGGGCGTTGAGCTTTTCGAGCAGCTCGGCGATCGCGGCGTTGAGCTCGTCGAGGCTGAAGAAGGTGCGATTGCGCAGGCACGCCAGGATCCAGCGTTGGGCGATTTGCACGCCGACCTCGACCTTTGCCTTGTCGCGCGGCTTGCGCGGGCGCGCCGGGATGATCGCGCAGCCGTAGTGTCGGCCGAGATCTGCGAACGTGGCGTTGATCTCGGGCTCGTAGCGACACGGCACCTTGACGGCGCTGCGGAGCTGATCGCTGACGATCACGGAGGTGACGGCGCCGAAGTACTCGAACGCGCGCACCGTGGCGCCGACGAAGTCCGCGAGCTGCTGCGTACGCGTCGCCTCTGCGTACGAGTAGTTGGAGGCGCCGAGCACCGCGACGTACAGCTCGACTTCGTCGGATCTCCCCGGTCTTCGGATCGACCAGATGCGGCCTCTTGCCCGAGAAGTCGACGAACATCTTGTCGCCGGCGCGATGCACCTGGCGCATCGTGGGCGTCTGCGCGCGACGGTAGCGTGCGTAGGCCTCGCAGAATTGGCTGTACTGGTATGGACGCAGAGTGTCGCTGCGCGCGCGGGCTGCGGCCGCGTACTCCTGCCAGAGCAGGTACATGGTCACGCCAACTCGACGCATCTCGCGGTGGACCCAGGCCAGATCGATCGGCGCTCGTCGGGCGGGCTCATTCCGATCGAGCTGACGAAAGAGCCGCTGCTCGATCTCGCGGTCGCCGAGATCCTTGACCTGATCCCGCAGACCGGCCTGCTCGGCGCGAGCGATGTAGTCGCTGACCGTCGTCTTGCTCAGCCCGACCGCCGACGCGATCTCGCGCGCGGACCGGCCGTGCTCGAAACGCATCCGCAGAACCTCTTTGATCTGTCTCATCGATGCTCGCTCCGTCATCGGCCCTCGATCGCACGCTGGGGTGCATCGAGGGGCCGCTCGTCGCGACCATCCACGCCGCTGCTGCTCGACCGACACGTCGTCGGTGCCCCCCGGGAGGGGGCGGTAGGACGTGACCTACGCCATCAAGCAGCGCCGCTCGCTACCGCCTGTCCGGGTGCTCCCGGAACGGTGTCCGGGTCGTCCCGGAACGCTGTCCGGGTGCTTCCGGAACCGTGTCCGGGTGACCGGAACGCTGTCCGGGTGCTCACCGGAATCGTGTCCGGGTCCCTTCGGAACGGTGTCCGAGTGCGGCCGGAAAACGCTGGAAGCAGGGCGCGCTGCCGAGTGAAACGAGGGGCCCGCGCACCTGGCGCACGCGCCCCGACCCGTTTGCATCTGTCTGGGAGTCCGAGGTCGTGCCGTTGCTCGTCGCCGACACCACCGGCGTGCTCGAGGGGACGACGGTGATCGCCGAGCTGCAGCGGCGCCACGGCGACAGCTACGGGCCCGGCCAGCTCCGGACACTGCAGCGCCGCATGCACGAGTGGCGCGCGCTTCACGGTCCGGGCAAGGAGGTGATGTTCGAGCAGGAGCACCTGCCCGGGCGCGAGGGAGCGTTCGACTTCACCGAGGCGACCGAGCTCGGAGTGACTGTCGCCGGCCAGGTGTTCATGCACCTGCTGTTTCAGTTCGTCCTCAGCTTCAGCAAGTGGCGGTGGGTCGGCCTGGCTTTCTCGGAGACGTTCGAGGCGCTCGTACACGGTCTGCAGGACGCGCTCGCCGCCATCGGCGGCGCTCCTCTCGTCTGGCGCAGCGACAACCTGTCGGCGGCCACGCACCAGATCCCCGGCGGCGGACGTGAGCTCAATCGACGCTTCGCTGCGGTGCTCGAGCACTACGGCGCGTCGTCGACGCGGATCGAGCCGCGCCAGTCGCATCAAAACGGCGTCGTCGAAAAAGCCCACGACGTGCTCAAGTCCGCGCTCCAGCAAGCGCTCGTCATTCGCGGCAACCGCGACTTCTCGTCGGTAGATGCGTACTCGGACTTCGTCGCCGGCGTCCGCGACCGGCTCAATCATGGCAAGGGACGCCTGAGCCCAAGGAGGAACGGTCGGTGCTCCTTGGACTTTCGCCCGGCAGGTTGACGGCAGGGGGCGCACATGGGATACTGTCTCGGAATCATTGAAGGAAACACGGCCATGGCCAAACCCATCACGACCACCCTGCCCGACGACCTCGTGCGCTTTGCCGAGGCGCAGGTGGCGGCTGGCCGCTTCGCCCGCGTGGAGGACGTGATCGAAGCCGGGGTCGAAGCGCTGCGCAAGCGCCAGGAGCGCTGCGACGCCAAGGCGCAGGCGCTCGCCGCCGCCCTCGAGGAGGGCGAGCGCAGCGGCGTTGCCGAAGATGGCGTGTTCGACCGGGTGCGCGCCCGGCACGGTCTCTCGCCGGCGCGCTAGCCCGTGGCGCGAGTCAGGTATCAGCGCCGCGCCGAAGACGACCTCGATTCCATCGCCGAGTATTCCCTTGAGCGCTGGGGCCAGGCCCGGGCCGAGCGCTACGTGAACGGGCTGCAGCAGCTCTGCGAGCACCTGGACGAGCTTCCGATCCTGAATCGGCCCCACAATGGCACCTATCTGCGCCGCGCTTACGAGTCGCACGTCGTGTTCTTTCGGCGCGAGGATGACGGAGGCATTCTGATCGTCCGCATTCTCCACGGGGCCATGCTGCCCGAGCTTCACACCTTCGACGACGAAGATGACGACGAATAGGTGATCCTCCCGCCCGTCCTCGCGTCTAGCGGCGCTTGCGGCCGGCCGGCTACTCGTAGGACTGAGGCGATGGCGATGATCTGGACCAAAAAGCTACCGTGTCCGACGGTGACCCTCTAGCGCCCGCCGATCTAACTGAGATTAGCGTAATCTGGGTCGGATAGGGCGAGGCGACTGAAGGGAAGCTCTAGGTCGATGATTGTAGAATCGCTGGCCGCAGTCGCGACAACCTCCCCATTGCTTGCGAGAATACGAAGGCAAGGATTGATGCCCGAGGGAAAGCTCTCATTGAGCTTTGCCGCATACAGCCGCGCCTCGTCGAGGGCATCATCAAGAGATTCTCCCGGGGCCTTGGCCTCCACGACCATCGCGGGGAAGCCCGCCAAGAGGACGATATAGTCCGGGTAGTAGAGACGCTTCTTCGAGCCCTTGTCGATCTCGTAGCGCCGAATATCATGCTTCGTTGCGATCTCCGCGGGCTCGTAGCCCATACCGACCGGATTAGGGCGCGTCAGCAGCGGCCACACGAGCTTCTGTTCGACGTCGCTCTCGCTGTGGAGAGCTTCCCGCGCGCAAAACATACGTCCCCTGCCGGCGCCTTACGCTGCGCCGTAAGCGGTCGCCGGCGTCACCTCGGCGCGATGAATTGTTCCGAGGTCCTGATGCTGGGAGGTATCGGTAAGTCGCGTCTCTTCGGCGCGGACGGCTTCCGAGCGGATGCCGGTCTTCTCGCGTATGTCGGCCCCAAGCTCATCGAGCGAGCCGCCCCGCCTTGTGGGCCAGACCTCGGGTCCTAGATTCTCGGTACGTGAGGAGCGGCGCGCCGACATCGTCCCTCGATGGTCGAGTGCCGCGGGGCACTTCGGCAAGGGCGCTGTCAGCACCGCCCCATCTACCCCAGCGTGGGCGAGCGGTCGCAGTATTAGGTGGATCATGCGCGAACACGTCCAGGAGCCCGCTCCTCCGCAATGGAAGGCTGGCGACCGAGGCGCAGGACGACGCCCCGGGACGCACTGGAAGCTCTCCCAGGTCGGCGACGTTTGGGCAATGAGCGGGCAACGGCGGCTCAGCTCCTCCCGCAAGGCGTTGCGTACCAACGACTCTCGGGCCATGTGGAGCGGGAGAACGGTTCCGAGACCGGCATCACCGCAAGGCGGCCGATCACGCGCCCTTGCCGCAAATTCCGCCGGTCTCGCGGACCACGACCCGGGTGCGTGTGCTTGCCCGAGCCGGCAGGTGGCATGTACCCGCGGCCGCCGCACTTGCGTCGGAAGCTAGGCCCGAATCGGCGGCGTACGCACCGTCGGGCAGCGACCCGTCGGCAACGGCCGCTGAGTTCTGCGGCGGAAACGTCGGTCCGTCCGCCACAGGCCGCGGCCGACGCACATGCGCAAAGGATCGCCAGGGTCCGTGAGAGTCGTCGAGCCGTCCCGATACGCGGCATGTTCATGCCCCTCATGGTGGTGGCGGATTCCCGAGCAAAGTGGTGGCGGATTCCCGAGCAAAGGATCAGTCGGCCTCCGCGCGCGTGGCGCGTACGTCTTCGGCGGCGACTCACGCCACGACGCCGAAGCCCGCAGCGGACTGTCGTGCGGGCGCTAATACGCGATGCAGCTCTCGACGCGCACCGGCAGCAGTCGCTCGCGCCCGTTCAGGAACCCGAGCTCGACGACGAAGGCGTACCCGATGACGTAGCCGCCCTGGCGGTTCACGAGCTCGGCGGCGGCGCGCGCGGTGCCGCCCGTGGCGAGGACGTCGTCGACGACGACGACGCGGGCCTCCTCGCGCAGGCTGCCGCGGTGCATCTCGAGCGCGTCGCGGCTGTACTCCGTCGTGATCTCGACGCGGTCGACCGCCGCCGGCAGCTTGCCCGGCTTGCGCACCGGGACGAAGCTCGCGTTCAAGCGGGCGGCGAGTGCGCCGCCGAAGATGAAGCCGCGCGCCTCGATGCCGACGATCGCGTCGATGTGCTCGCCGATGAAGCGCTCGGCGATGCCGTCGAGCACGATGTGCAGCGCGCGCGGGCTCGCCAGGAGCGGCGTGATGTCCTTGAAGACGATGCCGGGGCGCGGGAAGTCGGGCACGTCGCGGATGAGCGAGCGGCAGAAGTCGAAGCTCGCCACGGGGCGCGTGATCGTCAGCGTCGGCGGGGCGACCGGTTTTGCCCTGCGCGTTGGCGCCGGGGCGACCGGCTTCGCCCTGCGCGTCGTGGGTCGCCGCGCCGCCGGCTTGGTCGCCTCGCGCTTGCCCGAACGTCGTTTGCTGGTCGCCATGGTCGCCGTTCCTTTCTGGCCGTTCCGAGGACGGTTCTACACCACCCGCTTCGCCACCGACTCGGCCAGGTCGTGGTCTCCTGCGCTGCTCAGGTCGAGGAGGAGGGGGGTGATCGAGGCGACGCCGTCGTCGTAGGCGTCGGTGTCCGAGCCCTCGTCGCGCTCGTGACGGACGCCGGGGCCGCCGACCCAGAGGTACTCGCGCCCGCGCGGATCGCGCCGGAAGTCGACGACCTCCTCGTAGATGCGCGCGCCCAGGCGAGTGGCGCGCACCTGTCCGTTCCATCGCGGGGGCACGTTCAGGTTGAGGAGCGCGCCGCGCTTGCCGCGCGCCGCCAGGAGCTCGAGCGCGATGCGCGTCGTCAGCTGCGCGACCGCCGCCAGGTCGGCGGCGGGGTGCGCGCTCGAGGCCACCGCCGGGATGCGGCGCAGCGCGCCCTCGCGCGCGGCGGCGACGGTGCCGGAGTAAAAGGCGTCTTGCCCCAGGTTCAGCCCGTGGTTGATGCCGGAGACGACGAGGTCGGGACGGCGCGGCAGGAGGCGCGTGCCGGCGTGGAGCGCGACGTAGACGCAGTCGGCCGGCGTGCCGTCGAGCGCGAAGACGTGCGGCTCCACCGCGCGCAATCGAAGCGGCCGGTGCAGGCTGAGCGCGTGGCTGGAGGCGCTCTGCTCGGCCTCGGGCGCCAGCACGACCACGTCCCCGACGACCGAGAGCGCCTGACGCATCGCCTGGATGCCCGCGCTCGCGTACCCGTCGTCGTTCGAGAGGAGGACGAGGGGCCGCATCGCTCGGCCCCCCACATAGCGCAAAACGAGGACCCTAGTCACGGCCCCTCGGCCAGGGGTTGCGCGCGCACGCGCGCGGCGCTCTCTTCTCTTCCCATCCCGGGCGGTTCTTGTGATCCTCCGGCTACTTGAAGACGCGAATCGACAACGTGACCGAGGTTTTGCACGGGGTCGCCGTCGTCGACCCCTACCGCTGGCTCGAGGACGGCGAATCGCAAGAGGTCCGCGCATGGGACGAGGCGCAGAGCGCGGAGACGCAGGCATGGCTCGAGCGCCTGCCCGGGCGGGAAGCCCTCCGGGCGCGCATCCGCGAGCTCCTCTCGGTGGGGCACGTGAGCGCGCCCGCGGCGAGGACGACGCGCGACGGGCTGCGCCGGTACTTCCACGTGCGGCGCCAGGCCGAGCAGGAGCAGTCGGTGCTCTACGTTCGCGACGGCGTAGGCGCCGCCGATCGCGTCCTCATCGATCCCGCGCCGCTCTCCGCCGACCGGACGACGGCCATCGATTGGTGGGCGCCCTCTCGCGACGGCGCGCGCGTCGCCTGGGGCCTGAGCGAGGGCGGCAGCGAGCAGAGCACGCTGCGCATCCGCGACGTCGCCACCGGCGAGGACCTGCCCGACCGCATCCCGCACACACGCCACGCGAGCGTCGCCTGGCTGCCCGACGGCGAGACCTTCTATTACACGCGCTATCCGGAGCCGGGCTCGGTGCCGCCGGGCGACGAGAAGTACCACTGCCGCGTCTTCCGCCATCGCATCGGCGACGACCCGGCGCGCGACCCGCTCGTCTTCGGCGAGGGGAGAGACAAGCTGGACGTGCCTGCGGTCGTCGGGTCCCCCGACGGTCGTTGGCTCGTCGTGCGCGTGCACATGGGCTGGCACAAGAGCGAGCTTTGGCTGTGCGACCTGGCCTCCGCGGACCGTCCCTGGGTCCCGCTCGCGAAGGACGTGGACGCCCTCTACGAGCCGACGCCGCTCGACGACGTCCTCTTCGTGCACACGAACGACGGTGCGTCGCGCTACCGCCTCTTCGCGGTCGACTACGCTGCGCCCGAGCGCTCTCGATGGCGCGAGGTCCTGCCCGAGCGCGCGGACGTGCTCACCGACGTCGCCGTCGCCGGCGGCTCTCGCGGCGAACGCACGCTGCTCGCGGCGTATCTGCACGAGGCGAGCGCGCGCATCGAGCGCTTCGACGCGAACGGCGCTGCGCTCGGCGCGGTCGCGCTGCCCGCGCTCGGCTCCGCGGGGGTGGCCGCGGCGCACGACGCGGCCGACGCTTTCGTCGACTTCACGTCGTACGCGATGCCGGGGCGCGTGCTCCGCGTGGACCTCGCCGGCGGCGCGGTCACGACGTGGG
>Ga0207416_1002876_pt1 | contig 17556 bp, 14 predicted proteins | sample PaiPotPPM11metaG_FD_184107 | JGI IMG/M metagenome (GOLD analysis project Ga0207416, IMG submission 184107) | Iron sulfur acid spring bacterial and archeal communities from Banff, Canada, to study Microbial Dark Matter (Phase II) - Paint Pots PPM... ...
TGCCAGAAATCGAATGCCTCATCGCGCACGCTCAACCCGGCAGTGCGCCCAAAATAGTCGATTGCCAGCGCGGTGATGCCAACCTCGGCGAAACGCAGCGCGAGTTCCTTGTAAAACTTGTGCAGCCCGCGCGCATCAGGATAAATGAGAATCTGCGCGTTACTCGGATGCTCAGGAAAAGCGAGATAGGCGTAAAAGCGGTTGCCGTCCTCGGCCATCAACACCAGGTCTTCCCCCTGCGCCGCGCCAGCGCTGCCCGGCGGTGTCGGTGGAATAGCGTTGTCATCGTAACACATGCATCGTGTGTCCTTTCTATTGTATAGCCTCTTCCATAGTGATAGTGGATGCCCTCATTATCATGCCACACATGATAGGTGCGTTGCAAAAAGAATTATCATGCCATATGTGAGAGGGGAGATGCAAAAAGCAGGGTCGAGGGCGACGCAAGCGTCCCCTCCTCCCATCATCATCCACCCCCGTCCCAGATGAATATTCCCAATCAAGATCGATAGTGACCTGTCATCCTGAGCGCAGCGAAGGATCTGAGACTGTGTGGAATGCGCTCACGTGCGTTCAAAATGACAGAGAAGAAGTGGCTCCACAGGCCAAACGACATTTCTTTTCACACAGTCTCTCTCTGGTGGCAAGCAAATCCTTCGCTCAGGATGACATGGCCAACTCTGGTTGTTAATAGTCATCAGATGGCTGTACACTCTATGACTATTTACGAAATGGGTTACATGAGAGGCACTTCAACTAGATTTGATTATGCCCTCGCGGATACAACGGCTTCGTAAGTCGCATTTTTTACATATTTGGGGATGTGGAGGAATCTCAACGGTGAATTTCTGGGCTTTAATATCATTGACAACAGCCTCAAATTGTTTTACAGCAGCTTCTGCTTTTTCAGGTTGGTAGAGAAAAGCCATTCTGGCATCTTCCCTGTCCGGCTCGTCAGTCCAATAAAGAACTAGACTATCAGGCGCGACCTTATCACGTTGTTCCAGCGCATGAGCGTACATGTAGAGTTGTCTTACGTAACTCTCAAGAGTAGCAGGGTCAGTTCGGTGTGAGCCGGATGTCTTGAGGTCCCAGATTTCACGTTTGCCATCGCGCTCCATCACGACATCAATTTTGCCTGTGAGAATATAGTCACTCTTCATAATGGCAATCTGCTCTTCGACATTTTTCACGTCATACATTTCAATCTGGTTGTTATAAAAGTAATGCTCTACCTGCTCGAAAGCCTTCTCTTTGTCCTTCTCATCAGGCAAAGGCATATTTGTCAAAGAGAGAAAATAATAGGTCTGTTCAAATAAGGGCCGTAGTTTTGCGGCTGTCAGCGTGAGAACCTGCTTATCAAGCGCAATGCGATGGATTTTCTCTATAGTTTGATGCACAAGGAGGCCCATAAATGTATCAGCAGGACGGGATGGAACAAATTGATACTCACGATAAAACTGGTATTGCCTGGGACAAGTCTCGTACATTCTTATATGGCCGGTATAACTATAGCGAGGTTTAGGCGCATTTAAATCTTTCTGTTCAGATGTCTTTATGCCTGGCAATTCACTATGCACATAAGGCCATTGAGGTAATTCTTGCAATATCCTCTTAAAGTAAGGAGATATTTTTTTGTGCCGACTTCCAGTTAATACTAACATGTCTCTTGCACGGCTAAAAGCAACATAATAGAGCCGTATAAAATCAAAAAGAGGAATGCATTCTACAGGTTCGTACCGTGGTCGGTGATAAAAAGGACCCAGGCACTTATCAACGTCGTTTAATCCATAGGATTGTATTTCGGGGCCTCCAACTACAACCACCACCGGAAACTCCAATCCTTTCGCTTGGTGAATAGTCATCACCAATACCTGATCCTTTGGAAACGAATGGGCTGGGCTATCAAACTGATCGGCACTATCTTCAAGATATAGACAGAGAAAGTGGTTGAAAAAAAGAGAAGCGAGTCCCTCCCTATTTTCAAAGGTAACATCCTCATAATCGTAATATCGTTGAAAGGTTTGCAGTAGCTGAGAGAAGATCGTCAGATTCTGCCTCTTATTTTCCTGGTCAAGAAATGTAATAAATGGCTCGATGGCCAGGAGGGAATAGAAATAATCTGCCAGATGCCTGACTAAACTTTTACCTTCGACTGGTTGATTGATTTCCTCCTCAAAATCATGCAGCACACTCATAAAAGTGGGATTTGACTCATATGTATCAACAAGGAGAGGTTGGCTTTGCTCCATATATTCCTGTATACGTGGGTACTCCACAATATCAGTGCGCATTGTGTTATTAAATCGCAGAATCCGTCCGAAACAACCGATCATCAGACGAATTTCTTCCTGTTCAAAATAAGTTCCAGCACGTGGACAATAGGCTGAAATGCCTTTCTCTTTAAGAGCCTGCATATATAAGTCGCTTTTATCAGTCTTGACACTGTGCATAAGTAAAGCAACCTGGCTGTAATCAGTAATATTCTCATTCTCTTTGAGAAGACATACGAACTCCGCAAACTGGCGTGCCTCATCATCAACATTCAGTCCTAGAGAAAGAGTCGCCAGATATTTCAAATGACTATTTGTAGGATGAACTTGTACCTTCTTATCCAGGCGATAGCTATTCCATTCAATCGAAGATATCCAGGTGTTACAGGTACTTATAATGTCTTGATGCGAACGATAATTTATGGTCAAACGTATTTTTTCTGCATTTGGAAAAATTTTCAGAAAGTTACGGATGTTCTGAACCGTTGCCCCGCGAAACCTGTAGAGTGATTGATCTTCATCTCCCACCACGAAAATGTTGTCAGTTTTAGAGGCCAACTTGATAATAATCTGTTCCTGGATATAATTTGTATCCTGATATTCATCAACAAGCACATAACGAATATTCTCAGTGATGTAATGCGAAATTTCGGTATCAATCAAGAGGTCATGCACGATTTTCTGCAAAAACGCGAAATCTACACAATTTTTACGCATAAGCAAGTGCTGATAAGCCTCATATGCTTGAGCCAAATAGAATAAGAAATAGTCACCCCGGGAAGAAAGATTTTTAATATCGATAAGTTCTTCAGTTATTTTACCAAAATACATTTGTAACTGCTTCACGATCTTCCATTTTGGTCCCCATCGATTCGTAAAAAATTTGAGATTCTTTCCACTGATCGTCTCCAAATTTTCAAAGATGAACAGACGTTGGGTTAACCGGTCTAAAGTTGCAAAATTATCGCCTATCGATACTACCTGATAATCGCGAGTGAGCATACGGTGTAAGTTCTCTGTAATAATTTGCTCACATATACTATGAATCGTGCCGACTCGAATCAATGAAATATCGCCATCATAGCCTACGCTTCTGGCAGTATCCAAAAGGCGGTCTTGCATTTCAAAAGCTGCTTTTCTGGTATAGGTACATAGAACCAGTTCCTGTGGCTCTGCTTTCCCAAGCAGTAACAGATTCAATGCTCGCAATATTAAGCAGCGAGTTTTGCCCGAACCCGGGCCAGCAATGACCATCATTGGTCCACTATCATGGGTGACAACTTTTTTCTGAGGTTCGTTTAGTTCTCGAAAATCACCTTCAAGTTCTGGCGCGATTGTCATACTGTTCCCTCCACATAAGCCCGTAATGCCACGAATGATGCGGAACGCTCTCCAAATTGAGGATAAAGGGAAGATGCAAGGATTATAGAAGATCATCTATATATCTATCAATAATAATTGTTGTGGTTTCTTTACAAACCTGGTTATGTTTTCTCAACCGGATATGATAAGCTACTGCTCAGGGAGGATTCTTAAAAAATGCCAGCACAAATTCCCCCGCTTATTCAGCCACTTCTCGACGCATACCTCCACGCCCTTGAACCACTGCGCGATCACTTCCACGGTATCTACATCTACGGCTCTATCGCGCTTGGTGCTTTTGAGGAGCGAGAGAGCGACATCGACATCGTCGCCCTCACACAGGGAGAATGGACAACGCAGGAACTCGGACAGTTGGCGCGTATCCATAAGGTACTGGCGAAAGAGTACCCGTTGGGCAAGCGACTCGATCCAATGTATGTCCCTTTGCGCCATATCGGAAAGTATAACGCTCAGATACCACCGTATCCCTATGCTTCGCATGGCAAATTCCATCCTGCCGGGTATTTTGACCTGAACGCCGTTACATGGTGGACAATCCAACATCAAGGCATAGCCCTGCTTGGACCCGAATGCTCGGTTCTACCACTTGAGGTAGCATGGGAAGATGTATTGGGCGCCATGCGTTACAACCTCGATACGTATTGGGCCGGGAAGACCAAAAAACCACGTCTCTTCCTGTTTGATGTGTGGGTAATGACCGCCATTGCAACACTCTGCCGCATTCTGACGGCCATTGCAGAGGGTGAAATTATTTCGAAATCTGCTGCCCTCACACGCTGGCGAGACCGGCTTCCAGCACGCTGGCAAACGCTCATTGACGAAGCGTGGCGCATCCGCCACGCTTCTAAGACACCGTCACTTTATGGTTCGCGCATCAAGCGCCAGAGAGAAACACTGGCATTCATCACCCATGTGCGTACTCTTCAGAAGGATTTCAAAGTATAACCTTGTATCCCTGGTTGCATTCATGTATTCTATACAAGAGGTAAGCTTGATGAAGGCATCAGGTCAGGAAAGGAATCGCACATGGCAGAGCAACCGGAAACAACTCACGAGGGCAATGGGCTGAAAGTCATCGGGGCCGGTTTTGGACGAACAGGGACGCTATCCCTGAAACACGCGCTTGAAGAACTCGGCTTTGGCCCCTGTTATCACATGTCAGAACTCTTTGACAAACCAGGCGTTGACGAACAATGGGACGCCATCGTCAGGGGAGAGCCTGCCGATTGGCACATGATTTTTAAGGGATACCAGGCGACCGTAGATTGGCCCGCCTGCACTTTTTACAAAGAACTCATGCAAGTCTACCCCGGCGCAAAAGTGCTGCTGTCGGTGCGTGATCCCGAAAAGTGGTACGAGAGCGTTGCCAGCACTATCTATCGTGTTTCGCATCTAAACCCCGACCATGCTCGTACTCCGCATGGTCACATGGTCCACACACTCATCTGGCAAGGGACATTTGACAACAGATTTGAAGACAAAGATTATGCCATCGCTGTTTTCCTCCGTCACATCGAGGAGGTTAAACAGCATGTTCCGGCGGAAAAGCTGCTGATCTATAACGTGAAAGAAGGCTGGGAGCCTCTATGTGCCTTTCTGGGGGTGGAAGTACCGGAAGGAAAACCATTTCCCCATGACAATGACCGCGCCAACTTCCTGAGCGATGTCAGGCGACAACAGCAACAACAGCAATCGACTTCTCATTCCTGATACTTACCAGGGCGGGGGCAAGCCCGGCCCGTACCCTATACGGTTCTGCGATGCGCGTCGTAGCAGGGTAGGGGCCGGGCTTGCCCCCGCCCTGGCTCATGTCTCTGACGAACAGTAAGCCAAATGTTGTATAAAATACACCAGGAGGTGTTACTATGCAAGAACTGGCAGACAAAGTGGCGCTTGTAACCGGGGCCGCGTCCGGTATTGGATTGGCAATAGCGCGTGACTTCGCAGAACATGGCGTGAGGGTCACACTGGCCGACATTGATCGCGAGAGAGGGCAGGTCGCCGCGTCCGAACTGGCGGGAGCGCGTTTCGCGCAGGCCGATATGACCAGCGCCGCCGATATTTCCCGGTTGGTGGCTGAGACGTTGGCCGCCGAGGGCAAAATAGATATTCTCGTGAACAACGCGGGCATTCAGCATATTGCCCCCATTCACGAATTTCCCGAAGCGAAGTGGCGGCTGATTATCGACATGATGCTGACCGCGCCATTTCTGCTCACCAAAGCCGTGCTGCCCAACATGTACGAGCGCAAATGGGGGCGCATCATCAACATTGCCTCGATACACGGGCTGATCGCCTCTCCTTTCAAATCCGCCTACGTCGCGGCAAAACACGGGCTGGTCGGCCTCACGCGCACAACAGCATTGGAGGCGGGAGCATATAATGTGACGTGCAATGCCATCTGTCCATCGTATGTACGCACGCCCCTGGTTGAGAAGCAGATTGCTGACCAGGCGCGCATCCATAACATTCCTGAAGACCAGGTCGTCGAGAAAATTATGGTCGCGAACGGCGCGATTCACCGTTTGCTGGAACCGCGCGAAGTGGCGCAACTGGCGACGTATTTGTGCAGCGACGCCGCCGGTGGCATTACCGGCAGCGCGCAGAGCATCGACTGCGGCTGGACTGCCGAATAACATGCTCAACAGGCTCAAACAGAGATACAGAAAGGAACAGGCACATGGCACAGGACTCCACGGTGGTATTGCGGGACCAACTGGTCGAAGCAGTAGGACGATTGCTACTGGCCGGGGTGATGTCGCATAGCAAGCACGGCAACATGAGCGCGCGTTTGCCCGGTACGGAACAGATGCTGCTGACATCGACCGGGCTGAACTCGTCACTCTCAGCCGAACTCATCCCGGTCGTCACCTTCGATGGCGAGGTTGTTTCGGGAACACTCGATCCCGCGACACGCGAAATTGTCGGGATGCACTCGAGCGTCTACCGCGCCCGCCCGGAAGTTCACAGCGTCATGCACACGCATTCGCCGCACGTCACCAGCTTCGCACTGGCCCACCAGCCGCTGCCCTGCGCCTATGAAGCCCTGCTGCGTTTCGGCATCACGGTCGATATTCCCGTCGCGGACTGGGCGCCGCGCGGCTCGCGTGAATCCATCACCAACATCATCGATCAAATCACTACGCATCCTGATGCCCCGGCTGTCCTGCTGGCGAATCACGGCCTGCTCGCATTCGGACGCGACCCCCTCATGACCGCCTTCCTCATCATCAGCATGGAAGAAGCGGCGGGCATGACCCTGGAAGCCCGCAAACTGGGCGGCGAACAGGGCTTCCCGGATGGCGCGCTGGAAAAGGAACGCGAACATATGCGCCAATTCGGATCTTTACGCTAAACTCTTTCGCGCAGGTGGACAAACCATCAAGACCTGTATTTGAAACATTGAGATTGAGTACAACGTGTTAGGGACATGAGGTATAACAGGTCTTCACTGAAAGTGGAACGACCGCATGGTTGAAAGAGACATGCTGCATTCGAATACCTCAGAGAAGAAAGGAAAATATGAATCGGAAGGTCACAGGACTCCTCGTTGGAGTCGGAATTGGTACCGTTACCAGTTTGATCGTCCTTTTCCTACGCAGTGAAAAGGCGCAGCGCTTCTTGCGCGAACGTTTTCAGCAGGTGCGCAGCGCTCTCCCGGAGCCTGTACAGGTCCAGCAGTATGCCCAGCAAGCTGCTACTCGCGTTGCTCAGGTAGCCGGTAATGCGAAAGACACGACACAGCAGGCCATGAAGAAGGTAAAAGATACTGGAAGTGACCTGGGAGAGAAAATCAAACAGCTCACTCCTGTTGGAAATTAGAGCGAACATTGATTACCTCGTCACTTTGTGAGATGTCCTGACCGTTCCCACTCCCCCGATATTTGTCGGGGGAGTGGCGGCCTTACTCCTTTTGAGTACCCACGCTAACGGCTTCACAAGCGCATTAAACCACTTTAATGCTCCAGCTTTTTTCCAGCACATACTCCACAAACCCGCGAATGTGGTGTTGTACCAGAGCCTGAGAACGGCATCCGACTCCCATCTCTTCGCGTTCTCGATAGAATATCAAGATGCTATTAAAATAGCAAAATCTTACATATGGCCTAATTTATACGAATTCCTAACAAAATGCTATGAAATCCCAGATAATTAACAATTGCTTCATACCAACAGTTTTTCTAAAATAGGTATTTTTTACCAGTTTTATACCATTTTCATTTTAGATACTCTATACTTATAATTGGCGATCAGAGAACATGAGAGGCATTCCAGTCCGTCTCTGAAGGATGGACGAAACGATAGCGTTGAAGAGTACCGCGCTCAAAGAGAAAACCATGCCTGCACGCATTCAGTTCACAGCTAAGAAGAGGAACAGGAGCCGGCAAGGGAGCGTCTCTCGAAAAGGACGACTCATTCCCTTCCTTGCCTTGCTCTGGAGGTTGATTGCCTGGGTCTGGGGCATCCTCATTCTTGGCACCGCCGTTAGTGTCCTGGGAAATGCTGCCTCCACATACTTCACAACTGGCAAGATAGATTTTACGGATCCGCGGACACTCACGGTGATGTCGTGGTTGTATGCTCACCTCGCCCCATGCGTTCTCCTCTTGCTCGTGAGCATGCCGCTCACCCTCTGTGCCTTCCTCGCGCACAGCCAGCAACGGAAAGCACAGCGGCAGCAGTTGCAGCTGCACCACGAGGCGCTCGTAGAGGCGGCCCAGGGAGTGCAACGAGCGCTCGACGAACTGAAGGCCAAACCGGCAGTTCCCTCCTCCACCACATCGAGCTTCGCATCAATCGACAAAGAGACCGCACTTCCAAAGGTTGTCTGGAACGTCCCTTTTCGCCGCAACTCGTTCTTCACCGGCCGTGAGGACCTGCTCAGACAACTGCACGATACCCTGGCAGCAGGCGAGGTCGCAGCACTGACCCAGGCGCTGGCCATCAGTGGGTTAGGAGGCATTGGCAAAACCCAGATCGCGGTCGAATATGCCTATCGGTACCGTCAGGACTACCAGGCCGTACTCTGGACACGCGCCGATACGGTTGAGGCGCTCGTCTCCGGCTTCGTAGCAGGAGCAAAACTTCTGCAGGTTTCCCAGCCGCAGGAGCAAGACCAATACAAGATCGTCCAGGCGGTGAAGGACTGGCTCAGGACGCACGATCGCTGGTTGTTGATCCTCGATAATGCGGACGACCTGGCGCTTGTGCGCGACTTCCTCCCGAGAGCAGGGGCAGGACATCTGCTGCTCACGACGCGTGCAGTCTGCATGGGACGGCTGGCGAACCGCATTGAGGTCGAGACGCTGGATCAAGAAACGGGTGCATTGTTCTTGTTGCGCCGTGCGGGCCTGCTTCCTACTGCTATCCAGGATCACGAAGACCTGGCCCTGGCGCGAGAGCTGGTAGGAGAGATGGGAGGGCTTCCATTAGCACTCGATCAAGCTGGAGCCTATATCGAGGAGATGCAGTGCAGTTTGGCGGATTACCTGCACCTGTATGGGACGCACCGTGCGGTTCTGCTCAAGGAGCGAGGCGGTCTGCTGCCAGATCACCCTGAGCCGGTTGCGACCACGTGGTCACTCTCCTTTGCGGCGATAGAGCAGACTACCCCTGCAGCAGCTGATCTGTTACGAGTGTGCGCCTTTTTGCAGCCAGATGCTATTCCTGAGGAAATCATTCTTGCGGGGGCGAAGTTTCTCGGCATCCGGCTCCAGGTACTGGCAACAGACCCTTTCGCTTTGAATAGAGCCATGCGTGCTTTACTCTCCTATTCCTTGATCCGGCGCAGTCCAAGCGAGCATCTGCTCTCGATCCACCGGCTGGTCCAGGCGGTGTTGTACGATGCCATGGGGGAGCAAGAGCGTGAGCAGTGGAAGGCGCGCATCGTGCAGGCTCTTAATGCAGCCTTTCCCGAAACCAGGGAGTCGGTTACCTACGAGATGTGGAGGCGATGCGAACGACTCACCCCGCACGCCCTGTATTGTGCCAGGTGTGCTGTATCACAGGGCGAGGACAACGGAGCGCTCGCCGCTTTGCTCACCAAAACAGCAGATTACCTGCGCGAACGAGCGCATTATAGAGAGTCGGAGTCGCTCTACCAGCAGGCCCTGCACATATGGAAGCGTGCGCTGGGACCAGACCATCCCGGGGTAGCTCACGCTCTCAGCGGCCTGGCGAGTCTCTACAGAAATCAAGGCAGATACGAACAGGCCGAGCCGCTCTATCAGCATGCACTCGGCATCTATGAACACATCCTGGGGCCAGACCATCCCCTGCTGGCTCATGCATTCAGCGGACTGGCGAACGTCTACAGAGATCGCGGCAAGTACGAACAGGCCGAGCCACTCTATCAGTGTGCCCTCGGCATCTATGAGCGTGCGCTGGGGCCAGAGCATCCGCTAGTGGCTCACGCGTTCAACGGGTTGGCGAGCCTCTACAGAGAACAAGGCAAGTACGAACAGGCCGAGCCACTTTACCACCAGGCCCTGCACCTGTGGAAGCGCGCGCTGGGGCCAGACCACCCCGCGGTGGCTGATCTGGTCAACAACCTGGCTGAGCTCTACAGAAAGCAGGGCAGGTACGAACAGGCCGAGCCGCTCTACCGGCATGCACTCTCCGTTCGAGAACACACCCTGGCACCGCATCACCCAGACTTGGCCGACACGCTGCTTGGGTTCGCCGCTCTCCGAGAATCGCAAAGCAACTCTCTGGAAGCAGTGCAGCTCTATCAACGCGCGCTCGAGATCCGTGAACAGGTCTATGGCCCACAACACCCCAAAACCATCGCGACACGCAGGCACTTCATCGCCCAGCGCTCAAGTTCAACAGGTCCTTGTCCTGCACCACCCGCCCGGCCTGCCTGAGCAGCTCATCAAGAAGTGTTCATGAAGTAGCGCTAGTATAACAATGAGATACTTTTGAAGTTTTCCTTTCGGGGGCCAGACTGTTTCATAGAGCATGGTCAAGCGTATGGTGCAATTCAGCAGGTTGACGAACATGTTGGGCAGGAACAGCAGACCGTAGTAGCGGCGCGTATCCTCCGGCAGCAGACCATAGGCCATACGATCAAACTGCTCAAAACAGCATATAATTGGCTGGCGGAAACCGCGTTCTTTACCATGCTTTGGCGTTTGAATTTCGTGCTTATCTCGACTATTCTGGATAGGTATTGTTGTGCCTCGTCTCCATCACAATCATAAAATGAGGTAGACCATGAAAGATACTGTGCGTATCGGGTTGATCGGCGACTTCAATCCCGATGTCATAGCCCACGTCGCTATTCCCCGGGCATTAACGTTGGCAGCGCGGAAGCTAGAATGTCTTGTGGAAACGGAGTGGCTTCCAACGCCGTTGTTGGAAAAGGACACCGCAAAGAGGCTTGCAGCTTTTGACGGGCTATGGATTGTGCCGGCCAGCCCGTATGAAAGTATGGAAGGGGCATTGCTCGCGATCCGCTTTGCTCGTGAGCGCGCGGTCCCCTTTCTCGGCACCTGTGGCGGCTTTCAACATGCCCTGATCGAGTATGCGCGTAACGTACTCAATCTTGCTGAGGCAGATTCTGCTGAAACGAAACCGGAGGCAACGCTGCCACTGATTGCCCCGCTCAGTTGTTCGCTGGTTGAAGCTACCGACACCATTGTCTTGCAGCCCGGCTCGCGTATTGCCGACCTGTATGGCAAGAGCGAGATTTCCGAAAAGTACCATTGCAGTTTTGGCCTCAATCCTCGCTATTCCACGTTGTTTGATACCAGTGGTCTGCGCATTACCGGCTTTGATAAAAGTGGCGAGGCGCGCGTTTTTGACCTGGACGGGCATCCTTTCTACATGGGTACGCTCTTTCAGCCGGAACGCTCTGCTTTCAACGATGTGGCGCACCCGCTCATCGTTGCCTATATGCAAGCTGTCCTGGCGCATAAGCAAGCATCAGGCCACGTAATCTAAAACGGCTGGATCGCTCATGATCTGAGCTACCAGCCGTGTCTGCTGCGTGATGATTCGTAGTTGCGCAGGGGTAATAGATTGGCGACCGTCGCACAACGCGCTGTTCGGGTCGGTATGCGTCTCCAGGATCAGCCCATGCGCTCCGGCAGCAATGGCCGCGCGCGACATGGTAGGCACGAGTTCGCGGCGACCCGTAGCATGGCTGGGATCGACGATGACGGGCAGGTGTGTCAATTCGTGCAGCAGTGGGACGCAGGCGAGATCGAGCAGGTTGCGCGTGTGCGTATCGAAACTGCGGATGCCGCGCTCGCACAAGATCACATTGGGATTCCCTGCCGCTACGATGTATTCCGCCGCCAGCAGCCACTCATCGATGGTCGAGGCCAGACCGCGTTTGAGCATCACCGGGCGGCGTGACGGGTGGCTGCCCGCTGCCCGCAGCAGAGGGAAGTTCTGCATATTGCGGCTGCCGATCTGCAAGATATCGGCGTATTGCGCCACCACGTCAACCATCTCCGGCTCCATAACCTCCGTGATAACGGGCAAACCCGTTGCTTCACGCGCCTCCGCCAGCAATTGCAGGCCCTCGATACCCAACCCCTGGAACTGGTAAGGCGAGGTACGCGGCTTGAACGCGCCGCCGCGCAGCACCTGCGCCCCGGCGTCCTTGACAGCGCGCGCAATCTCCATCAACTGCTCGCGACTCTCGACCGCGCATGGCCCGGCGATCATAACAGGCGCTGCGCCGCCAATGGTGACAGGCGGGCTGCCGGGCAGGTCTCCCACCACGATAACGCTATCCTCGCTCTGAAAAGCGCGGCTCACAAGCTGGTACGGCGTACTGGTTGAGACGATACGCTCGACTGCGTTATGCTGGCTGAGCGCGGCGTGCGCCTGCGCGTCCAGGCTGTTGCCATCGATGCAGATGACCTGGCGACCCTGCATCGTAATCGCGCTGATAGGTCGCTGGCTGCCCGCCAGTTGTTGCAGGAGTTCGATAACCTGCCGGTGTTCCGCGCCTGTTACCTGACTACGGGTGACGATAATCATGAGACTACTTCCTTCCTTATTTACCAAACAAAAAAGCAGAGGTTTTTTTCCTCTGCTTCCAGCATGTTGGTGGTTAATTTTCGCTCAGCCCAAAAGGCCCACCATCATGCTGGAGGGCTAAACCAATAATAAAAGCTAAATTGTCGGTTCGGTTGGTTACTGAGCATCATTTTATTTCCTGGCAGAGGACATTCCTCTACCGATGATTTCTTCTGTTCAGATTATAGGGTGGATTGTGGGGAGTTGTCAATAGGAAAATTCTCAAACCTCAACGTTTCTTATGAATTATTGTGTAGCAAGCAATGCGCCCAGGCGGCGAACACCTGGTTCATTTTTCCACGAAGATCGTGCAAGCGAGGTGCGAAGGTCGTTTACTCGCGCGAAAGTATTGCTCGCTCCTACTGATTTTGCCAGGGTAAAAGCTGTTTCCGCAGTCGTGACGCATTCATCAATCATGTGCAGACCATAATAGGCCTCCGACTTTCTGGCTAAGAACCGCGCATGAGCAGGTGTTTGCGTCGGGTTATAATTTTTCAAGCTCTTGTCGATAAGCCTGAGTGCGCGATCATAATCGTGTAAGAGAAGCGCATCCACTCCTTTATGCGCCAGAATGGCAGACGGGTTGCATGTCCGGTAACTCCGTTCGTGATGCGATGGTTGTTGTTCGATGGTACTCTCCGCCAGCCCAATCATCTGCCAGCAGGCTTGAGCTTGTCCGGCTTTCGCATGAGCTTCTGAAAGGAGCATAAAAATGTTGCCTTTGAGTTGCGGATACCCATTTCCCTCCACGAGACGAAGCCCATGCTCCAGGTAGGTAATTGCTTGTAGTGGTTGTTCCTCCCGCATGAACAGAATCCCCTGGCGTGCCCGTATCGCGGCCATCAATTCTGCATCTTGTAGTTCGTTTGCTACTGCGTAAGCTGTCTTGTATATGTCAAACGCCTTCTCATAGTGCATCAGATCGCTCGCAACACTCCCATTGAGTTGATAGACCAGACAAAGCTGGGTCATGGCCCGCTGATGCCACGCTTTTCCTCGCACTTGTTGGGCAAAATGAGCTACTTCATTTACGATGCGCTCAAGTCCATGCGCAGCATTCAATGGGCCTCCCATCAGGTGTGTTTTCCAGCGGGTTGCTACAATATCTTCAAGAAAACTCATCGGGTCGTCGTTAAAAACGAGGTTGACTTTATTCCCAGAGAGTGTCAGGTCATTTTCGAGCGCCATGAGCGCGGCTGGAATGCCCAGCAGCTTGACCAGGAAGCCTCGTCTATCTATATCTTCAATCATAGGTGTCTGCTCCAATCGTTGCACCGTGCGTAAACTGACACCTAATGCATCCGCAAGGTCCTGTTGTGACCATTTCAAGGCTTTACGATAGTGTGCCACCAGTTGCCCCTGATGTCGTGTAACTCTTTCACTCAGGCTCATGCTCTGTTATTCCCTTCTTGCTCGAATGGCGCAATTTATCAGAATTTGGCGTCGCTACATCTCTAATCTTGTCTGATACTAGAGATGGAAAGGATGCATGATGCCGGAACAGTGGCAGGGAGTGTGTGATACTCGCTGCTGCGTTGCCAGGGCAACCATATTCATTTCGGTGAATCTGCTCTGAGTGTACCATGCATTCTTCCTTAACACAATACAAGGTAATGACCTTTACTTCATGGCAGATAGGAGCGTCACCATGCCTGAATCCAACAAAAGCGAAATCGCCCGTTTCAGGGAACGACAGGCGTTAGAGGAAGAAGCCGCGCGGCTAGCTCTTTCTGGCTTTGCCATCACCGCGCGTCATGACTTCATCAACGCACGGATGCAGCGCGGCGGCGAGCGCATCTTGCAACTGATCGCCGAGGGTAAGCACGAGGAAGCGCTGGTTTTGATGAATAGCGACACCTGGGGCGTAAAGGAAGCAGCAGCAAAAGGCAAAAACAAAGGACGAAAGCAGAAGAACCATGCATAAGCTTCACCTGAATGCTGTCCCCACGCTGGCGCTGAACTTCAACGATCTGGCAGCGCTGCGCGGCATCATCCGTGCCTACATCACCTATACACGACGAGCGAGCAGGCGCACCCGCGAACGCAATGAACAGATACAGGTGCTGGAAAGTCTGTATTTGCGAATGACGAATATTCCCACTAATGTACCTGACATTGCGCTCCTCCTCAGCACGGCGGAAGTGGTCGCCCTGGATTGCGCTATCGCCGGATTTTGCGCCTTTGTGCGCAGCAAGGTTCCACCCTCACGCGAACGCGACGAGACCTTGCAGGATGTTGAACGGATGCGAGAGGTGTTGGCGCGACTGCAATAGATTTTGCAACTCTGCCCAGGCAATCATATTAGATGGTAGTATAGAAACAGCCTACTAAAAGATTCGAGGTTATCAATGAGTAACATTCAGGATGCGCTGCGTATTTTGAAAGAACTCAGGCTGCTACCGGGCAGGCATTGTGAGTTACAAACCGCGATTTTAGAATTATTTTGTCCTCATTTCACACCTGATGCCACAGTCCTCTATCTAAGCGATCTCGGCAACAAGCCCATCATCTATGAGAAGGAGATGCTTGAAAAATGGGGGATGCCAGTGACGATGCACAGCAAATTACCTGATACTATTCTCTACAATGAAGCTAAAAATTTGCTTTTCCTTATTGAAGCGGTAACATCACACGGTGCGCTTAGACCCAAACGTCTACTCGAATTAGAGAGCTTACTAAAGAACTGTACTCCAAAACGAATTTACATTTCTGCCTTTTTTGACTTTGCTGAGTATGGGCAGTACGCGCTACCGATCGCCTGGGATACAAATGTATGGATAGCCGACATACCAGAACACATGATTCACTTTAACGGTGATAGATATATGGGGCAGCATGGATAATTTCCATCACGTTAGTCAAGAAAAACCAATTGTGAATGCCCCGGATCATTGTTCTCAACGATCACATCCGCACGTTTCTGTGGATTCACCGCCTGGAAATACAGCCGCTGTCCGGGGAAATAGCGTTGCAAATAACGTGCTTGCACAACTTCTGGAGAACCAAAAAATGTTTGATCCCGCACTATAGCGCGTTGCAAAGCCACCTCAAACTCTACATGCACGAAGATACGATAGTTCCACAGCGCATTTAATTCAGGGCGCAAGAGGAAGACGCCATCGAAAAGTAGTACAGCATTCGGAGGAGCCTCTTCTTCCTTTGTCTCAAGAGGAACATCATTACGAACATCAAATATCGCACTCCGATAGCATCTACTCCCTTGCGGCCCCAGTGGGTGGAGCAGCGCCGATTGCAGGGCAGCGTAATCGAATGAATCTTCGTAGTATCCTGTAGGCGAATCCGGCCCTTGCTGGTAACGCTCGCTGCGCGGGCGATGAAAGCCATCGATAGAAGCGCGGATCACCGGCCTTCCTCGCTGCACTATGAGAGGCGTGAGTTGATCTGCCAGCGTTGTTTTACCGGAAGCATCGATGCCATCAATGGCAACCCGCAGTGGATGCGGGCGCTGTAAGGAAACAATTGTATCAGCAAGTTGAGAGAGAACGGTCTCCCGTGTCACGATGCCGGTTCCTTTCAGCGACTCGCTTTCCACTGTATGGTTGGTTACATCCCGGCCAACAACCCGTTCAGCCGGTTCACGAAGGCCACCGGGTCATCAAGCTGCTCGCCCAGCGTCAGCGTCGATTGATCGAACAGCACGTAGGCCCAGTCGCTGAACTTCTGCTCGTTGGTTTCGTTGCTTACCTTCAGGATGATAGGATGGTGCGGATTGATCTCCAGGATGGGCTTCATGGTCGGCAGCTTCTGACCGCTGGCTTTCAACAGGCGCAGCAGGCTGGGGTCCATGTCGTACTCGTCAACCACCAGGCAGGCGGGCGAAGTCGTCAGGCGGGTCGAAACACGCACGGTCTTCACTTGATCTTTCAACACATCCTTGAGGCGATCTACCAGCGTTTGCACTTCGCTGACCGTCTGTTGTTCCTCTTCCGGCTTTTCTTCTGCATCCTGGATCTTATCCAGGTCCACTTCGCCGCGCGAGATGGACTGGAGTTGCTTGCCGTCAAACTCATGCAGTTCCGCGCCCAGCAGGTGGTCTACCGGGTCGGAGAGCAGCAGCACTTCGACGCCCTTCTTCTTGAAGATTTCCAGCAATGGGCTATTGGCAGCAGCGGCGTAGCTATCGGCGATCATGTAGTAAATCTTGTCCTGGCCCTCTTTCATACGCGCGACATAGGCTTCGAGCGAAACATCCTGTGTCTCGCTGCCCGAAGTGGTAGAGGCAAAGCGCAGCAGTTTGGCTATGGCTTCGCGGTTGCCGGAATCTTCAGCGATGCCCTCTTTGAGGACACGGCCAAACTCGTTCCAGAAGGTAGCGTACTTCTCCGGCTCCTTATTCGCCAGGTCGCTAAACAGGCCGAGCATCTTTTTAACGGCGTTGGAACGGATAGCATCGATCAGCCTGTTCTGCTGCAAAATTTCGCGCGAGACGTTCAAGGGCAGATCATTGGAGTCCACGATACCGCGCACAAAGCGCAGGTAGCCGGGCATCAACTGTTCGGCATCGTCCATGATGAAGACGCGCCGCACGTAGAGCTTCACTCCGTGACGCTGCTCGCGGTTCCATAGATCGAACGGCGCGCGCGCGGGTACGTAGAGCAGCAGGGTATACTCCTGCGTCCCCTCCATGCGGCTATGCACATGGGCCAGGGGATCTTCAAAATCGTGCGCGACATGCTTGTAGAACTCGTTATATTCTTCCTCGCTGATCTCGCTCTTGGGACGTGTCCACAGCGCGGCGGCGCTATTCACCCGTTCCTCTTCATCCTTATCCTTCTCCTCCACCTTCATCAAGATTGGCACCACGATATGGTCCGAATACTTTTTGATGATCGAAGTCAGGCGATAC
>Ga0207416_1002877_pt1 | contig 17552 bp, 20 predicted proteins | sample PaiPotPPM11metaG_FD_184107 | JGI IMG/M metagenome (GOLD analysis project Ga0207416, IMG submission 184107) | Iron sulfur acid spring bacterial and archeal communities from Banff, Canada, to study Microbial Dark Matter (Phase II) - Paint Pots PPM... ...
GTCTGCGCGCCTGATTGCAACCGCCGCCACCATGCCAGCCTCCTCCGCGAATCAAGAAGGCTAGAGAATCACGCCAATCAAATCCCCGAAAGCCCCTCTACGAGTCAGAATTCAACGCCGCTGGTATTACATGGATAACCCTTATGCCTTCGCGTTTCGTGCCTTGATGGACATGTTCCATACCAACAGGGCGCTCCTTGCCCCGGCGTTCCCGCTAGGTCAAAAAATCGATTTCATTTTCGACAAACGCAATGAAAGCAAAGCCATTCTTGCTGCATGGGATGACTACATTAAGGCACGCCCGGATGAATCCCGGGAGCACTATGGGGCCAATCCTAGGTTTGAAGATGACGAAACTTTCTTGCCACTACAGGCGGCCGATTTTTGGGCTTGGTGGGTGAGAAGGTGGACCGAAGAAGGCGCGCCGGAGAAGGCAGAGGCGCGTGATTTCGGCCGATGGAAAGCCACGAAGCGCCCGCGAGGCGCCGATTTCTCTTTCACTGAAGATCAAATACACGAGGCCATGGCCGCACAAATTCGCGAAGGGATTGAGCCCGGGCGACTTATTTATGACGTGAGCCCTTTCCAATGGAAGGACCGCGTTTAGCGATGGCAACCTTCCTAAAAGCCAGGTCCGCCCCTTCACGCGTTTCATCAGCCTCCGCTTCATGCGCGGCTTCGAGGAAGCGTTTGTATTGCTTGGGATCGTCGGGCTTTGGTTTCTTGTCCATAGGCCGACGATATCATGATTTGCGCTGGAATGGCAGTTCTAGTTGGAACGGTGCCGCTGGCTCACGCTTCGCTATGAGTTGTTTGATACGTGAGACGCTTGCCCTTAGCGCCTTGAACGGCAAGCGCCGCACGCTTCGTATCGTCAATGCCAAGCTTGGCGCGGGTATTCTGGCGGAAGTCAAATTCGGCCAGATAGCGGTCAAAATGCTTAGCGTCGATGTGTTGATAAACGCCGACGATACCGCGCTTGAAGATCGAGAAAAACCCTTCAAGGGTATTGGTGTGCACGTCACCGCGCTTCCATTCGTATTTGGAATGATCGACCGCACCGTGGCTGGCCGCGCCAGTGAATTTAAATACCGGCGCACTGTCGGTCACCAAGCGGCTACGGCGGTCAAATTGCGAATAAAACAAGGCACCGATGCCGCGATGGTCAATGACCATGGAGCGGATCGGACCGCCGCGTTCAACAAGGCTAAGAACTTTGACGTTGCTCTTGCGGCCGTCGGGACGGCGGCGGGTTTTGGGCGAACGGCCCATTTCCATATCATCGGCTTCAACCGTCTTGCCCGGTCCGCCAATGGGGCCGCTCTTGTCGGGGTTCATCATTTCGCGGATACGATGGCCAAGGTGCCACGCGGTTTTCATGCCGCAGCCGAGCATCCGCTGAAGCTGGCGCGTAGAGATGCCTTTCTTCGAGGCGCAAAGCAGGTGGATGGCCTGAAGCCACATCCGCAATGGAAGATGGCTATCCTCGAATATCGTGCCCTTGCGGACGGTAAAGGCCGGACCACGGCAGGCGTAGCACTTACGCAAGCCGACCTGCACGACGCCTTCGGGGTTCTTCTTGCTCGGCTTGGAACGGACGCCTTGAAGCCGCCCGATCTTATCCCCGAACGCTCCACAATGCGGGCAAGCCGGGCCCTCCGGCCAAATCTGGCTCTCGACGTAATCGAAAGCGGCTCCTTCGCTAAAGAACCGGGAATCGGAAAGGACGGGCTTGGCCATGACTATCTCCAATGACCAGCATCCTACATCTGGTCCATGGGTAAGTCAAGTGAAACATCGCCAAAAATTTTGGCGGAAGCTGGGCAAGCACCTTCCGCCAACGACAGTGACACGGCAGACAATCGGTAGGTTTAAGCTCCGGCGGTAGGTTTAAGCTCCGGCGGTAGGTTTAAGCTCCGGATCGGGCCGCTTCAGGGGACGTAACGGACCGCATTGGCATCGGGCAGACGATCGGCCGAAACGAACCGCACGTCGCGCGGTTGGGCCAGCGGACGGCTGGCGTCGCGCAAGCATGCGGCTTCGAAATAGGGCCAAGCATTTTGCGAGCAGTCGGTGCCGAGCGGACGCAAATCCGCCCGGTCGCCCTTGGCGCCTGGGATCGGCGAACCGGCTTGGACTTGAAACGACAGACTCGGGAACGCGACAAAACCAGCCGCCACGATCGCAGCGACGGCGACGGCGTAAACGGTCTTGATCATGACACCCATCCCTGTCTGCAACCTTTGACGCTCATTGAACGCAACGCGTTCAGGGCGCCGGCGTTGCGTCTCTTTTGATTTGAATTTGTATCGCAACCGCCGAAGCAAGCATTGATGGCCATCACATTTTGGCAGTTTCGCGTAAGTCACTGAAAAGACGAATCTATTTATCTCGCCGCGCACTCGGCTTGTGCCATTTCACCCCTCGACGGCTTGCGCCGCACGCCGCGCTGTCCGCTTAAGCGATGGCGCGAAGCCATCTTGCGGCCGACCTGGGCGCGGGCTAGACCGCCGCCAAGTCAGGAACCGCCAAAACCGCCATGTCAGGACCCTCGCCGCGCGTCGCGCTGTTTGCCGGATCGTTCGATCCCATCACCAACGGCCATCTCGACGTGATCGGCAAGGCCGTGCACCTCGCCGACCGGCTGGTGCTTGCCATCGGCATACATCCCGGCAAGACCCCGCTGTTCTCGGCCGATGAGAGGGTTGCAATGGCGACCGCGATTTGTACGCCGCTCGGCCGCGCCGCCGGATGCGAAATTGTCTGCACGACGTTCGCCGATCTGGTGGTGACCGCTGCGCGGCGGGCCGGCGCGACCGTGCTGGTGCGCGGCGTGCGCGATGCAACCGATTTCGACTACGAGATGCAGATGGCCGGCATGAATGCCGCGATGGCGCCCGAGGTGCAGACGATATTCCTGCCGGCCGCGCCTGTGGTTCGCCCGATCGCCGCCACGTTGGTCCGGCAAATCGCCGGCATGGGCGGCGACGTTTCCGCCTTCGTGCCGGAGGAGGTCGCGGCGCGGCTGAAAAAGAAATTCGGCAAAAGCTGAAAACCCTCATCCCGGAGACGACATGACCCGCCTTGCCGCCGTTGTGCTTGCCTTGACGATCGCCGCGCCGGCCTTCGCGCAGGGACTGAGCAATCCTGCCGCGCTCATCGAACAGGCGCCGGCGACCTACAAAGTCAAATTCGACACCAGCAAGGGCGCATTCGTCGTTGAGATGCATCGTGATTGGGCGCCGCTCGGCGCCGACCGCTTCTACAACCTCGTCAAGAACGGCTTCTACAACAATGCCCGGTTTTTCCGGGTGATCTCCGGCTTCATGGTACAATTCGGCATCAACGCCGACCCGCGCCTTTCGGCGCAATGGCACAATGCGCGCATCGGCGACGATCCGGTGCGGCAAAGCAATACCCGCGGCATGATCACCTTTGCTACGGCGGGGCCCAACACGCGGACCACCCAGGTGTTTATCAATTACGGCAACAACGCGCGGCTCGACGGCCAAGGCTTTGCGCCGTTCGGTCAGGTGGTATCGGGCATCAACGTCGTCGACGGCTTGTATAGCGGCTACGGCGAGGGCGCCCCCGGCGGCGCGGGCCCGGCGCAAGGCCGCGTGCAAAGCGAAGGCAACGCCTATCTGATCAAGGAGTTTCCCAAGCTCGATTACATCAAGACGGCAACGGTCGTGCCGTAGCACGGCGCCAACCTATTTTTCACTTAAGCGATGTCGTGACGAAGCAGAGGAAAGCGAATATGGCCGACGGAACCGAAATGCCCGCGGGCGTCGATGCGCAAAATGCGCTGATCGTCGAGACCACGCCCGGCACCATCGTCATCAAGCTGCACAGCGATATCGCGCCGGGACATGCGGAGCGCCTCAAGCTGCTGGCGCGCGAGCGGTTCTACGACGACGTGCCGTTCCATCGGGTGATCGACGGCTTCATGGCGCAGACCGGCGACGGCGAGCACGGCAACGGCACCGGCGGCTCGTCGTATCCCGATCTGAAGGCGGAGTTTTCCGACAAGCCGTTTACCCGCGGCACCGTCGGCATGGCGCGGGCCGGGAATCCCAACTCCGCCAACAGCCAGTTTTTCATCATGTTCGACGACGGCGATTTTCTCAACGGCCAGTACACCGTGATCGGCGAAGTGGTCTCCGGCATGGACGTGGTCGACAAGCTCAAGCGCGGCGAGCCGCCCGCCCAACCCGACCGCATCGTCAAGATGCAGGTGGCAGCCGACGCGAAGTAGGGCGGAAACTCATACGCACGGAGCCATTGCACGTACGCACGGAGCCATTGCACGATCGTTGCGTGTCGGATCGGGACGGCGTTTACTGCGGGTTTACCACAGCGCGTTGCGGCACGCCGAGCTTGCTTGATCCCGGCGGCGAACCGTTCGATCAGATACCGGATCGATAGAGATAGCGGCCGAAGGCGAGCGACTTATTTTTGCTGCGATGCGCGGCGCTAATAAAAATCCGCCGCGGCAACCCTATACTTGATGGGTAGTCTCCCGCCCGAGTGAGGCAGTTCATGAGACGGCGGAAGTTCATCACCGTTCTTGGCGGCACCGCGGTTGCGTGGTCGCTTGGCGCCCAGGCCCAGGCCCAGGCCCAGGCCCAGACCTCAACGATGCCGGTGATCGGATTCCTGAACAGTACATCGCCGGGGCCTGCCGCGCCGTTTGTGGCGGCATTCCGGGACGGGCTCAAAAATGCCGGTTACGTCGAAGGTCGCAACGTCCTGATCGAGTATCGTTGGGCCGAGGGTGACTATAACCGACTGCCGGCACTGGTGCAGGGTCTGATCGACCGCAAGGTATCCCTGATCGCGGCGACTGGCGGTCTGGTGGCGGCGCAGGCGGCGGAAGCGGCGACTTCGACCGTTCCAATTCTTTTCATCGCCGGTTTCGATCCGGTCCATGAAGGACTCGTATCCAACCTCAATCATCCGGGCGGCAATGCCACCGGCGTCAGCGTTTACACGGCCGAACTCGGAACGAAACGACTCGATCTTTTGCGCAAGCTGCTTCCGGATATGTCTAGAATTGCAATACTGGTCAATCCGCAGAGTATTTCGACCGAAATCGAAAAGAAGGATTTGGAGCACGCTGCAGTTATAATGGGATTGCAGTTGTCGATCATTGAGGCCCGCACCGACGCCGATTTTGAGAAGGCTTTTGGCGACGCCAGCCGACAAAAAGTCGGCGCGCTCATCGTGTCCGCCGATCCGTTCTTCACCAGCCGGCGCGCTCGGATTGTTGCACTCGCCGCGCGCTATGCGCTGCCGACGAGCTATCCGTGGTCGGAGTATGCGCGTGAGGGCGGCCTAATGAGTTACGGGCCCAGTCTTGGCTGGGCATATGCGCAGATTGGGAAATATGCGGGTGATATTTTGAAGGGTGCCAGGCCGAACGACTTGCCCATTCAATTGCCGATGCAATTCCACATGATGATCAATCTCAAGGCGGCAAAGACACTCGGACTTACCGTCCCGCCCAATCTGCTCGCGCTTGCCGACGACGTGATCGAGTAAGCATCCCCGGTGCGTCAGCTTGAGCCGGTCGCTTTCAAGCCCGGATGGACGCACCGACTCTCAGTGGAGCGGGATGCGATTTCCTTGAATCATTGTCCCGTTCTAGCATTTTGTTTGCGCATGAGCTTTTCCGAAAACCGGTTCCACCCTCGGACCAAGTCCGAGGGCAGGCTTTTTCGGGGCCATGCTTTAACTGTGCTGAACACGGTGAATCGCCCCCTGACTGATCCCTGGATCAAGTCCTGTTTGCAAGATCGCCGCCCCATTTGGGGGATTGCAGCCGACAAATTACCTGCTACGATTTTGCTACTTTAGGTGACGGCGTCTCACAGTGAGCGTCCGGTTCTGGCATGCAATTTCTCGCGGTACGGGCGGTTCCAAGATGGCAAGCCCAATCCCTGCGGCTGACAGAAGTGCGACCTCAACAGGCGCGACCTTTCATTATGTCGATGCCGCGTTAGCAAACACCGAGCCAAGCTTTGCCGGGCGAGCGAGCTTCGAGACGCGTTTCCATCAAGAATTGGAGAGCGTCGGCACTTGGTTGGCGAAAGCACAATGGAAAACGAAGGCCATGCGCGATTTGCAGGTTTTCATTTCCGCTGAATACAAGATCTCAAAGGCGCTGGTATTTGCCTGGAATGGACGGCCTGGCCACATGGAATTTCCAGCCTGGCGTGTCGCCGCTGGCAAGGCGGCCATTGCGCACGAACTGGCTCATGTCTTCCTCCCGAACGGCAATCGGCTTCTCGCGGAGGGTCTCGCCGTCTGCCTGCAGTCCAGCATCGGAGGAAATCCGGCATTTCCGAATTTCGGCAGGCCGCTGAATGAACTGGCGCGTGACCACCTTGAGGAAATGGCGCCGGAATTTTCACACGGCGGGCTTTTCGAACAGGTCCACCTTGCCGATCTGGACCGGATCGCCACGCCGAGTCCACTGACACTCACGGTCGGAACTGAGTTCTACGGCGAGGAGCCGCGCGGCCAAGCGCGCATCTATTCCATCGCCGGTTCATTCGTCCAGTATCTGCTGGAAACGCGCGGCATGGACAAGTTTTACGCGCTTTATCTGCAAACTCCACTTGTGCCATTGGCGCGGAATGCGGGGACGCTCGATCGGTGGATGAAAGTCTACGGCGTTTCCCTTGCCGAACTCGAGCGCGAATGGAAATCGGCGATCTCTCGTCGGCCGCTAAAACATTGGTCGAGCCATTACGGCGCAACTGCAACAGGAGACGAACGATGCCTGAAATCCAACCCAAGATGACGCGCAAAAAATTGCGAAGCGGTGCGCAAAAGACCTCGCAAGGCAGAGGAAAGGCGCCGCTGCCGGGCGTGAAGACGGACGCCATGCACGTCGCGGCCTCGGACAAATGCGGCTATCAGGCAAACCGCGACCTGGCAAAACTGATCGGCGCGGCCGTGCGGACCAACAAGCACAGCGACAAGCACGGTCCGCACTTCGTGCTCGGCTGGCGGCTCTATCCGAACAAGGATCATCCCCGCTGGAAGAACAAGGACGATCACGCCTGCGGCTGCGGCTGCGGCTGCAGCACGTGATCGCATCATGGTTCGACAAAGGAGGCGACCGATGTCAAAAAAAACAAAGCCCAAGCGCCAACGCAAACCGGCCAAGTCCGGCCGAAACCGTCCGCTGCCGTTTGCGACCCAGGGAATCGGAATACTGTCCAGCATCCCCTTTCAAAACACCACACTGCAAACAGCGTTCCAAAGCGGATTGGCCGCCGCAAAAATGTACTTCAACATAAAGGACAATAATGGCAAAGGGCTCGGATACGATCAGAGCGCCCTGAAGGCCAATTTGCAGAACCTAAATGCCGACGAAAATGTTGGTCTGATCGTATGCGTCGGCGGATCGATTACGCACGCCGTCGCATTCAACGGCGCAGTCAAGCCGTTTATTTCCGTCGTTGGTGGACGATTCGGCGCCTTCCCAACCCCGACCACTGGAAAATTTCGCGGCGGCATCAGCACCGAGAGTGTCAGCCGCCACGGTCTGCGTCTCGCTTACCTGAAGACAAAATTCAATATCCAATCGGACGACGAGATCTGCCTACTCCACAATCCGAATTCGCACATGGTGGGTAACGAAAAACCATTGTTCAAGCGCGCGGCGCCAGCGATGGTCGACCCGAATACGCCCAATTATCGCACCGTATACGACACCGCCTTCAACGCCGTCAGCGCCCTACAAAATCCAACGATAAAAGCGGTGATGGTCAGTGCCGATCCGTGGTTTACGGCAACGGCCGGCGATCTTGCTCAAGCGGCCAATCGATGGATAGCGCAACTGCCCGCACAGCGAGCTGTCTGTTACTGCGTGCAGGAATTTGTTCAGCACAAACCCACGGGCGGCAAACGCTTGATGCACGGACCGCACATTGGAGCGATCTACAAGGCAATGGGAGAAAAGGCGAAACTGCTCCTTGCCAACTCCGTACGCGGAGGCTCGAATGACGATGCGGACGAGGTTATTGCTACATAATAATGCGACGCAATCTGAGTGATCGTTATTCAGCTCGTGAAGCCGAGCTGAAGAGTGATTCTGCGCGGCTTGCAAACATGGGTTGGGCGGTCACGCTAAATTCGCACCCGGCAGTCGGCATCGGCTATCGTCCGGCGATTGCCGAATGGACGGCCGCGAACCTGCGTCATTTCGATGTGCTTGAGGTCACGATAGATCACTGGATCCACGGTAGCCGGGCGCAGCGCGCCGAGATCGTCGACCTTGTCGGCCGTATTGCTCTCAACGCGCACGGTGTCGGTCTTTCGATCGGAACCGACGTACCTCTCGATCAGGCCTATCTCGATCAAGTTGCCGACATCGTCGAACGCCTGAAGGCGCCGACATACAGCGAGCATCTTGCCTTTACCCGCGTTCCCGGTCGCGACCTCGGCAACCTTTTGCCGCTACCCAGAACCGAGGCCGTGGCGGAGTCGATCGTTGCGAAAGTTCGAGAGGTGACGGCGCGCGTCGGCGTTCCGTTCCTGCTCGAAAATATTTCCTATGTGTTTGAATGGCCGGATTCGAAGTTGTCGGACGCGGAATTTCTCAACCTGATCTGCCGCGAAACCGGAGCCGGCATCTTGCTCGACATCGAGAACCTTTATCTGAATGCGCGCAATCACGGCTTTGACGCCTATGCGTTTCTCGACGGCCTGTCGCCGGGTCTGGTGCGAGAGGTGCACATGGCCGGGGGAATGGCCGTGAGCGAACCCGGCTTGCGCCAGCCGTTTCTCGCCGATTCGCATTCGCATCCGCTCCCCAGCGAGACGCTCGCTTTGCTGGAATACGCTCTTGTGCATCACATGCCGGTGACGATCGTGCTCGAGCGCGACGACCGCCTTGACGCATCGGGTGAGATTCTCGGCGATGTCAAGCGTATCCGGGCGTGTATCGATAACTGGGCGAAAAAGGCACATGGCGCGACTGTTGGATCGGCAAGTTAGACTGCTGAAATATCTGACGAGCGGCGACGCCATATTTCGTGAAAGCGGAAACCGTCCGCTCGATGCGGGCCTACGGGGAATCGATCCGGTACGGCTTCATTGCGAGGCTCGCTTCTCCCATGAGAAGCGTATGCAGAAGATCGCGGCGGTCTTGCCAAAAACGTTCGATCTCCTAGGCGTTGAACGGGGCGCGGTGTTGCGCGAGTTCGCCGCAGCCTGCCCGCCGCTCGACATCAGCCGGATTCGGAATGCCCGTCAGTTTCACGCTTTCCTGGCCGCGCGGTGGCGAGGCCGGGCGCCGGTGCCGCCATATCTGTTCGACGTCGCCGGATTCGAGCTCGCCTGCGCGGAGGCCCGCATCGACGCCGACCGTGCATCGGCGGTCGAGCCGACGCTGACCGGACCGCGCAGCATCCGCCGCCGGCCCGGGGTCGCTCTCGTGCGCACGTCCTTCGATATCCGCCCGATCTTTGAGAGCGATCGCAAGGGCGTAGAGCCAATCCAGCGCGAAGTCTTGCAGGCGATCGCTTGTCATGCGGGAGAGCCGCATATCTGCGATCTCACACGGGAGGTTTTCGATCTGCTCGCAGCGCTCGACAGTTGGGCGTCGGTAACCAAATTGTTCGATGCCGATCGCCTGATCGATGAACTGACCGAAGCGGGCTTGCTGGAGGTGCGGCGTTGAGAATTTGCATAATCGGCAAATTCCCGCCCATCCAGGGCGGCGTCAGCATGCGCACCTACCGAACGGCGCACGCGCTGGCCGCGCGCGGCCATGATGTCCATGTCGTTACCAACGCCAAGGAGGCGTCCCCGCCATTTCGGATGCATATGAGGGCGGAAGATTGGGTGCGCTGCGAGACGCATTCGGAACTCGGCTCCGTGCACGTCCATTGGACCGATCCAGTCGATCGCTCGCAGTTCTACATTCCGATGGCGAGCCCGTTCGTCTCCAAGCTTGCCGGCATCGCCGCACGCCTCCATGCCGCGCGGCCGTTCGATGTGATCCTGTCGTTCTATATGGAGCCCTATGCCGTGGCGGGGCATCTTGCCGCCGAAATTGCGGGCGTGCCGCACGTGGTGCGCCTGGCGGGCAGCGATGCCGGCCGGCTTTGGCGACATCCGCAGTTCGAGTTGCTCTACGATCACGTGCTCCGCTCCGCTGCGTTCGTTGTGGCCGCAGGCGTGGTGGCCGAACGGTCGAGGGCGCGCGGGGTCGATCCGGCCCGTATCGCATTCGGTGGCGGTTTTGCGCTGCCGGAGAATTTGTTCACGCCCGCGGGTCCGGCACTCGATTTGTCGGCGTTACGCAGCGAAGTCGAGGCGGATGCGCTGATGCGCGACCAGCTATGGGGCGAGTTCCGGGCCGATCGGCCCTATTTCGGTGTCTGCGGTAAGCTCGGGGAGAGCAAAGGCTCGTTCGCGTTGCTCCCTGCCATGCGACAGCTCAAGGCCGCCGGACTTGACGTGGGTCTAGTACTGCTCGCGCACGGACGACCGGAGATCGAGCAAAGATTTCGCCGCTGCGTCGGAGAGCTGGGACTTGCCGATCATGTGCTGCAAATCCCATTTCTTCCGCATTGGCGTGTACCTGAATTCCTGCGCGGTTGTCTTGCGGTGTGCTGCTTGGAGCAGGATTTTCCCATTCCGTTCCACACGCCGATCATTCCGTTGGAGGTTCTGCTGTGCGGCAAATGCCTGGTCGGCTCGACCGAGATTATCCGCAAACTGCCCGACCATGAACGATTGCCGAACGGATATGGGTGCGTCGCCGTTGCAGACGTGAATGACATCGCAGCGCTGAGCGCCCGGCTTGCCGCAATCGTTCAAGATCCGGCGCCCGCCGCTGCGATCGGTCTACGGGGACGTGAATTCGCCCGCAATTTGCAAAAAGACGTCGCGTTTCCGGACACGTTGGAGCTCATATTGAAGGCAGCAGCCTCGCGCCGAACAATTTCTTTCGCGGACCTCGAACCGGCCGTTGACGCTTCCGAGTCTGCGCCAGACTCTCGCTTTCGGCTGACGCAGCTTGCCATGGCCGAAATGGCCAAAAAACACGGCGTTGCCGATCCGCGCAAGATCGACGAGCCGATCAATCTCGCGTGCGCCAACAATGTACTGGCAACCATCGAGCGCGACATCCGCGAAGGTTGTCCCGGCCTCAAATCTCTTGCGGCGGCCGTGCGTGCCGAGATTGCGATCGTGACGGCGGAGAGCGAGGTGGCGGATGCGGGTCAGAAAACCGGTTCCGACCCGTTGTTTTCGCTGCGGACCGGCCGCTGGGGAATAGAGGACGGCGATATTGCCGCCTTGCTGCCGGTGCGCGATCCGCAACTGCGCATCCTTGAGTTCAACGAGGATATCTCCGCCTTTCACAGCGCGCGCACCGCCGCGGAGCTGCCCATGGAGCCCCCGCCCGGTCCGAGCTATTTGCTGGCATTTGCCGGCGGGAACGGCGCGCGAGACCCTTTACTGGTCGATCGCGCCACGGCGCGGATCCTTGAACTAAGCGACGGGACGCGGACTGCCGGCGAAATCTGTGCGCGCTTAAAGCGCGAGCGTTGCTCCGCGGGGGCGGAGAATGAGCTGGCGTGGATCGAAAGCCTCTTCCTCGATCGATTGATATGCCTGCGACATCCCGAAGCCGGTCCTTGACTGCCGGGGCGTTACGATTGCGCCTTCTGTCGTGAAAGATGGGGCGTGACGCGCTCGATCACCTGCGCCGGCGAAATCCGCCGCATGCCGTCGGGCGATTGCCCGCCCGCCGGCTCGATGGCGTGGATGAATTTCGAATAGGTCAGAACCGGCGTCGAGCCGAACAATCCGAAGGCAGCCGTGCCGCCGGCGGCCGCGAGATTGAGCGGACCGGACGAGGGCCCGATGAACAGGTCGGCGCGGCGCAGCAGCGCCGCCGCTTCGACCAGGCCGAGGTCGCAGGCGTTCACCGCGGGGATGCCGGGGCCGCCCGCGATAAATGTCCGCGCGCGGGCAAAATTCGCCGGACCGCCGGTCGCAAAGACCGTGCCGCCGGCGCGGCGCCGCAATAGCGCGATAAATTCCGCCCAGTGCCCGTCGGGCCAATCCTTGTCGGGATGCGAGGCGCCGATGCCGAGCGCTATCCAAGGCCGGGCGCAGGATTTGAATCTCTCGTCGATGGCCGCCAGCGCTGCCTCCGGCAGCCGCAGCTCCGGCTCGGTCGCGGCCAGCGGGACTTTCATCGCCGCCATCAGCGCGGAAAGCCAATCGATCGGCTGATCGTGAAAATGGCTGCGGTCGATGCCGGGATTGGTGATGAAGACGCGTTGCGCGCCGAGCCCGAGCCCGATGCGCGCCGGTATGCCGGCAAGGCTGGCGGCGAGCGCCGGGCGGATGGTGCGATCGAGAATCCAGATCGTGCGGAATCTGCCGCGCCGCATCAGCGCCACCAGCCGGAGCAAATTGATGCCGCGCTGCAGCTCGGAGCCGGCATGCTCGAAATACACCGTCTCGGCCACCGCCGGTTCGGCCGCCAGCAGTTCCTTGGCGTGGCTTGACGGCGGCGCCAGAAACGTCACGCGCCCGCCCGGCGCTGCGGCGGCGATGGCGCGAATGAAGGGCAGGTGCCAAATGACGTCGCCGATCCCGGGCTTGACCTGGATCACGGCGCAGCCAGTCCCATCTCGCGTCACGTTGCCAGCCGCGTCAAAGGTTGCGATATGCGTTTCTAACGCCCAATACCGCAAAGACCAATGCGCACCGACCTGTTCGATTTCACGCTGCCGGAGGACCGCATCGCGTTGCGGCCGGCGACGCCGCGCGATTCGGCCAGGCTTTTGGTGGTGCGGCCCGGGGCTACTGTCGAGCTCGAAGACCGCGTCATGCGCGATCTGCCGGCGCTGTTACAGCGCGGCGACGCTCTTGTCGTCAACGACAGCAAAGTCTTTCCCGCCAATCTGCATGGCCGCCGCTTGGGCCGCGGCGAGCATGAGCCGGCCATCGCGGCAACCTTGATCGAACGGCTGGACGGCTCGCGCTGGCGCGCTTTGGTCAAGCCGGCGAAGCGCCTTGCGGTCGGCGATATCGTCCGCTTCGGCGCCGAGGGCCGCGTCTGCTTTCTCGAACAACTGGACGCCACGGTCGAGCAGAAAGGGCAGGGCGAGGAAGGCGGCGAGGTGACGCTCGCCTTCGCTTTTACCGGGGCGGTGCTCGACCAGGCGCTGGCCGAGCGCGGCGACATGCCGTTGCCGCCCTATATTTCGAGCCGCCGCGACGTCGACGCGCAGGACCGCGCCGATTACCAGACCATGTTCGCGCGCGAAGAAGGCTCGGTGGCGGCGCCGACTGCGGGACTGCATTTCACCGACGCCCTGACCGCAAGCTTGCGCGATCGCGGCATCGCTTTGCATCGCGTCACGCTGCATGTCGGACCCGGCACCTTCCTGCCGGTCAAGGCCGACGACACCGCCGGTCATAAAATGCATCCCGAATGGGGCAGCGTATCCGCCGAGACCGCCGCGGCGTTGAATGCAACGCGCCGTGCCGGCGGCCGCATCGTCGCCGTCGGCTCGACATCGCTGCGGCTCCTCGAAAGCGCGGCCGCCGAGGACGGCACGCTTGCGCCATTTTCCGGCGCGACGGCTTTATTCATCACGCCCGGCTACCGCTTCCGCGCGGTCGATGTCTTGCTGACCAACTTCCACCTGCCGCGCTCGACATTATTCATGCTGGTTTCGGCTTTCAGCGGCCGCGACACCATGCGGCGCGCCTATGCGCACGCGATCCACAGCGGCTATCGGTTCTATTCCTATGGCGACGCTTGCTTGCTGTTCCGCGCCGACGCAGATCCGGACTGAACCGGGGGATACTCGTGCGACTGCTTGTACGGCGCAGGCTATCTGGTCGCGCATTTTCAGGATGATGACCCGATCGCCGGTCGGGTCGGTCGACTTGCGCAATTTGGCGACCGGCGCGACCGTGACTGCCGGCGCCCGATTGCCCCAGCCGTTACGCGTTATCGGAGGCCGCGTCCTACGCCGCGATTTCGAACTTGTCGCGTTTCACCTTGGTGAGATCGCGGCCTTCGATGCGGATCAAGCGGGTGTCGGTCTCGCGCCGCGGCGAGTGCAAATCGCCTTCGCCGTACAGATGCGCCATGCCGGGCGTCATGTTGTAGGTGCGAACCTTGGCGACTGTCCCGGGCCGTCCGTCTGTCGGCTTTGCAACGAGCCGCCAGTCCGTCATTTCGGTGACGCCTGCGGCCTGACCGTAGATCGCCCAGCTCGGCCCGTGATCGTGCGGCGAGCTCGCCTTGGCTCCTTGGTAAACGTGGCCGAGAATGCAGAAATGCAGATCGGGATCCTCATAAAGGATGCTGCGTTCGGCATCCGCATCCGGGCCGAGATGCCGGGCGACAAAATCCGGATCGGCGCAGGCCCTTTCGGTGTATTGGCGAACCAACTCGCGGCCCGCAGGGCCGGGGTCCTTGAGCAGCGCCGCGCGGCAGTCGGCCGCGAATTGGCCAAGCGTATAAGACATGGTTTATCTCCTCCTGCACCCTGACGCATCGTTCGGGTCGGTTCACCGGCCGTGGCTTGAGGCCTTTGTGGGCGAATCGCCCGATGCCTCCAGCGCGCGGCCGGCATAGTTTACCGAGCGGCCAGTACCCCTGTAAATCGCCACGATTCGATTATGACCGATTTCTCCTTCCGCCTCATCGCAACCGACGGCTTGGCGCGCGCCGGCGAAATCGCGACCGCGCACGGCGTGGTGCGCACGCCGGCCTTCATGCCGGTCGGTACCCAGGGCGCGATCAAGGGCGTGCATCACGACGACGTGCGCGCGTCAGGCGCCGATATCATGCTCGCCAACACCTATCACCTGATGCTGCGGCCGGGCGTGGAGCGGATCGCCGCGCTCGGCGGGCTGCACGCCTTCATGCACTGGCCCGCGCCGATCCTCACCGATTCCGGCGGCTACCAGGTGATGTCGCTTGCGCCCTTGCGCAAGGTCGCGGAGGCGGGCGTCACGTTCCGCTCGCATATCGACGGCGCCATGGTCGAGCTCACGCCGGAGCGCGCCATCGCGGTGCAAAACCTGCTCGGCTCCGATATCGCCATGCAGCTCGACGAATGCATCCAGCTTCCGGCGGACCGGCACGACATCGAGCGCGCCATGCAGCTGTCGCTGCGTTGGGCGGAGCGCTGCAAGCGGGCCTTCGAAAACGCCGGCCCCGGCCGCGCGCTGTTCGGCATCGTGCAGGGCGGCGACGATCACAGCTTGCGCCAGCAAAGCGCGCGCGCGCTCGTCGGCATCGGCTTCGATGGCTACGCCATCGGCGGCCTTGCCGTCGGCGAGCCAGCCGAGGTGATGCGTAAGGTCGTCGCGGAGACCGCGCCGGCGCTGCCCACCGAGCGACCGCGCTATCTGATGGGCGTCGGCACGCCGGCGGACCTTTTGGCCGCCGTCGCGCGCGGCATCGACATGTTCGATTGCGTCTTGCCGACGCGCAACGGCCGTCACGGGCTTGCCTTCACCCGTTTCGGCCCCATTAACATCAAGAATGCGCATCACGCCGACGATCCGCGGCCGCTGGATGCCGAAAGCCGCTGCGCGGCGGCGCGGGATTTCTCGCGCGCATACCTGCATCACCTTTTTAAGGCCGGTGAAGCGCTCGGCGGCACGCTTTTGTCCGTGGTCAATCTGTTCTACTACCAGGACCTGATGGCGGGTGCGCGCGCGGCCATAGCGGCAGGGCGATTTGCCGATTACATGGCGCAGACCGAGCAGGGCTGGTCGGCAAAGCGTGATGTCTCGGCGCAGTGAAACCGTCATCGACCCCCATAAAAAAACGACCGCGGGCCGATGTGACCAAGCGCCCAAAAAAAGCGAACCCGCCGGTCCAAAGGGCCGGCGGGTCACACGCGAAGCGGCAATGACGCGACTGTCCGATGCGGTTACGACTTCACCAGCTGGCCGCGCACTTCGCCGCCGGGATTGGCTTTGGTGTGGACGTTGACATACCACTGGCCGGCCATCAGGTCGGCGGCCTGGGCGGCGGTGAGCTTGGCGGAGCCCTTGAACGGGCTCGCGAACGGCTTGCCCTTTTCCGAGATCCAAACCTGCACGCCGGCATTTTTGCCGGCCTCGCCCGGACCATGGAAGTGAGCCGCCGCGGCAGGACCGGTGAGGCCGGAGAAGGTCCCGCTCCAGGTCAATTCGTTGGTTGCAGCATCGTAGGTGGCGGTCACCGAGCCCGTTCCGGCAGTCTGGTTCGGCGGAACTTCGCTCGAACCCTTCAGATCGGCTTTGAATGTCGTCGTGGCGGCATAGCTCGGCGCGCCCGACGCCAACAGCGCGGCGCCGGCGGCGCTGCCCACGCAAATTCCCAATACCGATCGACGATCGAACGTTTGACGCATGTGATCCTCCTTATGGACGGTTCCGCGACAACGGCATTAACACCGGATCCGACTGTATTATTGCCTGATATCGCCGTCTGCACCAGGCGGCCGCCGGGCCATCGGCGACCTATCTTGGCACGCAGACGCGTTATTAAGTAAACCGATACAGCCGGTTACGCGGCTTTTATAACGCGTTCGTCTAACGTGAATACAATCTGATGGAAGTCGCGAACGCATTGCCGCAGTCGTCGCAGGACCAGTCGTGATCGATCCGGCCCATCGTATTGGAAGCATTGGCGTTGAAGCGGGACTCCTCGGCGACCAGCAAAACGCTGCCGCAGCGCGGACATTTCGGCCGGCTGAGACTTTCGCTCGCGGCAAGCGGTGGCGATGAAGCTTGGCACGCGGATTGGACTATCATCGTCGATCCTCCTCGACGGACGCACCCTCACCGCACCGTAGCGGCGCTACACTGCGCGCCGTCTATGGCGCTACCGCGACGGCGGCGTGAAACTCTCGTGGCTTTTGCGCCAGACCCGCAGGAATTTAAACCCCCGTCCCGGTCAGTGCGAATGGGTGTCAATCGGCACGCAATTGGTGCGGCCGGACATGACGCAATCCTCGATTTTGCCGTTGGCATAGAGTTCGCGCGCCAAAATCCAGCCGATCACGAAGAGCAAGACGACAACGCCCAGCGCCATCATCGAGCGGCGCTGGTTACCGTTTTGGCTGTTGCGATCGGGCATGCGCGTTCTTCAGCGAGCATTCTACTCTAACTCTTTGATATTTATGGTTAGTCCACCAGCATTTGAAGTGCGTTTATCCATTTAGCCCCACAAACCAAAAGGGGTAAGTGACCGACAGGCCGACACATTACCCCCAGAAGGCCAGAATCGTCCGGCATCGTAGCTACTCCCTAGCTGTTTGCGCCGTTGAATTCCCCGCTAACAGCCCCGGCAGTTTGGCGATGTTCGCGGCGATCCGTCGGGGCCTGGTCGCACGCAAAAAGGCGCTTGCTAGCGTCGCCATTGCGTCTAGTACCCACTTTTCTTCGCAGGTGAGTCATGATTCAAGATCGGAATGATTCCCAAAGCAAGAGAAGTACGGCTCAAGCCGAAGGTACGGAAGGTGCTTGAGGCGCGCTGCCGGGCACCGACCACC
>Ga0207416_1002879_pt1 | contig 17542 bp, 16 predicted proteins | sample PaiPotPPM11metaG_FD_184107 | JGI IMG/M metagenome (GOLD analysis project Ga0207416, IMG submission 184107) | Iron sulfur acid spring bacterial and archeal communities from Banff, Canada, to study Microbial Dark Matter (Phase II) - Paint Pots PPM... ...
ATTCTCGACTCTCGCGGTCGGCCAACGGTTGAAGCTGATGTGGTGCTGACGGACGGGACGCTCGGCCGAGCTAGTGTCCCATCAGGAGCATCAACGGGACGGCATGAGGCCATCGAGCTTCGGGACCGGGACCAGGATCGCTACCGGGGCCTGGGTGTCCAGGCGGCAGTACGGCACGTCAATACTGTGATTGCCTCGGGGGTGGTTGGTATCGCGGCTGCCGATCAGCGAGCCGTAGATACGTGTCTTCTCGACCTTGACGGAACACCGAACAAACAGCGTCTGGGTGCGAACGCTCTCCTCGCCGTCTCCCTCGCCACCTGCCGCGCGGCCGCCTTGAGCCGCAGGATTCCGCTGTACCGGCACATTGCCGATCTGGCTGGCGTCGAGCGACCGACCATTCCCCTGCCCATGGTGAATATGATCAGTGGAGGACTGCACGCCGGTGGCCAGCTCGACATTCAGGACGTGCTCGTTATTCCCACGGGCGCTCACTCGTTCTCTCAGGCCCTCGAGCATGCCGTGGCAATCTATCTGGTGATCGGAGACCGAATGCACGAAACGCATCAGCAGCCTCTGGTAGCAGACGAGGGTGGGTGGGCTCCCCGTTTGTCGCGCAATGAGGATGCCCTGCGCTGGGTCCACGAGGCGATCGTTAACTCTCGCGTGCACGCAGTGATGGCGGTCGACATCGCGTCCACGCACTTCCGCATGCCGGAAGGTTACCGTCTCGGGGCCGAGGACCGCCTACTCGACACAACAGCCATGATCCAGACGGTTGGCGACTGGGCGTCCCGCTATCCCCTCGTGTCCTTCGAAGATGCGCTGGCAGAAGACGAATGGACGGGGTGGGAACGGTTGACGGAAGCATGTGGGAGCCGTCTGCAACTCCTCGGCGACGATCTCTTCACGACCAACCCGGAACGGTTACAGCGAGGCATCAAACAAAAGGTCGCAAACGCTATCCTGGTCAAAGTGAATCAGATCGGGACACTCTCCGAAACGCTCGATGTCATCCAGCTTGCCAAGTCCGCCGGATACCGAACCGTCGTATCTGCTCGCTCCGGAGAAACCGAGGACAGCTTCCTTGCCGACCTCGCAGTGGGCGCCGCAGCAGGGCAGATCAAAGTTGGCTCGGTTACACGATCTTCGCGACTCTCGAAGTGGAATCAACTTCTGCGGATCGAGGAGGAGCTGGGAGCCGAAACATACATTGGTATCTCTGCGCTGGAACTGCGCATGTGACGCTACGGAGCAATTTGGACATCGACCGAACGCTGGTGGCGGATCTTGCCGATGGTGATGGTCACCGTGATGTGAAGGGGTCCGGTAGCCGCCGGTTTGAATTCATGCCTGTTTGGAGGATTGCGACCATTCACGACGGTGACCGTGTCGGAAGTCGTGGCCGTCTGGGAACGGCTGCGATAGGTCCGCTGGATTTTCCCCTGCGCATAGGGAGTGCCCAGGTTCCGGACCGTAAAGGTCGACACGATGAACAGTTGATGGTTCACGTGGAGCGTCTTCTCCGCAATCCCCTGTGCGTTCTGCACAGACAGGCTATCAAAGGTGAAAGACATCGGCCTCACCGTCGGTCGCGGTGTTGGTCGTGGTGTCGGAGTGGGAACTTGCACCTTGCATGCCGCATCGGCAACACGCGAGGCTGCTCGATCCATATCGGCGAGAGTCCCAAGCATGTCCTTCTTCCGCGCGGCAAAGGCGCTGCGCTCGACATAGGAATTCGTCTCTATCAGACATCTCTTGACCTGGAACACCTCTACATAGTTGATGCGTAGGTCCGATCTCAACCACCTGGTGCATGGCTGACTTATCCCGTCTGGACAGGGCAACACCTTGATGCCGCGGTACCTGGAGGGCCCGTAGCTAGAAGCATCCTCCCAGGCCGTCCGCGCTCCCTTCGCATCCTTGAACAGACTGGCTGCGTAGCGAAAGGTGGCGTGACTTGTTGAGCTATTTGGACCAAGACGCCCGCCCTGGTAGTATCCGGTGATTCGTCCCCAAGCGTTGTACCCCGTCGAGTGATATGCCCTCGGAAATGACGTGGGATCGGTCAACAGGGGGTTGTTGTTTTTGAGGACGAACTCCTCAACCACGCTGGCAGGTGTGAAGGCGCTGTGCGGCAGCTTGAGCTTTGCGCCACTCGATGCCAGCGCCCCAGGGACCACCCCGCCGCGCGAGCTAGCGGCGATGAGGACCAGAGCGCACGCCCCAAGAGCGATCCAAATGCGATGCATCATCCTCCCATTCGTGCGGCGCCCTCATCCGATGACGCATTCACCATGCACCTGGGCTCAGGCAAGGTCAATCTTGAACACTCAAGTACAGGGCACATGCTCGATTCTTCCAAAGACGCATCTCCCGAGTGTACCGTGGATTGAGGGCACTCTGGCCCTATCGAGGGAAAGCACCACGAACGTCGCAGACAGGGCAACAGGAGACAGAGATGACGCTCAATCTCGAGGGCTTGATCCCCGCCACGATCCTTCCGATGTCCGAGGACGCACAGATTGACCAGCCGGAGTTTCGCAAGTACATCCGCTGGATCGGCGATCAGGGTCCGTGCGCGCTGGCGATCAACGTCGACACCGGCGAGGGCCCGCACCTCACGCAGCAGGAGAAGCTGCGGGTAATCGAGACGGCTGCTGAGGAGCTCAACGGAAAAATCCCCATCGTGGCCGGCCTCGCCGGTCCGTTCACCAGCCAGGCCGTCAAGCAGGCCCAGGACTTCAAGCTCGCCGGGGCCCAGGCGCTGCTGGTGTTTCCCATTCCCGCCTATCTCAGCACGCCGCTCGATCCCGAGATTCCGCTGCGCTATCACCAAGCGATCGCCGAAGTGGGCTTACCCCTCATCCTCTTCCAGCTCCAGCCCAACCTCGGCGGAGTCAACTTCGACGCGCCGACGCTACGCGCCCTGTGCGAGTTGGACGGCGTAATCGCCATCAAGGAAGCATCGTTTGACGCACGCCGCTTCCTCGATGTGACTCACGTGGTGGAGAGCCTGTCACGCCCCATCACCTTGCTGACGGGCAACGACAACTTCATCTACGAGTCGTTCGTGCTCGGTGCCCGGGGTGCACTAATCGGCTTTGGCGCCATCATGACCCGCGAGCAGGTCCAGATGATCGAAGCTCACCGAGCGGGACGGCTGGACGATGCCAAAGAGCTGGGCCGACGCGTCCAGAGGCTGGCGGATGTCGTCTTCGCTCCACCCGTGGCCAACTATCGCGCCCGACTCAAAGAGGCACTCGTCATGCTCGGCGTGATCGACCGACCGTATGTCCGGCCGCCTTTGCTGCCCATCTCGGAGGAGGAGCGAGCACTCTTGCGCAAGACCCTGGCAGAAGTTGGGCTAGAAACTCGGCCAAGGAAGGCCGAGCTACAGGAGATGCCGGCATGAAGTTCGGCGTCTTCCTTCCATCTTTCATTTTCAAGGATCAGCAGAGGTCACACGCCCAGCGGGTTCGCGACTTCGCCCGCCGGGCCGAGGATCTGGGGTTCGACTCGCTCTGGATTACGGACCACATCATCACCGCCTCTCGCTTCTACAGTGTGAGCTGGCTGGACTCGCTAACGACGCTGGCGCACGTCGCGGCCATTACCGAGCGGGTCCGGCTTGGAACCTCGATCCTCATCTTGCCGGTGCGCCAGCCGGCAGTTCTCGCCAAGGAGATCGCCACGCTACACTACTTGTCGGGCGGTCGCTACATCTACGGCATCGGCACCGGCTGGTACGGACCCGAGTTCGAGGCGTGCGGCGTACACAAGTCGGAGCGGGGCCGCCGCACGGACGAGGTGTTGGAGATCACGATGGAGCTCTTCCAGCGTCCCGACGTGCGCTACGACGGTCGCCACTACCACCTCGACGGCGTGACCGTGGAGCCGCACCTCAAGCCACCGCCGCCTGTCTGGGCGGCAGGCGGCAGCCAGCTGCCGCATGAGCGCTCACCGGAAAGGCCGGAGATGAACCCGAACGTCCTCAGGCGGATCACACAGGCCGACGGCTGGATCGCACGGCCGACCTGTCCTCCGGACCTGATCGCATCGGACCTCGCCCTGATCACTCGGGCCCGCGCGGAAATGAGCCGAGCACAGCCTTTTACCATCGCCCACGAGAACTTCACCTGGATCGAGGAGCGGGGCAGCAGAGAAGACGTTATCGCCGAGCAGCAGCGGCGCTTTGCGGCAGTGGTCAGCGAGGAGCGCCCTTGGGAGTACATCGAGTCTGTGTACATGCCGGGGACGATCAACGATATCCAGAAGAAGATCCAGGCCAGAATTGACGCGGGGGTCGAGTACATCATGCTCCATACGCTCACGGCAGACCTGGAGCAGCTGGAGCTGATCGCGCGCCACGTGATGGAACCCTTCGCCACCGCGCTCCCCAAGCGACCTGCACGCGTGTGAGGGCCTGATGTGGGGGGCGACTTTTCGCACCGGAGCCTGAGGAGAGGAGGACTCAGCCATGGCGTACGACCGACGGCAAGAGCATCACGAGCCATCCCAACCCGAAGCGCTGCGCATCGAGTATCAGCTGGAGATCGGCCGCACCTACGTGCCGGTAGGAGTCGACCGCACTTTCGCCATTCTGGATCCGGAACGCGCCGAAACGCTGCGGGCCTGGTCGAGCGCGCTCATCCCGGCAGACGGCGAACTTCCCGCGGCAGGCGAGATTGGAGCTGCAGAGTTCATCGATGCCACGGCCTTTGCGGCCCCAAGGATTCGCGGTCTTCTTATCAACGCGATCGACCGGCTCGGCCGGCAGGCCGTGGCACACACCGGAAACCGATTTGCGGACTGTCCGCCTGACATCCAGGCCGAGCTGCTTCGCTCCTTCGAGGTGAAGGACAGCGGCGCCGCATTTGAAATGGTCCGCGATCTCACCTACGAGGCGTATTACGCGAATCGCCGCGTGCTCGATGAACTGGAACGGCGGACCGGATGGCGGTATCAAGTCGCAGTGGAGGGTACCACCATGGAAGACTTCGATGAATCGCTGCTGGAGCGGATGAAGACGGTTTCGCCGCACTACCGGGAGGCTTGAGGAGGTCGCCGAGCGTGAACCGAGAAGGCGAAGCGGATGTTCTGGTAATCGGCGCCGGTGCCGCGGGAGCGGCTGCCGCCTGGAGTCTCTCTCAACGCGGCGCCAGGGTGGTCTGTCTGGAGCAAGGGGAGTGGATCCCTCCGGAGCGACGACCCAAGTCGCACCTCGACTGGGAAGTACGGACTCGCCGGTACTGGTCTCCCAGTCCGAATCTGCGCCAGTGGCCCGCCGACTATCCGGTGGCCAGCTTTGGCGCTGATCCGATAAACGTCTTGCTCTACAACTGCGTGGGCGGAAGCACTATAGGTTATGCGGCGAATTACTGGCACCTTTCACCTTCGGACTTCCGGGTCAGGACGCTGGACGGAGTAGGCATCGACTGGCCGATCAGCTATCAAGACCTCGCACCCTACTACACCCGGAACGAGCGCATCCTAGGGGTCGCTGGGCTGGTCGGTGATCCCTGGAGCCCGCCGCGGGAGCCGCTTCCCCTGCCCCCCGCACCACTCGGAAATCAGGGTCGGATCGTTCTCAGGGGCTTCGAAAAGCTGGGCTGGGAGTACTGGCCTACCGAGCAGGCGATCGCCACGCGCCCTTACGATGGCCGCGCTGCCTGCGACTTCAGGAGCTTCTGTCCCTTTGGCTGTCCACCAGGCGCGATGTCGTCGGCCGACGTGACGTACTGGCCTAAGGCGCTGAAGAATGGTGTGGAACTGCACACCAACGCACGCGTACGCGAGATCAGCCTGCACCCGAACGGTCGCGCGCGGGGTGCTATCTACTACGACGTGGAGGGACGCGCGTGGGAAACTCGAGCCAGGCTCGTACTTGTCTCCTGCGGCGGCATCGGAACCCCGCGACTGCTTCTCATGTCCACCTCCTCACAGCATCCCGACGGCCTGGCAAACTCCAGCGGGCTGGTCGGCAGGAACTTGATGGTCCACATTCAGACCTTCGCAGTGGGCCTCTTTGAAGATCGGGTCGACGCCTGGAAGGGCACCTGGGGCGGCTCACTCTCCACGCGTCAGTTCTACGAGACGGACCCCAGGCGCAAGTACGTGCGCGGCTTCGTCATGAGTGGATGTCCGGGCTGGTCTCCCCTGAACCTCGCGCTGCAGCTTGCTCCCTGGGGAGCGCAGCACCACGAGACGCTGGCTCACTATCTGAACCACGAGGTTGTGGTCTTTCTCTGTGGCGAAGATCTGCCGGCGGAATCGAACCGGGTCGAGCTCGACTGGGAGCACCTCGACGAGTTCGGGATGCCGGGCGCCAAGACGCACTACACGCTGGACGAAAACGGTAAGCGCCTGGGAGCAGACATGATCGATCACGGCCGCCGGCTGCTGGACGCGGCAGGGGCAGTCTCCGTCCGCGACTTCGGTCTCTCTCCCCTCATAGGTTGGCATCTGCTGGGTACCGCCCGTATGGGAACCGATCCCCTGGCCTCGGTCGTGGACTCTGACCACCGCGCGCACGACGTCTCCAACCTCTTCATCGTCGACGGCAGCAGCTTTACGACCAGCGCCGGAGTAAACCCGACGTCGACCATCCAGGCACTTGCTCTGCGCTGTGCGGACAGGATCTGGCAGCGGCGCCGCGACTGGCAGTAGACGGCGTTGCCTATTCAGAACGCTTGCCGCCGGTCACCGCTCGCGGCTCGTCGGCAGGGCGGGGCGGGCAAAGGTGGCTTCGCGCGACAGGGTTTCCAGCTCATCCTCGGAGATGGGACGGTTGAAGATCTCCTCCATCACGGAGGTCCAGCCGAGTATGAAGTAGTACCAGCCGTCCTCGACCCGAAGATGGCGGGACTCGTACTGAAGCCAAGCCTGGTGGAGGAAGTTTAGCGCGCCGCGGTAGTTGAGCTCCCAGACAACTCCACCCTCGGGAAAGCGACCGGCATCCGTGATCGGCGATCCTGGGATGTCCTTGCCCATGCCAGTCGCGTTGATCACGAGCGAGCGCGCGGGGAGGCACGCCATCAGCTCGTCGTGGACCAGCGGCGCGGCATTCTCGACGTGCTCGACGCGCACGTCGGAACAGAGCTGTCGGTGGAGGGCGCGCAGGCGCTCGAGCCGGTCTGCGCTCCGGTCGGTCACGACGATGCACGCCGGCCGGTTGGAAGCCTCGGGGCACGTCATGAGGTAAAGCGTAATGGCTACTCCCGCCCCTCCTGCGCCGAAGCACAGTACCTCGCCGCCGGTCCGACCGAAGTAGCTCGGGCCGAGCATGCGCTGGAGCGTCCGTCCGGCTGTGATCGGATCCTTGGCCCAACCCAGGAAATGGCCGTCGCGTTTGGCGATGCAGGACACCTCCTCACAGAGACGGGCGTACTGATCGACCTCATCGAAGAGATCGCCCGCTGCGCGGTAGAGATCGAGCTTGTGGGTCGTGACGAGGCCGCCGAGGCTCTTCTGATCCTCCTTGATGGCCCGCACGACCTCCCGGTAGCGGTCCGGTGGCGCGCTGATCGGCAGATCCACGCCGGCGATCTCCACGTCCGAGCCAAGTCCAAGACAGTCGCGCCAGCGGGGAAAAATGCGCATGATCGAGGAGCCGCCGGTGGTGACGCCGATGAAGGAGAAGGTGCGGGTCACGACGTGCGCCCTCCCGCTGGGCTGGGGGCAGCGCGGGCCTCCTGTGCAGCTTCAACAAATCGCCGCGCCCGGCCGGTGATCTCCTCCCATCTGCCCGCTTCCATCAGGTGGCGAGGGCAGAGCTCGCTTCCGGCGCCGATCGCCAGCGCGCCCGCCTCGAACCAGGCGGACAGCTCCTCGAGGCCAATCCCACCGGTCGGCATGGCCTGGAGCTCCGGAAACGGGCCTCGCAGCGAGCGTAGATGTTTCGGACCGCCGGTGGAAGCGGGAAAGAGTTTCACCGCCCGCGCCCCTCGATCGAGCGCCTGAGCCACCTCGGAGGCGGTGAAAACGCCGGGAAAGGCGGGAAGCTCGGTGGCGAGCATGGCGTCCAGCAGGTCGAGGCGCAGGTGCGGCGTGACGAGAAACTCGGCCCCCGACCGGACGGCGAGCTCGACATGCGCCCGCTCGCGCATCGTGCCCGCTCCGAGAAACATGCGGTCGCCGTAGACACTACGCGCTTCTCGCAGCGCCTCGGCAGCTCCAGGCGTGGTAAAGGTCATCTCGATAGCGCGGATACCCCCCTCCAGCAGCGCTCCGGCTACCCGCAGCGCCTGGTCGGTCCGGTCGGCGCGAATCACGGCAATGATCCCGGCCTCCTGCAGCCGCTGCAGACCGTCAGACTGGGACATGCTTGACCTCCTGCTCCAGCACCACCTTCAGACTCTTTCCCGATCCGGCAGCCGCTAGAGCATCGAGTCCGAACGTCAACGGGAAGCGCTCGCTGATCAGACGGGCGGTGTCAATCGCACCTCGTTCAACCAGCTCCAGCGCGTCCCGGCAATCTTCTCTCGTGCTGGCCGTCGTCCCGGTTACGATGAGCTCTCGGTAGTGGATGAGGTTGGAGTCAATCGTGATGGAGGATCTGCCGCTGGACAGCCCTCCGAAGAAGTTGATGTGGCCGCCTGGTGCGGCCAGCGTTAGCGCCTGCTCCTGTGCCGGCGCGGAGGGCGCAGCGACCACAATTGCGTCCGCGCCATCGCCGCCGGTAAGCTCGGCGATGAGCTCGGCCAGGTCCTCCGACGCCGGGTCGACGACATGGTCGGCGCCCCACCGCAGCGCCTGTGCCCGGCGCTCGCCGCCCGGTTCACTGACCACCACCGCGCTGGGACGGGCTAGCCTGGCTACCTGCAGGTGCAACAATCCGATCGGTCCCGCTCCCATGATGAGCACCAGCTGTCCCTCCCGGATATTGCAGGCCCGCGATCCGCGGAGCACGCAGGCAAGCGGCTCGACCAGCGCCACGGCTCCGAAGTCTGCGGCCCGCGAGATAGGAAGCACGTTGCCCTGAGCGACCAGGTCGGCGGGCAGTAGAACGAACTCGGCAAAGGCGCCGTCGCGAGAGATACCGAGCGCTTGAGGCCGCAGGCACAGGTTGACGCGTCCCGCCCGACATTGCGCGCACTGTCCGCAGCCAATGTTCGGCGCGACGAACGCGCTCTCGCCCATCGGGAGGTCGACGTTCTTGCCCAGCGCCACGATCGTCCCGACGATCTCGTGGCCGGGAACGCGAACCGTCCCTGGTGGATAGGCCCGATGCGAGCCCGCGGCGATCCGCAGGTCCGTACCGCAGATGCCGCACGCCTGCACCTGTAGAACCGCCTCGCCGGGTCCCGGCTCCGGTGTCGCGCGCTCCTCCAGGCGGAGGTCGTTTGGGCCGTGATAGACGAGTGCCTTCATCCCTCCATCACCTCCTGCACCCTGACCGGGCGCTCCTCTTGCCACGAGCGGTTCGAGGCGATCACCCCGCAGACCGCGTGCAAGCCGTCTTCGCCTGTCACCTGCGGCGAGCGTCCGTCGAGAAGGGCGCGCACGAAGGCGTGCATCTCCGCTCGATAGCCTTCGGCGAACCGCTCCGGCCAGGTTCGATGGATCGGTGCGATGGCGCCCACCTCACGGTCGCGAATCTCGAGGATCGGCTGACCCCGCACGTCTCCGATGATGAGCAACCCCTGGGAGCCAAGTAGCTCGACGCGAGCATCGTAGCCATAGTCGGCAGGGCAGGTGCCGTCGATCGTCCCCAGCGCCCGGCTGAAGAAGCGCAGGGTAACCACGGCGTTGTCGTAGAAGTCCGGAGTCGTGACGCCACGATCGGCGCCTTTCCAATTCGACGTCTCCGCGTAGACGCGCTCAATGTCCGAGCCGGCCAGCCAGCGGACACAGTCGAAGTCATGACTGTTCACCTCGGCCAGCATGCCGTTCGACGTCCGGAGATCCCAGGCCCAGGGAGGCGGAAGGCCGGGCCCACGTGTCAACGACTTGACGATCATCGGCTCCCCGATGTCCCCCGCCTCGACTCGCCGCTTGGCCTCGACAAACTCCGGCTGGAACCGGCGCATGAATCCAATCTGGAGAATGACGCCGGCCCGATTCGCCGCATCGATCATGTCTCGACAGTCCTGGACGGTGAGCGCCATCGGCTTTTCGCAGAACACGTTCTTACCTGCCTCGGCTGCCTGCACGGTGAGGTCCCGGTGGGTGAAGGTCGGCGTGGTGATGACGACTGCGTCGAGGTCGATTTCTTGCAGCGCTTCGCCAAGGGAGGCAAAGGTCTGCACCCGCTCGCCGCCGGCCGCTACTCGCTCCGCCGCGTCGAGGCGCTCGTCGACCACGGCCGTCAGCACGGCCTCAGGCTCGTAGCGCATCAGATTCGTGGCGTGGACCATGCCGGCCCGCCCCGCGCCTACCAAACCGATGCAGGCCGGGATCATGCCAATGCACCCGGGTGAAATGGTCGCGCCGCGCTCCGTATCAGACGCACTCCACTTCCTCTCGCTCGGGTGAGTGCTCGTGGGTGAGCGCTTTGAACGGCAGGGCAAGCACCGTCAACAGGTGCCTGTACTGCTCGGTCATCCGCTCGTACACGGCATGGTCCTCAGGGTCCGGCTCATATCGCTGCCGGATGGTCGAGGCAACGGCGGCGGTCTCTGCCAGGTCATCGACGATGCCCACGGCGTGCCCCGCTACCAGGGCGGCGCCCCAGCAGCCGAGCTCCGTCCGATCGAGCCGTACATACGGAACGTCGAGGACAGACGCCTTGATGGCGTTCCAGGCGCCGCTGCGCGCTCCGCCGCCGACCACTCGAGTTTCGTTTGGACGGAGCTCCGGATGCAGATCGAGCAGCACCCGCAGGTAGCCAGCGTACTCGTAGGCCACGCTCTCCAGCATAGCGCGCACCAGGTGCCGGCGGGTGTGATGCCGAGTGAGGCCTATCCAGGCGCCGCGCATCGAGGGAGCACTGGGCAGGATGCGGCCATCGAGGTGGGGCACGAAGAGCAGGCCCTGCGATCCGGCGGGGACTTCCTCGACTCCCCGAGTCAGTTCCTCGAAGTCGAGCTCCTCGACGGCGTGAACGGCGTCGGCCGTGTAGCCGTCCGGATCTCCGGACAGCTCGACCCCGTCGTACCCTAGACGCATCAGCCGGCTAGCCGTGGCTTCGAGCGGCTCACTGCCGAAGATCCACTGCGTGGCGCTGATCGGCCATCGCCCGCTGCTCTCGGTCAGCGCGTCACATCCTGCTTGTACATTAGGAGCTCCCGGGCTTGCTCTACAGTCATCAGCCGGTTGTAGATGGGTGAGTCGGGCTCTTGCCTGCGGCCGCCCTCCCGCAGTGAGCCGGTGTCGAATGGCGTGAAGCCGATCTCTTCGATCAGGTGTGCCGTCACACTCTTAGCCTCGGGATCGTCGCCGGCGAGGAACATCACCAACTGAGAGCCACCTGATGTCCGGCCTCCGCCCAGAGCTTCCCAAGTGTCCCGCCAATGTGTCCGGAGCCAATAATTCCGATCTTCATGTCGGGCCTCCTGGTCCATTATGACCGCCGGCCTGTCTTTCCCCAACCGGCTAACCCGAGTTCTTCGCGGGCCGGCGACGGAGTCCCCCATTCCACCGAGCGGCACCACGCCCGATGCACATGGGGTATTTGCGCAAAATCTACTTCGGCACCGGGAACGGGACCTACAATCCAGGCAGCTATGACTGGGGAGACTCGGTGCTGGCGATCAATCCAAACGGGACGGGTGTCAGTGGCAAGCCGCGGACAGCTACACGCCGACAGATTATGCACAGCTGCAGAGCCAGGATGCCGATTTGGGCAGCACTGCTCCGGCAATCCTACCAACGCCCGCCAACAGCGTCGTGCGGCATCTGGCGGTTCAGGGTGGGAAGGACGCCCTGTTGCGCCTCATCAACCTGGACAACCTGAGCGGGCAGGGGGCACCGGGCCATACCGACGGCGAGATCAGCCAGCCGATCGGGGTACCGCAGGGGATGGACGCGAGCTGGGACAACCAGCATCGTCAGCCCAGGACATCCCGGCAGCTACGCCGCACAGGTCGGCGGCACGTCTCCCACCACTGGGGATAGCTCCATCAGACAGACCTTCACCGCTCCCAGCAGTGGTGGCACACTTGCCTTCTGGTATCAGGTCCATTGCCCCGACACCCTCACCTATGACTGGGCCACCGCCACCCTCAAGGACAACACCGCTGGGACCACTTCCACTATCCTGGCAAAGACCTGCTCGAACACGGGGAGCTGGGTCCAGGTATCAAAGAGTGTGACCGCCGGGCATGCCTATGCCCTGACCTTGATCAGTCATGACGACAACTATCCGAGCGATCCCACCTACACCCTCTACGACGACGTTGCCCTGAGCTGAGGCGTAGCCCGCCAACTGCTGCTCGGGATGTCGCGATGACCAGGGCGTCCTCCGCGACTCCGACCACAGGATCCGGCAAACCCATCTGGCCGAGAGAGAGGCGGATGCGCATCAGCAAAAAGCTGAATCCCGCCGCGCAAGCTGCCCCGATCGACGCCGCGCAGAGAGTACGCGGCACCGTCGGGCGCTGATCCATCAGTGCCACAAGTGCTCCGCACACTCCGCCGAGCGCGATGCGCCATGCCAGGGAGGGTGGGGTGGTCCGGGGCCCCACGAAGGGTAGCTTGTCCACCAGGAGCTCACCGGCTCCCATGAGCTTCAGGATGCCTGCAACAGCCGGCCGTGCCAGAAAGGTTAACGGACTATGTCGGATCCGCAGCTTGCCCCTCCCCGCGGCCCGGCTGATAGTTGCGATGGGAGTCATGGAGCGTCCACCGGTAGCAGCTCCCAGCGCTGCTGCTCGAAGCCAGGTGGTCGAAACGGACATAACGGCAATTCCTCACGGTACGGGTGCAGAGCCTCCAACCTTCAGTGCAGCCTCCGGCTGCACTGAAGCCCTGCGGAGATGTCCAAGAATGATCTCGCCTGCCTTCCAGCCAATCAACATCGATGCCGCGTTGGTATTGCACGATACGATATCCGGCATGATCGAGGCGTCTGCCACACGCAGGCCGGTCATCCCTCGGACCCGCAGCTCGGGATCCACCACCGCGTCCTCGCCCACTCCCATCTTGCAGCTGCCGGCCGGATGGAACCAGGTGCTCACGACCTGCGCAATATAGGTGCGCAAGCTGCGCTCGTCCCGCGCTTCCGGCCCCGGCACGACCTCGCCGATGCGCCAGGGCTTGAACGCATTCGCCATCCCAATCTCCCGCGACATCTCGATACCCCGTAGCAGTCCGACTACGTCCTCCTCCGCGGACAGGTACCTGGGGTTAATGATCGGTGGGTCAAGTGGAGATGCCGAGGTGAGACGGAGCCAGCCCCGGCTTCGCGGCCGAACGATGCCTGGGATGAGGGTGAAGCAGTCTGGCGGTGCGTCATAACCCTCTGCGAAGTGCTTTTCTTTGTTGAAGGAGATCTCAATGTCCGGGCTGATACGACGTGGATCGGATTTCGCAAATAGACAGCTCTCGGTGATGTTGGGGTACATGGGTGGCGTGGGCTGCGTCGCTGCGTAGACCACGCCGATCAGCATGTGGTCGTGGAGGTTTTTGCCCACTCCCGGGAGATCCTCGACCACCTCGATGCCGACCTCCTCGAGCTCTTCCGCCGGCCCGATGCCGGAGAGCATCAGCAATCTGGGTGAATCGACGGCGCCGCACGACAGAATGACCTCATCGGCGTCGGCCTGGTCCATGCTTTCATCGCGGACGTATCGCACACCCGTTACTCGATTCGATGAGTCGATCACCAGCCCTTGAACCCATGCACCGGTGACGACCTGTAGATTCGGTCGATTCATGACCGGTTTGAGGAAGGCCCGAGCAGCGCTCTCCCGTTTCCCCTCGTAGATGGTCAGCTCGTTCCATCCCACTCCCTCAATCGTCTCGCCGTTGAAGTCATAGTTGCGCGGATAGCCCACTTCCAGACACGCCTCGATGAACACCTCCGTCAAGGGGTTTACATCCTTCGGAACGGCCGCATGTAGCATGCCCGAAGCGCCGTGATACTCGCAGTCGCCGAAAGTGGAGCACTCCATCTCACAGAAGCTACGCAGCACGCTTGCGTAGTCCCAGCCGACATTTCCCTGATACGCCCAGGAATCGTAATCATGTCTGCTGCCGCGCAGGTAGACCATTCCGTTGAGGCTGCTCGTTCCACCCAGGACCTTTCCCCGTGGCCAGGGGTGGATCCGGTAGGCGGTATGTTTCTGAGGCGCTGTCCTGTATCCCCAGTCGACCTCGGTGTCCCACAGCGAGGAGTACACCGCCGGATCATGGATGCCTGGATGCGTATCAGGTCCTCCGGCTTCCAGGAGCAGAACCGAGACGTCGGGATTACCTGACAGTCGGTGAGCCAGAGCGCAACCGGCAGAGCCGGCGCCCACTACCACGTAATCGTAATGATCCATGTTGCCCTCCTACGATCGGTAAATCGTCTGCGTTTCTGCCGAGATGTAGGCGCCTTCCACCAGCTGGACGGTGAGTAGATTTTCCTCGCCATTATTCTCCGGTGTCTTCCCGGTACGCAGGCACTCGACCCAGTGCCGCTGCAGGTTCACCACGCTGTCCTGCACGACATCCCAGAGTGGCGTCGACCAGGAGTACTGGGGAATCGAGAACTGTTCTCGCTCGACCGTCCCGCCGCGCCGGCCTACTGCCAGGACGTAGTGCGGCTCCAGGTCGAGCGTGCCCTCTTCACCCTCGATGTGCACCAGGGTCTGTGGAAACAGGTCCTCGGCAGCGCGACCCGAGTACGTCGTATCGACAATGCAGGTGGCGTTGTCGTACTCCAGGAGAATAGTCGCGGCATCCTCGCCCCGGACGGAGGGGTGGATGTGCAGTGCGTGGCAGACGAGGGCCTGGGGGTCTCCGAAGAAAAAGCGGGCCAGATCAATCAGATGCGTGCCCATGTCGGCCAGGATCAAGCGCGACTGCTCGAGCAGGTACGGCTGATTGGTAAAGATGTCGTACCCGGTGCGCCAGGAAATCCGGCCGAAGAACGGGCGCCCGATCGTTCCCTCGTCAATCCTTCGCCGCACAGCCCGGATCGGCGTTTGCCATCGAAAGTTTTCGTGGATCATCAGCGGGACCCCCGCCTTTTTGCACGCGGCGACCATCGATTCTGCGTCACCGCGATCGAACGCGATGGGCTTCTGGCAAATCACGGGCTTTCGGTGCTTCGCTGCCAGCTCGACGAGCTCAGGATGGCTCGGCGGCGTGGTGACCACATCCACGAAGTCGAGCTCCGTCTCCTTCAACATGGTTTCTGCATTGTCGTACCAGACCGCCACACCGAACCGTTCGGCCGCCTTGCGTGCGCGCTCTGACTCGACGTCGCATACGGCTGCCAGCTCGACCTCTGGGATCTCCTGCCATGCATTGAGATGGTTCTGCGCAAAGAAACCACAGCCTATCACACCGGCGCGGAGCGGCCGTGCATCCTCATGCATTGTCTACCTCCCTGTTCCCGATCCAGCCCATGGTCTTGGTCCCGAGTCGGTCAAAGGCCTGGACCGCCAGCTCGATATGCTCTGGCTTGGTATCTTCTTCTTTCGCGTGCGACAGGCCGCGGAGGCTCTGGACGAAGAGCATGACGGTCGGTATGCCGGCCCTGGCCACTTCTGCCGCGTCATGGAGAGGTCCGCTTGGCATGCGATGCGAGCTGCCGGCAGTCTCGCGGATAGCCTCGTCCGCAAGCTCGATCAAGTCCTGAGAAAAGTGGAGGGGATCGATCCGCCAGATACGTTCCCAGATCACCTCGACCCGCTCTTCGTCCGCGATGGTTGCGCTGGCCTGCCTTGCCTCGTCGAGCACTTGGGAGAGGACGGCAAGGTCGAGATGTCGCTGGTCGAGTGTGATCTCGCATTCGCCGGCGATGGCAGTCGGGATACCCGGTTGTACCGTCACGCGGCCCACCGTTGCCACCGCGCCTGCGCGCATTGCGTGGTCCCTAGCGGCGAGGGCAAGCCTGGCTGCGGCCGAAAAGGCATCACGGCGGGCATGCATCGGCGTCGAACCGGCGTGGGCTGCCTGTCCGCGGAAATGAATGGCGTGGCGCTCGACCCCATAGGTGCCGAGGACCACGGCAAGCGGGAGGTCGAGCTGCTCGAGCACCGGTCCCTGCTCGATATGGAGCTCGAGATAGGCAGCCGCGCCTTCTACCTGCCGGTTCGCCTGGGCCATCCGATCGAGCTCGACCCCATACCGCACCAGCGCATCGGGAAGGGAAATGCCATCGTGATCGCGAAGGTTACGCACCTCATCGACCTCGAGTGTGCCTGAGAAGGCGCTCGAGCCCAGAAGACTGCGGCCAAAACGCGCACCCTCCTCATCGGCCCAGTCGACCAGCCGCACCGTCACCGGAGGAGTGCCCTCTGACGCAATCCTGCGGAGCACTTCGAGTCCGGCAACCAGATTCAGACAGCCGTCCAGCCAACCACCGTTTGGGACAGAGTCGATGTGGCCGCCAATCAGCAGCGCATGCGGCGACCGTCCCGGCAGCGTCGCCCACTGATTTCCGGCCTCGTCCACCTCGACGGTCACCGGAAGAGCGGACAGCTTGTCACGCATCCAGGCTCGCGCCCGCGCCCAGGTCTCGGTCCAGCAGACTCGCTGCGCTCCCTCGCTGGTGCCGGTCAGTTCCTGCAGCTCCCGCAGCTCCCGGACCACCCGGGCTGGCACAAGAGCCGTTTGCATTTCGCGTGCAGACATCGTTCACTTACCCCTCTCTTCTTCCGCCAGCGTACATTGCATCCGGTTCATTATGTGTATCCTCGGATGTGGTGTCGAAGCTCGGGTCGCTCCGCGGTGCCATTGCACAGTGGGTGCCGGACGGCTCGTCCGTTGTGATGAGCGCTGCGCTCGAGGCCCTGATTCCCTTTGCCGCCGGACATGAGATCGTCCGCCAGCGAAAGCGCGACCTCACGCTCGTCGCTCCCATCTCAGATATGTTGTTCGACCAGCTGATCGGAGCTGGTTGCGCTGCTACCGTCATGGCGGCCTGGGTAGGAAACGTGAGCGCCGGACTGGGCCACAACTACCGTAGGGCTGCCGAGCAGGGGGTACCGCGCCCGGTCCGTACCGCGGACCATAGCAACTTCTCCATCAGCCTCGCTCTGCTGGCCGGCGGCATGGGGATTCCCTACCTTCCCACCAGGACGCTACTCGGGACAGACATTGTGCGGACCAATCCATCGTTCAAAGAGGAGATCTCGCCATTCGGCGATGAACGGCTCGTCCTGGTGCCGGCGCTGGTCCCGGACGTTTCGATCCTGCATGTCCAGCGCGCGGACGAGGAGGGCCATGCGCATGCCTGGGGCAACCTTGGGGTGAGCCGCGAAGCATTGATGGCCGCACGCACCACCATCCTGTTGGCGGAAGAGATCGTGCCCCGTGAGTTGATCGCCAGCGATCCGAATCGTGTTCTTGGTCCTGCTCACAAGGTCGCTGCCGTGGTGCACGAGCCGGGAGGAGCGCATCCTGCTCCGGTGCAGGGCTACTACAATCGGGATCATGACTTCTTCCA
>Ga0207416_1002881_pt1 | contig 17537 bp, 15 predicted proteins | sample PaiPotPPM11metaG_FD_184107 | JGI IMG/M metagenome (GOLD analysis project Ga0207416, IMG submission 184107) | Iron sulfur acid spring bacterial and archeal communities from Banff, Canada, to study Microbial Dark Matter (Phase II) - Paint Pots PPM... ...
GCGCTTCTCGGGGTCGCCGAGCACGTCGTGCGCGGCCGAGACCTCCTTGAAGCGCTCCTCCGCCTCGGCGTCGCCGGCGTTGGCATCGGGGTGGTTGGCCTTGGCCAGGCGCCGATACGCGCGCTGGATCTCGCGGTCGCTCGCGCCGGGCTCGACGCCGAGGACCGCGTAGTAGTCCTTCTCGAACCACTCCCGCTGCGGTGCCATCTCTTCTTCAGTCCTTGCGCGCGACCTTCACCATGGCTGGACGCAGCACCCGTCCCTTGAGGCGGTAGCCCGTCCGCACGATGTCGACGACGACCGGCTCCCCCTCCGCCTCGCCCTCCTGCAGGACCGCCTCGTGCACGGTCGGGTCGAACGGGACGCCGATGGCGTCGATGCGCTCGAGCCCGGCCTTCTCCAGCACCCCGAGCAGCTCGCCGTTCACGAGCTCCAGGCCCTTGCGGACCTGCTCGTCGGCGTCCCCGAGCTGGCCGAGCGCCAGCTCGAGGCTGTCCAGCACCGGCAGGAGCTGCTCGACCATCGACTCGCTGGCGTGAGCGATGGCCTCGGTCTGCTCCCGGAGCATCCGCTTCCGGTAGTTCTCGAAGTCGGCCTGGACCCGCTGCGCGAGCAGCCGCATCTCGTCGCGCTCCTTGGCGATCGCGGCGAGATCGGCGTGCAGGTCAGCCTCGGCCGCCTCCGCGGACGGCTCGTCGGCGGCGACCTCCCGGTCGACCGGCTCGGACTCGGGCATCACGCGCTGCGCTCTTCACCCTCGTCGACGATCTCGGCGTCCGCCACCTCGTCATCCGACGGGGGCGGGGCGCCGCCGCCGGCCGGGCCGGTCCCGCCGCCCGCACCCGGGTCCGCGCTCGCCTGCTGGGCCTGCGCGGCCTGGTACAGGCGCTGGGCGAACTCCTGGCTGGCGGCGATCAGCGCCTCGTGCTTCTGGCGGACGGCGTCGATGTCGGTGCCCGCGAGGGCCGTCTTCAGCTCGCCGAGGGCGGCCTCGATCTTGGCCCGGTCGTCGGGCGTGACCTTGTCCGCCTGCTCCTTCAGGAGCTTCTCGGTCTGGAAGACGAGCGCGTCGGCGTTGTTGCGGGTCTCCGCCTCCTCGCGGCGCTTCCGGTCCTCCTCGGCGTGGGCCTCGGCCTCCTTCACCATGCGGTCGATCTCGTCCTTGCCGAGCGCGGTGCCGCCGGTGATGGTCATGGCCTGCTCCTTGCCCGTCCCGAGGTCCTTGGCGCTCACGTGCACGATGCCGTTGGCATCGATGTCGAACGTGACCTCGACCTGGGGCACGCCGCGCGGGGCCGGCGGGATGCCGACCAGCTGGAACGTGCCGAGCATCTTGTTGCGGTACGCCATGTCGCTCTCGCCCTGGAGCACCTTGATCTCGACGCTGGGCTGGTTGTCGTCGGCGGTGGTGAACACCTCGGACCGCTTGGTCGGGATGGTCGTGTTCCGCTCGATGAGCCGGGTCATGATCTGACCCTTCGTCTCGATGCCGAGCGACAGCGGCGTGACGTCGAGGAGCAGCACGTCCTTCACGTCGCCCTTCAGGACGCCGGCCTGGATGGCGGCGCCGACCGCGACGGCCTCGTCGGGGTTGACGCCCTTGTCGCCCTCCTTGCCGGTCAGGTCCTTGACCAGGTCCTGCACCGCCGGCATGCGCGTCGACCCGCCGACCAGGATCACCCGGTCGATCGTGTCGCGGCTGAGACCGGCGTCGCGGATCGCCTGCTCGAACGGGCCCTTGCAGGCGTCGAGCAGGTCGGCGGTCAGCTCCTGGAACTTGGCCCTCGACAGGCTGAGCTCGAGGTGCAGCGGCCCCTCCTGGGTCGCGGTGATGAAGGGGAGGTTGATCGTCGTCTCCTGCAGCGACGACAGCTCGATCTTGGCCTTCTCGGCCGCCTCCTTCAGGCGCTGGGTGGCCATCTTGTCGGCCGCCAGGTCCACGCCGTGGGCGTTCTTGAACTCCGAGACCATCCACTCGATGACCCGCTGGTCCCAGTCGTCACCGCCGAGGTGGGTGTTCCCGGCCGTGGCCTTCACCTCGAACACGCCCTCGCCGAGCTCGAGCACCGACACGTCGAACGTGCCGCCGCCGAGGTCGAAGACGAGGATCGTGAGGTCGTTCTCCTTGTCGAGCCCGTAGGCCAGCGCGGCCGCGGTGGGCTCGTTGATGATGCGCAGCACCTCGAGGCCGGCGATCTCACCGGCCTCCTTGGTGGCCTGGCGCTGGGCGTCGTCGAAGTAGGCCGGCGTGGTGATCACGGCCTGGGTGACGCTGTCGCCGAGGTAGGCCTCCGCGTCCCGCTTCAGCTTCTGGAGGATGCGGGCCGAGATCTCCTGGGCCGAGTACTGCTTCCCGTCGATCTCGATCGCCCACGACGTGCCCATCTCGCGCTTCACCGAGCGGATGGTGCGGTCCGGGTTCGTGATCGCCTGCCGCTTCGCCACCTCGCCGACCAGCACCTCGCCGGTCTTGGAGAAGGCGACGACGGACGGGGTGGTGCGTGACCCCTCGGCGTTGGGGATGACGGTCGGCTCGCCCGCCTCGAGAACCGAGACGACCGAGTTGGTGGTGCCGAGGTCGATGCCGACGGCCTTAGGCATGGGGAATGGCCTCCGTGTCGAAAAGCTTGAGTGTGACGGTATCAACTTTGCTGCGGGAGGCCCTATTCCCGGCCGGCTCCCCACCCGCGGGCCGTTGACAGGATCGGTAGATTGCCGCCATGGCTGGTCGAGGCGCCTTCCCGGACCTGGCCAAAGTCCCCCTCTTCTCCGCCTGCTCCAAGAAGGAGCTCCAGCTCATCGCCCGGCGGGCCGAGCGGGTCAAGGTGCCGGCCGGCAAGGTGCTGGTCCGGGAGGGGGCGGCCGGCGCCGAGTTCTTCGTGATCCTCGACGGCACCGCCGAGGTCACCCGGCACGGCCGGCGCGTCGCCACCCTCGGCCCCGGCGCATCGTTCGGCGAGCTCGCCCTCCTCGACCGCTCCCCCCGCAACGCGACGGTGACCGCCAAGACCGAGATGGACTTCGCGGTGCTCGGCCAGCGCGAGTTCGCGGCCATGATCGACGAGGTGCCAGGCTTCGCGCACAAGCTGCTGACCGGGCTCGCGCACCGGCTGCGCGAGTTCGACGCCCAGACCGTCCAGTGACCGGCGCGGGCCCCGCCGCCCGCCGTCGCAGGCCGAGCCCCCGCAGCACCCGGCGGTAGGTTGCCTGCCGTGCGGCGCCGCTTCCCCCTCACCACGACCCAGGTCGTGCTGGTGGTGGGCCTCCTGGCCGCCGCGGGGGCGATCGCCTCCGGCGTCGCGCCCCGGATCACCGAGTGGCACGACACGTCCCGGGTCTCCCGGACCGTGTTCCTCGACGTCCCGGACCCGATCTACTGGCTCTTCTACGCCACCGTCGCCGGGATGCTCTTCGTGGTCGCGTGGCTGGTCTCGCTGCGGGTGCGCAACTACCTCCGGGGCGGCCCCGAAGACCGGCGCACTACCCGGGCCAACGTGCACCACCGGCTCCGCGACTTCCGCGCCGGCGTCTGGATGCGGACCCTGCTGCGGGACCCGGCCGCCGGCGTCATGCACTCCTGCATCTACTTCGGGTTCCTCGTCCTGTTCGCGGCCACGGTGATCCTCGAGATCGACCACCAGCTGCCGCCGTCGCTCAAGTTCCTCCACGGTGACGTGTACCAGGGCTACAAGGCCACCGCGAACACGTTCGGGATCGTCTTCGTGGTCGGGCTGGTGTGGGCGATCGGGCGCCGCTACGTGCAGCGGCCGTACCGGATCCGCATCAAGACCAAGCCCGAGGACGCGGTGATCCTCACCACGTTCCTCCTCCTCGGCGTGACCGGCTTCCTCGTCGAGGGATTCCGGATCGCCCTCGAGGGCCGACCGCACTTCGAGGAGTGGTCCTACGTCGGGTGGGGCCTCTCCGCGCTGTGGTCGGGGTGGTCACACGGGACGCTCTCGGACCTGCACCGCACGATGTGGGTCGTGCACTTCGCCACCTTCGTGGCCTTCCTCGTGATCCTGCCCACCACGAAGCTCCGTCACATGATCACGTCCCCCATGAACATGTACCTCGCCGATCGCGAGCGCCCGAAGGGCGCCATGCGGCCGATGCCGAACCTCATGGAGACCGAGCTCGAGACCTTCGGTGCCTCGACGGTCGAGGACTTCACCTGGAAGCAGCTCTTCGACACCGACGCCTGCACCATCTGCGGCCGCTGCACGTCGGTCTGCCCGGCCCACCTCACCGGCAAGCCGCTCGACCCCCGCGAGATCGTGCTGAAGGTCGGCGAGGTGATGGCGGCGACCGGCGACCCGGCCGTCGCCCCGCCGGTCGGGGTCGACCGGGACATCACCGTCACCGCCGACTCGGTCTTCCAGCGGATCACGGCCGAGGAGCTCTGGTCGTGCACCAGCTGCAAGGCCTGCGACGAGATTTGCCCGGTCGACATCGAGATCCTCGACAAGATCCTCGACATGCGCCGCTACCTCTCTCTCATGGAGAGCGACTTCCCGGCCGAGCTCGGCAACACCTACCGCTCGATGGAGAACTCGTCGAACGTGTACGGGCTCAACCAGGGCGACCGGGCCGACTGGGCCCGCGACCTCGAGGGGGTCCCGGTCATCGACGCCTCGGGCCCCTTCGACCACGAGTACCTGTACTGGGTGGGCTGCGCCGGCAGCTTCGACGACCGGAACAAGAAGACGAGCCGGGCCGTCGCCCAGCTGCTGCGGCGGGCGGGCATCGACTTCGCCATCCTCGGCCCGAGCGAGCTGTGCACCGGGGACCCGGCCCGGCGCAGCGGCAACGAGTACATCTTCCAGATGCTCGCCCTGCAGAACATCGAGGCCCTGAACGGGCTCGGCGTCCGCAAGATCCTCACCCAGTGCCCGCACTGCTTCAACACGCTGAAGAACGAGTATCCCCAGCTGGGCGGCAACTACGAGGTCGTGCACCACGCGCAGTTCCTCATGGAGCTGATCGAGGACGGCCGGCTGTCCCTCGACGGCGCGTCCCTCGACGAGCGGGTCACCTACCACGACTCCTGCTACCTGGGTCGCCACAACGACATCTACCTGGCGCCGCGCAAGGTGGTTGGCTCGCTGCGCGGCATCGACGTGGTTGAGATGCCCCGGAATGGGACCCGGGGCCTCTGCTGCGGCGCCGGCGGCGCCCGCATGTGGATGGAGGAGCGGGTCGGCAAGAAGGTGAACACCGAGCGGACCCAGGAGGCGCTCGCGACGGGCGCGTCCCGGATCGCGGTGGCGTGCCCCTTCTGCTACGTGATGCTCGAGGACGGCGTGAAGGAGGCCCAGCGCGACGATGACGTGAAGGTGCAGGACATCGCCGAGGTCCTGCTCGAGGGACTCCAGCGCGCCGACACCGCGCCCGCCTCGTCGACGGCTGAGTTCCAGCCCGGCGTCTGACCGGCCGGGCCGATGACCTGGATCGGCTCGCTCCCCCCGTGGGCGCTGTTCCCGCTGTTCGCGGCGGGCGCGCTCCTCTTCACCGTCGCCGTCGACGGGATCATGCGGCGGCGGCTGGTGCCGGTGTCGGTCCGCCAGACGGCGGGCCCCACCGCCTCGACGACGCTCCAGGCGCTCGCGACCGTCTACGCGGTCCTGGTCGCGCTCGTCATCGTCGACGAGTACAGCCAGCTGCGCAACGCTCAGGACGAGGTGTCGTCGAAGGCGGCCCAACTCAGCATCATCTTCGAGAACAGCCGGAACCTGCCCCAGACCGAGGGCGAGGCCATCCGGCACTCGGTCCTCGCGTACGCGCGGCTCGATGTGCGCATCGGACTGCCCGGGCTGGCGCACAGCTCGAAGCCGAGCCCGGTGATCGACGCCGCCCTCGAGAACATCTACCGCGTCGTCTCGACCATCGAGCCGTCCACCGAGTCGGGGAAGGCCGCCTACGCGGAGATCCTGAGCGCGCTGGCCCAGGTGTCCCAGACCCGCAGCAACCTCGTGAACTCGACGAAGGCCACGATCCCAACCTCCCTCTTCGTCATCCTCGCCGTCCTCGCCGGCACCGTCCTCGCCGTCGCGACCCTCATGGACACGCGGCACCGGCGGTCCCATCTGCTGATCATCGGCGCGCTCGTCGTCGGCGTGTCGATCACGCTCGCGCTCGCGGCCGCGCTCGACTATCCGTTCCGCGGGTTCATCCACATCGACAGCAGCCCCTTGACCCAGTTCGTGAGCAACCGGGCCGCCCGATGAGGGGACGGCTTCGGGTCGCAGCAGCTCGGGCGGTAGCGGTCCGGTGTCCACCGATCGGACCGCCAGGCTGCTTTGGTAGCGTCCTGCGCCGCGCGGGTGTAGTTCAGCGGCAGAACATCAGCTTCCCAAGCTGAGAACGCGGGTTCGATTCCCGTCACCCGCTCCGTTGCCGCGCTTGGCCGGCGGTCGGCGCGTCCCACCCCCAAGTGTGACGCGGCGTCCCCTGGGCGGAGCGGAGGTCTCGTGGCGAGCAAGTCTGGCTCGCGGGCGCCTACCGCAGCGGACTTAACCGTGAGAGGTCTGGATCGCCCGCTCCAACACGTTGGCGAGCCAGCGGGAGAAGACCGTCGTGACGTGGTTTGTGTCGCGGTATACGAGAAGGTTCTCGACAACCATCGGGCAACCAGCCGGGACACATAGCCAAGGGACCGGATCGACGAACCGAGCGCCGGCCGCTCGCGCCGCCTTCTGCTCGGCGAGGCTATGGGGCCCGTCGATGGCCTCCGACACCGGTCGAACGCACGACCGCACGTCTCCGAGGTTGGACGAGACACATGTCGGCGGGTCGGTGGTCCAGTACGGGCCGTCGCCGAGGACAATTATCTCCTTCGCCGCGGGACGGATGGCGGTGAGCGTGGCCTGATACCCCCGCTGCCATTCGGTGGGGCGAGCAACGGTGCCGTAGCCCTTCGAGCTTGACAGCACGACCAGCTCGGGCTTCAGCTGCCGAATCCTCGCTATTGCGCGCTGACGAAAGGCGTCACACTCGTCATAGTTGCGCCCAAGCATCGGTACAAAGAAGGTGACGCTTGGCGCTGGGCAGGAGAACTTGGTCAATGGGATGAGCGCCCAGTGATGGCGCCTCGCAATGAGGTCGAGGGCCGGGAACCACTGACCCGCATGGGAGTCGCCGAGCAACACCACGTAGGACCGCGCTCGACGGTCCCCATAGACGCAGCGAGGCGCCGGGAGGTTGCTGTTCGGGTAGTCGTCGTTGCAGCCGTCCGTGATGTAGCGCGGCATGTCATTGGGCACGTCTGGCAATGGGGGAGCGAGGTTACGGGGGACAGCCCGAGTCGCCAGACCGATCGCGAGCTCGCGTTGGACTTCCGGCACGGAGCTCGGACGGACGGCCGTGGCCGCTGCCCCGCGTCCCTGCAGGGGCGGCGCCGACACCAGCACGGTTCCGATGACCAGCAGCGTCGCGACGACCAGCGTTCCGCCCACCGCAAGGCCGCGCCTCGGCCGTCGAATTAGCCAGTCGCTCGAGAGGGCTGGGTTCTCGATCCAGCGGTACGTGACCGCGCTCACCATGACCGCCGCCACGCATACGAGGGATCGTTCCCCGAGGTTCAGAGGGTGCCCGACCGCGACCGGCGTCAAGACCAGGAGCGGGAAGTGGACGAGGTAGAGCCCATACGACCGCCGGCCAAGCCACGGCAGGGGCCCCGCCGTGAGGAGCGACCCGGCCCCCGTTCCCCCAGCGATGACAGCCGCCGCACCACAAACCGGCATGAGCGCGACCCAGCCGGGAAACGCGGTGTTGGCGCTGTACATCGTCGCCGCTGCCCCGATGAGACCTAACCCGCCGAACGCGAGCGCGCTTCGGAGTACCGACGGCAACCAAGCCGTGCCAACCACCGCAAGCATGCCGCCGACGGCGAACTCCCATGCCCGGGATGGGATCGAATAGAACGCCCACGGTTTCGAGTACCGGGTGAGCAGTATCGAGACGGTCAGCGAGGATGCGAAGAGCATCCCGAGCGCGATCAAGAGCCGTCGGGGGCGCACGGAACGTCCCGCGACTAACAACAGGAGACTTGGCCACACCAGGTAGTACTGCTCCTCCAACGAGAGTGACCAGAAGTGAAGAAGCGGAGACGGCCCGAGGTGCGGTGCGAAGTAGTTCGTCGTCTGCGAGGCAAACCGGACATTGGAGAAGAAGAGCGCGCAGGCGAGCCCGTCGTGGGCGATCTGCGGGACGACGAGCGGGGCAACAAGCAGGGAGGACACGACGACGGTCGCGGCGATGACGAGAGTGGCCATTGGCAGGATCCGACGGGCTCGCCGTGCGTAGAAAGCTCTCAGTGAGATGCGGCCTGTCGAGTGCAGCTCGGCGACCAAGAGTCGAGTGATCAGGTAACCCGAGATGACGAAGAAGACATCGACTCCGATGTAGCCGCCGTGGAAGCCCGCGACGCGGGCGTGGAACAGAACGACCAGCAAGACGGCGAGGCCCCGTAGCCCCTCGACGTCCCAGCGGAACCTGGCCCGGACGCCCGATCGTCGTCCCGACATGTTCTGAGGCCGGCTCACAGGTGGGCAGAAGGTCTGAACGCCCTCTTCAGGTCGCGCCCATCCACCGACGAAAGCCTCCCTCGGAGTTGATGACCTGTCCGGTGATCCACGCCGCCTCGTCGCTCACCAGCCAGGCCACGAGCCTCGCGGCATCGTCGGGCGCTCCCCAGCGCCCAGCTGGGAACGCGGGCGCGAGACGATCGATCAGCTCGGGGGGAGCCCAGCCCGTGTCGGTCGGCCCCGGGTTGATCGCGTTGACCGTGATCCCCCGGTCCGCGAGCACGTCGGACAGCGTGAGCGTGATCTGGTGGATTGCCCCCTTCGTGACGGCGTACGGAAGGTCACCGCCCATCGGCGCGAGGTGCTGGCCCGAGGTGAACAGCACGATTCGGCCGGGACGACCGTCATCGTGCGCGTTCGCGTACGCCTGGACGAGCAGAAGACTGGCCCGAGTGTTCACAGCCCACGACCGATCCAGCTCCGCCGCGGTCATTGCCTGCAGGGACTGCTGCGACGTGCGGGTGTGGTTCACAACGAGGATGTCGATGCCGCCGAACGTCGTGACAGCCTCGTTCACGAGCCGGGCTGGCGACCCAGGATCGCCGAGATCGAGCGCGATATCGCGAAGTTGGTCCTCGCGGGCGCCGAGCTCGGCGACCGCGGCGTCCGCGCCGCCAGGATCTGGACCGTATGGCCGATCCCGGTCGTATTCACTCCAAGACTGGGCGAGGATCCGCGCGCCGAGGGCGAGCAGGCGCCGAGTCAGGGCCAAGCCGATCCCACGACGACGGCTGACACCCGTCACGACGGCGATCCGGCCGTCGAGCGGGCGCGGCACCGCGGGCGGTTCGTCGAACTGGTTCTCGGCGTCGTTCGTCACCACAGCGGTCCTGCGATCAGCGCTTTCGGAGCACCAGAACTTTTCCGTGGTTCGGACCGAGCGTGGTGCCGTCGAATTCCCCGGGTGAAACGGGCGCGGTGAGGATCTCGAGGCCGAGGTCGGCAGCGAGCATCTCGAGCTCGGCCCGCGTCCACACCGAGATGTCGCTCCAGTGCCTGGGTTCCCGCCCGATCTCGTAGAGAGCGAGGTCGAGGATCAGCTTGCCGCCGGAGCGCAACATCGACGTCAGCCCACGGATCATCCGGGCCGCATCCGCGTGGCGGTGGTGGATGAGCACCGCCAGTGCCACCACCACATCGACGTCGGTCGGCAGCCCGACGTCGTCGATGCCGTCGGCGAGGACGGTCTCAACGCCAGGGCAGTGGCATCGCAAGCGCTCCAACATCGCAGGCGATGAGTCGATGGCGATGACCCTGCGATACCGCAGCGACAGCGGCAGGGTCACGCGGCCATCGCCAGCGCCGAAGTCAACGATGCTCAGGCCGGGATCATCGCCGATGAGGGCGGCAAGCTCGACCGTCGCCTTCGCGCCGGACCGCAGGTACGCCTCCGGGTCTGTGCCGAGCGGGTTGATTGCCTCCTGCGCGCGCTGGCCACGCGCCACGTCGTCCCAGGCGGCGACGACGTCGCGTCGATACTCACCGTCGTCCGACGCCGGGCGGGCGCGCAGGGCCCGGAGCTGAAGGAAGGTACGGCGATAAGCGGGCTCGAAGATCAGGGGCCGTTGCTCGGATTCGCGCGGTGCTCGAGGACGGAAGGTGATCTCGATCGGTCGACACCAGTCCACAAGCCGGCCCGGAACCTCGACCGTCTTTGGCCCAGGGTCTCCAGCGCGGAGGTCCCACTCAGCCAACGGTCGAGCGTTCACCGACACGATCACCGACGGATTCGGACAGAAGTAAACGAACGGCCCCAGAAGAAACTGGAGCGCTACCTCCTCGCCGTCTGGAAGGTCGAGGTCAAGCACAAGCCTTGCCTCCGCGCCCTCGGCCCAGACGCCGGAACCGCCAGGCTGAGGCCATGCCCAACCCGGACCACCGACGATGTCGAGCATGGCGCCGGTGCCGACATCGATCCACACGCCGGGCGGCAGCTTGCGCGACTTCGGGGGGCGTGCGATCGGGCCGCCGAGGCGGATGAGCGCGGCTTCGAACAATCGGGGACGGCCAGCCATCCCGAGCGCGGTGCTGACGAGCCTGTGACGCGTGCAACTCGGCTCGACGCCACGCGCTACAAGCGCGCGTGCTGAGCTGACGGGATGCTGCGGACTCACCTGCCGTGCCATGCCTTCCCGTATGAGGTGCATGACAGCAGGAGCGCGCTGGGGACTCGCGTCGTCGACGGCCAGCGTGAGAAGTCGCTCACGCACGGACCTCGGCTGCCCGCGCAGCCGTCGAGCTAGATCAGTCGCCGCGCTAGAGCGCAGCGCCCAGCCCGCAAGCTCGAGGCCTTCGATCACGAGCTCACGGAGGCCGAGCGCAGACGTCACCCGGCGGAGCCTCGCCGGGTCGACACGGCAAAGCAGACTCGCGGCGTCGCTGACCCAGACCAGTCGGTGCGCCGGCTCGCCGTGCGCGGCGTGCTCGATCGTTTGGACGAGGTGGGCAGCGTCGTCGAGCCACTGAGTCTCGACGTCGCCGAAGGTAGCGGTACGACCGGCCCGCCAGACGAGGTCCTCGGCGTGCTCAGTGCCCATTCGGTCGACGACGCGCCAGTGCAGATCGAGACTGCCAGATGGTGGGCCCTCGAAGTTCCAGCTTTGGCGTCGGCGAACGAGTCTGCGCGCGATGTAGTCGGCGTCGACACCTTCGATGCCCCGCCAGCCGAGCCTCTCGAGGACGGCGGCTGCCGCGCCGGCCTGCGCCGTTCGCACGAGGATGTCGACGTCGCCCATCTCGCGGGCTCCCCACGAGCACCGCTCGGCCGCGACGAGCGCCGCGCCCTTCAGGAGGATCGTCGCGATCCCGTGCCGTTCCAGTTCGCGTAGCGCCCGCGCGACCGTCTTCGCCCGCAGATGATTCGACGACCAGACCCACCGGTACTTCCCCCGCATCCGAGGCGGCAGGTCGGTCGCCAGCTCCTGGGCCGCGAGGTTGGAGAACACCTGCGGGAGCAGTCGCGCCTCCGGGTAGGGGATATCGCCGAGGTCGGCATCGCCGACCCAGGTGCGCCATGCCCCGAGAGCGCCCGGACCACGGCCTACCGAAGCGTGCAGCAGCAGTCGGTCGCGCTCCGACAGGTCTTGGAAACGCGCCGGACGCCTCACGGTCGCGGCGCGGCGCGGTTTCGCCCAAGCTGAGCCCGGAGCGCCGAGAGCAACCTCGCCCGTGTCTGGTCGGCGCTCTTCATCGTCATGTTGCCGCCGTGGATGCGTCGCAGCAGCACCACCTCCTCGAGCGCATCGATCTGCAAGCCGAGGTGCCGAAGGCGTCCAACCCAGTCCACGGTGGTCGCCGTTGCTGCTGTCTCCTCAAAGGGTCCGACTCGGTCGGCGGCCGTTCGGCGCAACAGCAGCGTCCCCAGGAGCGCAGCGGCTACAGGGCGGACATCGATGCGCACCTTCCCCGTCAACTGAGGGACGTCCGGGGTCACGAACTGCTGGATCAGTCCGCCGACGCCGGCATGACCGGGATGTCGGCGCAGATGCGTGACCTGGCGTTCGAGTTTCAGGGGTGTCCACACGTCGTCGGAGTCACAGAACGCCAGGAGCTCCGCCTTCGACGATGCGATGCCACGGTTGAGGGCGGTGCCCAGACCGAGCGGGCCCTGGCGGATTACGCGTACCCAGCGCCCGTGCTCGGCGAGCACCTCCGGCGTCCGGTCCTGCGAGCCATCGTCAACCGCGATCACCTCCGCCGCTTGATAGGACTGGGTGAGGACGCTCTCCAGCGCTTCGGCGAGGTACTTGGCTCCGTCTCGGACCGGAATCACGACGCTGACGGTCGGGGTCATGCTGCGCGTACCAGCGAGGTGACCGCGTCGACCACTCGGTCGACGTCCGCCCCCAACTCCAGGCGGTAACCGGGAACCGTCGCGGCGAGAGAGGCGAGTCGGCGCAGGCTCCCCGACGTGGCACCGAACAGCCCGAAAATCGTGCTCGGTGCCATGGCGCGAAGGGACGCGCCAGCGCTGATGCGTTCCAAGGCGACGCGCCCGGTCACGCACGGAGCCACGATGGCGGTGATCGCCGCGCCGTCGGCCAATCGGCGCGAGGCCGGGGCGGGTAGATCGAGGATGGCCTTCTCGCGCCGGAGGCGCGACGCGTTCCGCACGGTCCCGATGTTGCTCGGCAGCATCGCCAGCGCCGCGGGCTGAAGCTTGGCGGTGGCGTAGACCCCATGCACACGCGGCTTTGGTTGGACCGCGACGAGGCAGTAGTCGTCGCCGAAGAAGTCGAGTCCGGCCGCCAAGCAGGCGAGCGAGGTCGTCGACTTGCCGGCGCCGGCTCCGCCGACGAGCAGCACGGCCCTCCCGGCGGATCCGACTGCGGCCGCATGCGTGAGCTGCATGTCGACGCTGTTCGCCCACCAGGAGAGGATGAGGCGCAGCGGCGATGCCGACTGCCAGTACGCCATTCGCCGAGCATCGTGCAGCCAGAACTGCGCCCGCCGCGCCGCCGCGTCGAAGGTGCTCAGCGACGCCGTGTGCACGTCCACCGCGGTGTGGAACCGATCGTCGCAGTACGGCCCCACGAGTCCGAGGGGCTTCAGGTCGTTCGGCGACCACGGTGGGCGCGGCATTGGGATCCCAGACGCGGCGCTGTCCCACATCTCGATCGTCACTTCGGGGTCAGGCGATGCGGCAGTGCCTCGGACCGCCCCGAGCGCCGGGTCCGTGCGCGCGACGAGCTCGGATCCCGCGAACCGAACGAGCAGCTCGTGTCCGGCGATCTGATAGCAGCGCTCACGAGCACCAGCCGCCTCGGCAGCAGCGGCGAACAAGGCACGGCTGGAGGCGAAGAAGCGTGCTGTTGAGTGCGGGGGGCTCACTCCTGCGGCTCGGGAAGACGCGGCCAGCCGGTCTCGTCGACCTGGTGGATCGGATCGAGCAGCACGAGGTCGGCCATGTCCCGGTACTCCTCGAGCTGTGGCGTCTCCCACCGCGCTCCGGGGGCCAGGCGCGGAATCACGGGCGCGCCTTCCCGGTGTCCGTCGGTGCTGCAGATGAGCAGGCCGGCAGCCTCAAGCCGGAGCGAGAACGCTTCGACGTCGCTCTTGACCCGACTCGCGTTGGCGCCATACCGCAGCGTCAACTGGTCGGCGACCACGCTGGTCGTTGAGGCCGGGTCGAACGACGACCAGATGTCGGCCGCGGTGCCGACCAGCGCGTAGTAGATGCCGGTCTCGAGGTTGATGGCAATCACCTCATCGTCGAGGCGCTCGTGCGTCACGACCGGAACCTTGATCGCCAGCACCCGCTCAGTCACGGCCGCCCTCCGCCCCGAGTGTGGCGAGCGGCCGAGCACACGCATAAAGGTCCCGATAGAGCTGGTCGTACGCCTTGACGCAGCACGCGAGGTCGAAGTGCGTCGCGGCTCGGCGTTGACCGGCGCGGCCCATCGCACGAGCCCGCTCGGGATCACGCAGCAGCGTCTCGGCCGCCGCCGCGAGCGCCGCCGGGTCCTCCGGCGGCACGATCATGCCGGTCACGCCGTCCTCGACCGTCTCGGCCAGCCCGCCGACGCTTGAGGCCACCACCGGGCGGCCCATCTGCGCCGCCTCCAGTGCCACGAGCGAGAAGCCCTCCATCGTCCGCGCCGGCACGAGCACGACCGAAGCGTCATTGAGCACCGACATGACACCGTCGGCGGGCAGCTGACCAACGAGCCGGACACGGTGAGCGAGTCCGAGCCGGGCGGCTCGTGACCGAAGGTCGTCCCGCCGACTGCCGTTTCCCACGATCACCAGATCGATATCGGTGCACGACTCGTCGAGCAGCGCCAATGCGTCGAGCGCGACGTCGAAGCCCTTCTGGTGCTCGAGTCGCCCGACTGCCACGAGCGGTCCACGCGCCCACGGACGCGGCGTGGTTGCTTGGCTCGGGAGCCCGTTTCGGATTAGCCGGACGCGGTGGCTGACCTCGGGGACCACGGCGAGGACCGAACTCCGAACGGCGTCAGAGACGACGGAGACAACCATTGCCGAACACAGCAACGTTCGAGCCATGGTTGCGATCGGGCCCGCGCTGTCCAGCGTCCCGTGCACGCTGATAGCGAGGGGGCACGGCCTTCGCTGGTGACATCGCAGGGCGAACCACAGCCCGATGTCGCCGAAACCATGGATGTGCCGTACGTCGACATCGTGCATCAGCTCAACATCGCGGAGCCTCCTCGCCAGGTGGAGGATGTCTCCGGGGCGCCCTGAATCAATCGCTTCGTCGAACGGCATTCGGTAGACATGAATGCCGTCGATGACGTCGACCTTCTCCGAGGCGTCGTCGGTCCCCGTGACGACGACGAACTCGTGACCGTGGGCGGTCAACATCGGAAGCACGTGCGACAGCAGCCGCTCAATGCCTCCTGGATCCGGCGCGTACCGCGGTGAGAAGACGGCCACCGTCACGAAGGCGCCCCCCCTGTGAGATGGCAGCAGTGCTGGACCGGCTGGGCGGGATCACACCGGGATGACTTGAGCAGGTAGGCGGCCAGCACCGGCGAGATCCTAGAGGGTCGTCGCAGTGGCGCCTCCAAAACCCGTCGGCACGGCCCGTGTCGCGCGGTTCGTCATGCCTGCTCTCGGCGCGGAACTGCCGCGGGACGCTGTCAGTGCCTTCGCACTGCACGGGCGGTGCGCAACCAGATCATGTTCCGCGGCAGCATGTAGCCGGTCCGCGTTGCTGAACGTCGCGTTCGCTCAGGAGGTGAGCGTCGCGATCCCCCAGACCGCGACGATCAGCCCGAGTGCCATGTAGGTCACTGATCGGAGGATCGGAGCCTGGGGCAGCGTCCCAGTGGTCGCGACCCGGACCTGCTTGCGAACCGGACTTCCGGGGCGGGCACGCGTGGCAGCCTCCCGAGCAGCTTGCTGCGCGTCGGCCCGCCGGCGGACCAGCGCCAGCGCGTTGGCGACGAACAGCGCTGCGCCGAGCGCGGTCGTGATCTCGAGCAGGACCTCGATGTAGAAGCTGATGAGCGCACGGTAGCGCCCGACTGCGCTCGAGCGGGAGGCGCGGCCTTCCTCAGAAGCGGGGGCCGCCCGGCTTGAAGACCATGAACACGAGGATCACGACGAGCAGCACGTCGAGGACCGCTTCGATCGCGGCGACCTGCTTGCCGAGCGCCTCCAGCTGCGCGGCCTGGGGCGGCGGCCCGCCGCTGGTCCCGGCCGGGGCGGCGGCCAGCTCCTCCATGAGGGCGTTCATGCGACGGACTCTCGGTCGCAGGGCGCCGTGCGAGAGACCGAGCCCGATCACGAAGAGGACCATCGACAGCCAGATCCAGGTCTGGCCGAAGTCGAACGCGTTGTGCCCGAGACCGACGAGGGCGAGGCCGAGCACGAAGACGGCATAGATGAAGTACTCGGCGACCGTGCTGACCCGGTAGACGGCCTGGCCGATCGCCGCCGCTTCGCGACCGGCGCGGGCGCGGATCTGGGCGCCGTACACGCCGTTGAGGGTCACGCCGCCGAACCCGATGATCGCGCACAGGATGTGCAGGATCTTCACGATGTTGTAGGCGTCGCTGTTGTAGTTGGCCAGCATGGCCGTCCCCTCCCTCGCCGAACCGGCGCCGCATCGTAGGTGCCGCGTCCCGCGTCCGCGTGGTACCAACACGCCGTGCGCGTGCTGGTGGCTCGCTGCTCGGTCGACTACAGGGGTCGGCTCGGCGCCCGCCTCGAGCCCGCGCTGCGCCTCGTCGTGCTGAAGGCGGACGGCTCGATCGCCATCCACGCCGACGCCAAGGCCTACAAGCCGCTCAACTGGATGAACCCGCCCTGCTCGATCACCGAGGCCGACGGCGTGATCACGGCCACCAACCCGCAGGGCGAGCGCCTGCTCGTCGAGCTGCACGAGGTGCTGTTCGACGACTCGTTCGAGCTCGGCGACGACCCCGGCTTAGCGAAGGACGGCGTGGAGGCCGAGCTCCAGCTGCTCCTGGCGGCGCGCGTCGACGTCCTCGGCGACGGACTCCGGCTGGTGCGCCGCGAGTACCCGACCGACCTCGGGCCGGTCGACCTCCTCTGCCGTGACGGCGAGGGTCGCGCCGTCGCGATCGAGGTCAAGCGAGTCGGCGAGATCACCGGGGTCGAGCAGCTGCTCCGCTACCAGGAGCGGCTCGACCGCGACGGTTCGCTCGCGCCCACCCGCGGGATGCTGGTCGCGACCCGCATCAAGCCGCAGGCCCGCGTGTTCGCCGCCAGCCGCGGCGTGGACTGCCTCGAGGTCGACCTCGAGGAGCTGCGCGCCGGCGCGCCGCCGGAGCTCAAGCTGTTCTGAGCCCCGGCGGACGCGGCGGCAACAGGTCAGGTGAGAGCCCAGGCGTTCCAGGCGACGACGAAGATCCAAGCCGCCAGACCTAGGGACACGAGGTGGATCCGGTCGTTCGGCAGCTTGTAGCCGATGCCGCCGAGAACGAACGCCACCAGGCCAACCGTGAAGAAGATCGCCTGCGCGGTCGCACTCATCACGCCGATTGCCAGCATGCAGAACCCCCTACTTGGGCTAAAGGCTGTTGTCAGGGTACGGAGACAAGGCGTTCAGATGGTGGATATCGGACAACGCCGTCGCGAAGACGAGACGAAGCCTCAGGCGCTTGGGATCGGGACGGGCGTTCGGACGCCGGCACGTCGCGACGCGGGGTCGGGCCCGGCGGTGCGTGGCGCCCGATCCGGCGGCGGGGAGGCGAGCGCTCGCTTCACGAACCGCTCATCGGCGGCTGCCGGGCCCGTGACCTGGCCGATCGATGGTGGGCCGGTGGTTCGACCGGGCCGCGGTTGACGTACCGTAGGGAGACGCCCGACGGGCTCGGTACCGCCCGGGCACGAGGGTCGGTAAGGAGGACCCATGGTTCCGATCCTGGGTGAGATCATCGGTTGGGAGGCGCTGCTCGTGATCGGCCTCATCGCGCTGCTCTTCGGGAGCTCGCAGCTGCCGAAGCTGGCGCGATCGGTCGG
>Ga0207416_1002882_pt1 | contig 17534 bp, 12 predicted proteins | sample PaiPotPPM11metaG_FD_184107 | JGI IMG/M metagenome (GOLD analysis project Ga0207416, IMG submission 184107) | Iron sulfur acid spring bacterial and archeal communities from Banff, Canada, to study Microbial Dark Matter (Phase II) - Paint Pots PPM... ...
GCGTTGGCGCGCGAATACCTGTCCGATATCTATCAAACCCAGCTGCGCGATCCAAACCGGGCGCTGGCGTATCTTGTCGACGTGCCGAACGTCGTTCCGCAATACGCCGACGCGTACTACCACCTGGGCTCGATCATGAACGATCTCGGCCAATACGACGCCGCCATCCGGTACTTGCGGACGGCGATCGATCTGGACGCCGGCCACGTCGGCGAGGCGGGCCAAGAAGGCTTGCCGCTGCTCGGCCAGGTGTATCTGAAAATCCACCGCGTCGAAGACGCGAAACGCGCATTTTCGGAGGCGGTCGTATTCGGCGAAGAGCTCGAATTCTCGCAAGCGGAGCTCGACAAGATCAAGCGCGGGCAAGTCAAATGAAACCCACGGTGCAAGATGACCGCCGCTGCTTCGCGTGCGGCCCCGAAAACCAGCACGGCCTGCAAATGGTTTTCGAATACGGCGAGGGATCGGCGCGTTGCGTCGTCACGCCGAAGACGCACCTCAGCGGCTGGTCGGCGGTCATGCACGGCGGCATCGTCGTGACGCTGCTCGACGAAGCAATGGCGCACGCCGCCATCAGCCTCGGCCTGCGCGCGGTGACGGCGCGCATGACGGTGCGCTTCAGAAAGGCGGCACCGGTGGACGGTCCGCTCATCGTCGAGGGACGCGTGCGCAGCCGGCGCGGGCGGATGATCGAGCTGACGTCGGAGCTGCGCGACGAATCCGGCACGCTATTCGCCCAGGCGTCGGGCCGATTCGTCAGCGAGCCGTAGCGCGACACGTGGTCAAAACCGACGGCGTGAAGCCGATCGCCTCCAATCGCCGGGCCCTTCACGATTACGCCATCGTCGACACCTTCGAAGCCGGCGTCGTGTTAAGCGGCACGGAAGTAAAGAGCCTGCGCGTCAGCGGCTGTTCGCTCGTCGATGGCTTCGTGCGCATAAAAAACGGGGAAGCCTGGCTGGCCAACGTGCAAATTCCGCCGTACGGCCAGGGCACGTTTTTCTCACAACACGAGCCGCACCGCGATCGAAAACTGCTGCTTCACGCGCGCGAGATCCGCAAGCTCGCCGGCGACCTGCAGGAGAAGGGGCTGACGCTCGTGCCGCTGCGCGCGTACTTCCGCAGCGGGCGCGTGAAGGTGGAGTTGGGCTTGGGCCGCGGCAAGACCAAATACGATAAGCGTGAGGCGATCAAAAAGCGCGAAGCGCAGCGCGAGATCGCGCGCCACGCGAGGCGCGCGTGAGCACGCTGCTCGAGCGCACCCGGCACGCCTGCGCTCGCCTCAACCTTCCGCCGTTGGGCGCCATCGTGGTCGCGTGTTCAGGCGGCCCGGATAGCGCGGCGGCGCTGTCCCTGCTGCGCGCGGCGTTGCCCAACGCAAAACTCATCGCGTGCTACGTCGATCACGGCATGCGGCCACGCGCCTGCATCCGCCGCGATATTGCTGCGGTACGCGCCCAGGCGCGTGCCGAGCGGGCGGACGTCAGCGTCACGGCCGTCGAGCCGCCCGCTCCGGGCGAATCCAAGGAAGCCGCTGCGCGGGAACGCCGCTACGCCGCGCTGGCGCGCCTGGCGCGCGCCGCAGGCGCAAGCTTCGTCGTCACCGGACATCACGCCGACGACGTCGCCGAATCGTTCGTGCTCGCGCTGCTGCGCGGCAGCGGGCTGGATGGCGCCGCCGCCATGCCGGTGCGCCGCCCGCTCGACGAGCGCACCACGTTGGCGCGGCCGTTTTTGTGGGCGCAAAAAAGCGACCTCGATGCACTCGTCCGGTCGCGCGCCCTTGCGACATCGCGCGACGAGACAAACATCGACTTGCGGATTCGCCGCAACGCGGTGCGCCGCTGGCTCGAACGACTGGAAGCGCTCGCTCCGGGCTCGCGGCGCGCTATCGCACGCAGCGCCGCGCTGCTGGCGGGCGATAAACGCCTGCTCGCCGGCGTCACGAAAGCCGCCTGGCGGCGCTGCCGAGCTGGAGCGTGCTTGTCCGCGAAGTCGTTGCGAGCGTTGCCGCCGCAGCTGCTGGCGCGCGTCGTGCGTTTTGCGGTGGCGCAGGCGGGTGCCCGCACGGTGCGCGATTTTCACCGCGTCCACTGCGCTGCGATCGTCCGCGCGATCAAGCGAGGCCGGGGCGGAACGTACTACGCGGGCACGGACGCGCACGTCGTGCTTTCAGCAGGTAAGCTCAAGGTCGTCGACGGTCGTCTGAAGACGACCGCTACAGCGCGATCCGGCGGCCGTCTGAAGCCCAGCGCCGCAAAAAAGATCACGGTGCCGGCTGTCGGGAAAGTCACAAAAGCCCGTCTGCCGAACGGCGCGCTCGAGCTGTGGTGGGAGCGGCCCGGCGCTGCGCACCCATCGGCCATGCACTTGGATGGCGCGCGACTGCCGCCGGGCTCGCAGCTCACCGTTCGTCTGCCGAAACCCGGCGACGCTTGCGTCCCGAGCGGCCGCCGCCGAGCGGTTCCCTTGGCCCGATTCTTGGCCAAGTCCGGAGTCCCCAAAGATGAACGCGCCGCGGTTGCGTTATTATGTAAGGAAGGCCAAATCGCAGCCGCGCTGGGAATAAGAGTGATGGAGCCCTTCGCAGCGAAAAATAAACAACTGATCGCAATTCGTTGGCAGCCGGCGGCCGATATATGAAGATAGAGGGAACAAGCGCGATGACGGAAGCGCTGCGGGAAGCGCAGTTCGACGGCGTCGTCAATCTCGCAGACGTCGTCTTCACCGAGGCCCAGATCAAAGCTGCGGTGGACGGCATCGCCGCTCGCGTCCGCGCGGATTACGGCGGCACGCCGTTCACGCTGATTGGCATCCTCAAGGGCGCGGCCGTTTTTGCGGCCGACCTCATGCGCGCGCTCGGCGACTATCCGCTGTCCGTCGATTTCATGGTGGTCAACTCGTACAACACGGGCCGCAAAACCGGCAGCGATGTTAGGCTCCTCAAAGACCTCGATCACAACCCGGCCGGCAAACACGTGCTGCTCGTCGAGGATATCGTCGACGAGGGCCTCACGCTCGCGTACCTCGTGAATAACCTGCGCAGCCGCAAGGTAGCGAGCCTGCGCGCCTGCGCACTGCTCGACAAACCGTTTCATCGCAAGAGCAGCGTCGAGGTCGACTACATCGGGCTGGAAGCGCCGGACGAGTTTTTGGTAGGTTACGGATTGGACTGGCAAGAACGCTTTCGAAATCTTCCTTATATCTGCAAGTTGAATGGTGTCTCGCTTGGGTAAGCTCGTCAAAATTTTCATCGTCTGGGCGGTCGTCCTCGTCATCGCGCTGCTCGCCTGGAGCTGGTGGCAAAAAGCCGGCCAAAAGCAAGAACCGCCCTCGTATTCGCAGTTCGTGCAGCGCATCGAATCGTCGCCGGAATCCATCCATTCGGTCACCATTTCGCAGAACACGGCCACCGCAAAGCTCGCCGGCGATACGACCGAAATCGTGCAACTGCCGCCCAACACCGCCGGCGACTTGACGAAGCTGCTCATCGCCAAACACATCAACGTGACCGGCGACAATCAGTCCGGCAACGCCGGCCAGTACGCGGTCTACCTACTCAACATTCTGCCCATCGTCCTAATCATCGTTTTGTTCCTGTTCCTCATGCGGCAAGCGCAAAGCGGCGGCAATCAAGCGCTGTCGTTCGGCCGCAGCCGCGCCAAGCTGCTCACCGAAAACCGCCCGAAAGTCACCTTTGCGGACGTCGCCGGGGTCGATGAAGCCAAAGAGGAGCTTGCCGAGATCGTCGAGTTTCTCAAGTACCCGAAAAAGTTTCAAGCGCTGGGCGCGCGCATTCCCAAGGGGCTGTTGCTGCTCGGGCCGCCCGGCAGCGGGAAGACGCTGCTGGCGCGCGCCATCGCCGGCGAAGCGGGCGTTCCGTTTTTCAGCATTTCGGGCTCGGACTTCGTCGAGATGTTCGTCGGCGTCGGCGCGTCGCGCGTGCGCGATCTGTTCGAGCAAGCGAAAAAGAGCGCGCCGTGCATCGTGTTCATCGACGAGATCGACGCGGTCGGCCGCCAGCGCGGCGCCGGCTTGGGCGGCGGCCACGACGAGCGCGAGCAGACGCTCAACCAGCTGCTCGTCGAAATGGACGGCTTCGATGCGAACACCGGCGTCATCTTAATCGCCGCGACGAACCGCCCGGACGTGCTCGATCCGGCGCTGCTGCGCCCCGGCCGCTTCGACCGTCAAATCGTCGTCGACCGCGCCGACGTCAACGGGCGGACCGAGATCTTGCGCGTGCACGCGCGCAACAAGCCGCTGTCGCAGGAAGTGAAGCTGGAGACGCTCGCGCGCCGCACGCCGGGCTTTTCCGGGGCGGATCTTGAGAATTTGCTGAACGAAGCGGCGCTGCTGGCCGCGCGGCGCAACAAGTCGCAGATCGACATGAAGGATTGCGAGGAAGCGATCGATCGCGTCGTCGCCGGGCCGGAACGCAAGAGCCGCATCATGAGCCATCGCGAAAAAGAGCTCGTCGCGTACCACGAAAGCGGTCACGCGCTCGTCGCGAAGCTCCTACCGCACGCCGACCCGCTGCATAAGGTTACGATCGTGCCCCGCGGCATGGCGCTGGGCATCACGATGCAGCTGCCGATCGAAGATCGCTACCTGATGACGAAAGCCGAAATCGTCGACCGCATCATGGTGCTGCTCGGCGCGCGTGCCGCCGAGGAATTGATCTTCCACGAATGCACGACGGGCGCGCACGACGATCTGCAAAAAGCCAGCAGCCTGGCGCGCAAAATGGTGATGGAGTGGGGCATGAGCACGAAGCTCGGCCCAATCGCACTGGGACGCAAACACGAGCAGGTGTTCCTGGGCCGCGACATCATGGAAGAACGGAATTACTCCGAAGACGTCGCGAGCCAGATCGACGTCGAGGTGCGCGGCATCATCGACGCGTGCTATGCGCACGCCTTTCATCTGCTCGAAAGCAACATCGACAAATTGCATCGTCTGGCCGAAGCCTTGCTGGATCGCGAAACGGTCGAAGGCGACGAGGTAGAACGGCTGCTTTCGGACAACCCACAGCCAAGCCCGGCAGCCGCGCCCGCGCCCGAACCGGTCCCCGAAGCGGCGGCAGCCGCCAAGCCGGGTCAGAAAGAAGAAAAGCCGCGCGTTAAGCCGAGCGTGTTGCCGTTTCCGCCGCCGGAACCAGCCTAAGCCGCCTGGAGCTAAAGATGCACCGATCCGCGTGCGGCGCCGTCGCCGCGCTGTTCTTCGCCGCCGTCTTTGTGGCAGCGCCCGATGACGCGCGCGCCCCGGCCGCCGCCGCTGTTCTCGCGCCCGGCGGGTCCACGCTCGCCGACGGCCTAACCGTGCAAGTCCGGCAGCTGCGCTCGTCGCCGACCGCCGCGATCGAAGTGTGGCTCGGCGTTCCATCCGACGGCTACGGTGAATCGAAACCCGGCATCGCCCGGTTGGCGGCGCTGGCGGTCGCGTACGAGGCGTTCAACGGCAAGAGCCTGCGCGACGTGACGCGCGACGACTCGGGGCAGCTGACGATCACGGTCTATCCGGCGTCGTCGGAGATCGCGATCGTCGTGCCGTCATACGACGCCACGAGCGTCGAACGCGCACTCTTGGATCGCGTTTTTCATCCCAGCATCGATGCAAAGGCGTTCGCGGCTGCGCGCCAGCGCTTGGCAGCCCAGCAAGCGGCGTACCTTGGGGCGACCGATTTGGTCCTGCGCGACGCGGTCTTCTCCGCGCTTTTTGCCAGCGGCGCCTACCACGTTTCGCCGTACGGCGCGGCCGGTTCGCTCAACGAGATCTCACTCGACGATCTGCGCGCGTTTCTCACAACCGGCTACGTGCCCGGCAACGGCATCTTCGTGGTCGCGGGCGACGTGAACCCGGCGGCGGTCGCGCGGATCGCGGCGTCTCGCGCGCCGCTGCCCGCAGCCGTGACGCCGGCGGCGCCGGCGGTGCTCTCGGCGAAACCCGGCGCGACGATTATCGGGAACGCTGAGACGGATCGTTCGGGCGTCGCGCTGGCATGGGCCGGCCCGCCGATATCCGACGAGCGGGCTGCGACCGCCATGGACTTTTTGTCGGATTATCTCCTGCGACCGGCATACGGTGTCGTCAGCATGGCCATCGCGGCGAAAAACCCGGGCATCAATGTGAGCGGCGAATTCGTCACTTTGAAAGATCCGGGAGTGTTTTACGTTACGGCCAGCGGTTCCAATGTGGATACCGGCACGATGGTAGCGCTGCTGCGCGGCGCCATGACCCGTGCGCTGCCGGGCCCGATGTCCGAGAGCCAATTCGCGCGCGCTATCCAAGCGTATCGAACGCACGCGCTGCGCGACAACTCGGACTCGGCGCAGGCGATCGCCGATAACTTCGGCTGGTACTTCATCCACGGAGCACCGGCCTATAGCCCCAGCGCGACGGACGCCGCCTTGTCCGGGGATTATTTCGCGCAAGTGTCCAGCCTCACGCCGCAATATGTGGCGGAGGTCGCGCGGCGCTATCTTTCGAGCGCCCCGGCAACGGCAGCCGTCACGCCGCGCGCGCCCGCTGCGGCAGACGTGCCGCGCGCCTCGCCGACGCGCGGAGGCTCGTAGTGCGCGAACGGCGTTCGCCGCCTGTGACAGCGCCCGAGCGAAGCGCGCCGCGCGCCGCCGGCGCCGCACGCGTTCTGCTCGCCGCCTGCGCCGCGCTCGGTCTCATCGCCGCCGCGCCTCCGGCGCATTTCGCCCCGGCCAGCACCCAGCAACTGCAAAACGGCGTGCGCCTCGTCATGCAGCCGATCGCCGACACCCCGCTCGTGGCGGTGCAGCTGTTCATTCCCGCCGGCCTCGCGCAGCAGGCGTCGAACGAAGCCGGCGTTGCGGCCGTTGCGGCAGAGACGGTCCTGCGCACCGCTGAGAACGGGCAAAGCGTCGCGGCCCTCGCCGCCGCTTCCGGCGCGTCGCTTTCGTACACGCTGGATCCGAACGACACGCGCTATTCGATTGAATGCCGATCTCAAGACCTGCCGAGCCTGCTGAAAGCGCTCGTTGCGGCGCTGAACCGACCCGACGCGTCGCAGATCTCTGTGGCGCGCGCCAAGGTGCTCGGCGTCGCCGCCGATACGGTGAAAAACCCGGTGGCAGCCGCGCTTGCGATGGTCCGTCAGGTGAATTACGCGGACAGCGGGTTTGCGTATCCCGACGCCGGCCGGCCCGAAACGGTCGCGCAGCTCACGGCGGCGCAGGTCACGAGATTTCTATCGGATCACTTCCGCGCCGGTGGGGCGGTGGTCTCGATCTCCGGCTATGTCACCGGGCCTACGCTCGATGCGGTCAAGCAGATCGCCTCATCGCTGCCCTCGGGCTCGCCGCCGGCCCCCGCCGAAGGCAAAGCGGTCGCGCGCCAGCACCAGGTGGTCGCGCACCGCAGCGTCGATCAACCGTGGGTGGCGATCGGTTACCAAGCGCCGACGCAATTTTCGCGCGATTTTCCGGCGATGCTCGTCGTCGAAGCGCTGCTCGGACAAGGCGGCGATATCCACGCGCTGTCGTTCGGTTCGGAGGCCGCACTGCCGGAAGATTTCGTCGGGGCATACTACCAATATCAGGCCCAGCCCGGCGCATTCATCGTGTTTCTCAACGGCGCGGGACCGGGCGGAGTCGACTCCTCCATCCGCGAGCTGCAGCTGGCGATCGCTCGCCTTCGCGTTCAGAAACTTCCGACCTCGCTCGTCGACCACGGCCGCCGGCTTGCGCTGGGCGACTACTTCATGTCGGTCCAGACGCTTGCCGACGACGCGTGGCTCCTCGGCAACGCTGCGCGGTCGCCGCAGGGGCTGGCGTACGTCGACGATTTGCCGAGCGCCATCGCACGGGTGACGTCAAGCGACATCCGGCGCGTGGCGCAGCGCTACCTGACCCACGAAACCCTCGGAGTGGTGTTGCCAGCGTCCGGTCGCTAAGCGCCGGGTCTCGTCGTGCGCGTTGCATTCGTCCACGATTACCTGACGCAAATCGGCGGGGCGGAACGCGTGCTGCTTCACATGCACGCACTCTATCCCGACGCGCCGATCTACACCTCGCTGTACGATCCAAAGGTGAGCCGCGGCGCCTTCGACGGCATCGACGTGCGTACGACGTGGCTGCAGCGCATCCCCGGTGCACGCCGCAACTTCCGGGCGCTGCTGCCGCTGTATCCGCGAGCGTTCGAAGCGCTCGACCTGCGCGGCTTCGATCTGGTGCTGTCGTCGACGACGTCGTTTGCCAAAGGCGTGCGCGTCGCCGATGGAACGCTGCACGTCTGCTATATGAATACGCCCACACGCTTTCTCTGGTATCCGCAGGAGTACACGATGAGCGTTACGCCGCCGCTTCTGCGGCCGTTCGTGCGGGCCGTCCTGCCCAAAATGCGCGGCTGGGACTACGCGGCCGGACAGCGGCCCCATCACATCATCGCGAACTCGAAGAACGTTGCAGAGCGCGTCCGCGAGTGTTACCGGCGGGAAAGCGACGTCATTCACTGTCCGGTCGACATCGAAATGTTCGCTCCGGACTCCGCGACCGAAGACTACTATCTCGTGGTCGCGCGGTTGCTGCCGTACAAGCGCGTTCAGCTCGCGATCGAAGCGGCGGCGATGCTCGGCGCAAAGCTCGTCATCGTCGGCACCGGCCCCGACGAGCGGCGCCTCCGGCGGCTGGCCGGCCCGGGAGTCTTTTTCGCCGGCCGGGTGAGCGACGAGCTGCGCCGCCGGCTGTACGGCCGCGCGCGCGCCGTGATCGTGCCGGGCGTCGAAGATTTCGGGCTCGTGCCGCTTGAAGCGGCGGCGTCCGGCCGACCGACCGTTGCATTTTTCGGCGGAGGGTCGCTCGAAACGGTGGTTGAAGGCGAGACCGGATTATTTTTTCGCGAGCCGACCGCGGCCGGGTTGGCCGATGCGCTGCGCAAGCTGCCGCTCGAGGCATTCGATCCGGGGCGGCTCGCGGCGCACGCGGCGCGGTTTTCGCCGGATCGTTTTCGCGCGCGCCTAAGAGAGTTGCTCGACCGGTATTTGCAATGAAAGGCAAGCGCCCGTTCCCGAAGCTGGACCTCGCGAGGTTGACGCTGACCAACCTCGAGGAACGGCCGTCGAAGGTGTCGTCCGAAGCGGCGGCGCGCCCGCCACAGGCGGGCGACGCGTTCGCTGATTTCTGGCGCGGCCTGCCCGACGTTCTCGCCGCCAAAGACCTCCGCGCGCTGGTCGGCGACGTGGCGCAGGCGCATCGCGGCGGCAAAACGGTTGTTGCGGGAATCGGCGGCCACGTCATGAAGGTCGGGCTCTCGCCGCTCATCGTCGACCTCATGCGCTCGGGCATCGTTCAGGCGGTCGCCGCCAATGGCTCTGTTTGCATCCATGACGTGGAGCTCGCCATCGCTGGAAAGACGTCCGAGGACGTGGATGCGAGCCTGCGCGACGGATCGTTCGGTATGGCGGCCGAGACCGCCGACTTCATTTTGAGTGCGATCAAGCAGCGCGGACCCTCCGTGGGGCTCGGGCGCGCGCTTGGCGACGCGCTGCTGGAGCGTGGCGCGCCGCACAACGCGGCCTCCATGCTCGCGCAGGGCGCGGCGCTGGACGTGCCGGTTACCGTCCACGTCGCCGTCGGCACGGACATCATCCACATGCACCCGCAGGCCGACGGCGCGGCGCTCGGCGCCGCGTCATTGCTCGACTTTCGCAAATTCAGCGAAGCGATAGCCGCGGTCACCGACGGCGGCGTGTATTTGAACTTCGGCTCTGCCGTGATGCTGCCCGAAGTTTTTCTGAAGGCGCTGTCGATCGCGCGCAACCTCGGTTACCGCGGCGCGTTCACCACGGCAGATTTTGATTTCATCCGCCACTACCGGCCGCGCACGAACGTCGTCCACCGCCCCCACCTCGGCAGCGGCGGCCGCGGCTACATGCTCACCGGCCATCACGAGTTGATGATCCCGCTGTTCGTCGCCGGGTTGCGCTTGGCGCTCGCGTGAGGATTGCCAGCGCGCCGCTCACCATCGGCCTCATCGTCGTCTGCTGGCTCGTCTTTGCCGCCGATTCTTTCTTGCCGGGGCCGCGCCCGGAAGGCTTGGGGCCTCTCATGCTGGCGGGCGCGATCATTCCGGCGGCGGTCGAGTCCGGCCAGTGGTGGCGCCTCTTCAGTGCCGGGTTTTTGCACTTCAACACGGCGCACATCGCGTTCAATACCTATGCTTTGTTCCAGGCAGGCACGTTCGTGGAATTCGCGTTCGGCAGCTGGCGGTACGGGCTGATCTATCTCGTTGCGCTCATCGCCGGCGACGTCGCCGCGTTCGAGACCACGCGCGGCACCGGCGGCGTCACGGCCGGTGCGTCCGGCGCGATCATGGGCGTGTTCGGTGCGATGGCGGTGTTGGGCGTCAAGCTGCCGGCGCTGCGCAGCCAGCTGCTGCGCGCCGCGATTTTGCCGATCGCGCTCACCCTGGGCTACGGTTTCATCAATCCGGGGATCTCAAACGCTGCGCACATCGGCGGCGTGCTCGCGGGAGCGTTCGTAGCATTGCTGCTGCGCCCGGCAGGCGCGCAACGTTTTGCCGAAGCCGCGCGGGAATGACGATCGATGCTCGACACGGTTGAAAAAGCCGCCTTCCAATTTGATCCGCTCGTCGACGAGTGGTTCCGCAGCAAGTTCGTCCGGCCGACCGCACCGCAAATAGCCGGCTGGCCCCACATTCAAAGCGGCCGGGACGTGCTGATCTGCGCCCCGACCGGCTCCGGCAAGACCTTGACGGCGTTTTTATCGGCGGTCGATCGCTTGGTGCGCGAGGCGCGCGGCCCGTTTCCCAATGAAATCCAGATATTGTACGTATCGCCGCTCAAAGCGCTGGTGAACGACGTGCAAAAGAACCTCGAACTGCCGCTGGCGGAAATCACGGAGCTGGCGGCCGCCAAGGGCGTCGCGCTGGCTCCCATCCGGACCGCGCTCCGGACGGGCGACACGCCGGCGCGCGACCGCGTACACCTGCTCAGCAACGCACCTCATATTTTGGTCACGACGCCGGAATCGCTCTACATCTTGTTGACGGCCGCACGGTCGCGCGGATTGCTGCGCACCGTTTCCACGGTTATCGTCGACGAGATCCACGCGCTGGCGGGCAACAAACGCGGCCCGCACCTGTGCCTATCGCTCGCTCGCTTGGACAGACTCGTCGCCGAGGCGGGCCGCCCAAAGCCGCAGCGCATCGGCTTGTCGGCTACCGTCAAGCCGGTGGAAGACGTCGCAGCCTTTTTGGCAGGCAGCAGTGCTGCTGCCCGGTCCATGGCGATCGTCGATATCGGTCACCGGCGAGAGATGGAACTCGCGGTCGACGTGCCGCAAGATGAGTTGGGACCGGTGGCCTCGACCGAAATGTGGGGTGAAATCTACGATCGCTTGGCCGAGCTCATCCGCCGGCACCGCACCACCCTCATTTTCGTGAGCACGCGGCGGCTGTCGGAGCGCGTCGCGCACAACCTGATCTCGCGGCTCGGAGAAGGCACCGTCATGCCGCACCACGGCAGCCTGGCTCGGCAGCTCCGGCTAGAGACCGAAATCAAACTAAAAAGCGGCGCGCTGCGCGCCGTGGTCGCGACGGCATCGCTGGAGCTCGGCATCGACATCGGCTCGGTCGACCTCGTCGTGCAGATCGGCTCGCCGCGTTCGATCACGGTCGCGCTGCAGCGCATCGGCCGCTCCGGGCACTGGGTAGGCGCAAAACCTAAGGGCATCCTCTTCGCGAGCACGCGCGACGATCTGGTCGAGTGCGCCGCAGTGGTGAAGGCCATCCGCACCGGTGCCCTGGACCAGCTGGAACTTTCGGAGGCGCCGCTCGACATTCTCGCTCAGCAAATCGTCGCCGCGTGCGCGGCGGACGACTGGCAGGAGGCTGAGCTGTTTGAGTCGATGCGCGCGGCGTTTCCATACCGCAATTTGGCGCGCACGCAGTTCGACGCCGTCGTCGCCATGCTGTCGAACGGCATTGCGACTGCGCGCGGGCGCGCCGGCGCACTCTTGCACCGCGATCGCGTGAACGGCCGTCTGCGCGGCAGGCGCGGCGCGCGGCTGGCCGCGATCACTTCGGGCGGCGCCATCGCCGATACCGCCCAGTATGCCGTCGTTGCCGAGCCGGAGGGGACGGTGGTCGGCTCGCTGGATGAAGATTTTGCGATCGAGAGCTTGAGCGGCGACATCTTTTTGCTCGGCACCACGTCATGGCGCATCCGCCGCGTCGAGCAAGGCCGCGTGCGGGTCGATGATGCGCACGGCGCTCCGCCCACGATACCGTTTTGGAACGGCGAGGCGCCGGGTAGAACTCCCGAGCTCTCGCAAGAAGTAGCGCGCTTGCGCGAACGGGTCGCCCAGCTCGTCGACGAAAGCGGCGCGGTTGCCGCGGCCCGGTATTTGCAGAGCGAATGCGGCTTGAACCGGCTGGGCGCCGAGCAAGTCGTCGATTACATCAGCGCCGGAAAAGCGACGCTGGGCGCCGTGCCGACCGCGGACGTCGTCATCGCGGAGCGGTTTTTCGATGAAGCGGGCGGCATGCAACTGGTGATCCACGCACCGTTTGGCGCGCGGATCAACCGCGCTTGGGGGTTGGCGCTGCGCAAGCGCTTTTGCCGGTCGTTCAACCTCGAGCTCCAAGCGGCGGCGACCGACAACGGCATCGTCATCTCGCTGAGCGAGCAGCACGCGTTTCCGCTGCCGATCGTCTTCGAATTCTTGAAACCGGCGTCGGTCGAACAGGTCCTGACCCAGGCCATGCTGCCGTCGCCGATGTTCACCGCGCGCTGGCGCTGGGATGCGCAGCGTTCGCTCGCGCTGCTGCGCTTCCGCGGCGGCAAAAAAGTGCCGGCCAACATCCAGCGCATGAAAGCCGACGACTTGCTCGCGGCGGTGTTTCCCGATCAAGCGGCGTGCCCGGAAAATCTCGCGGGTGCTGCCGTCAACATTCCAGATCATCCGCTGGTCAACGAGGTCATTTCAGACTGCCTGCACGAGGCCATGGACATCGACGGCCTCAAAGCGGTCTTGCGGCGGATCCAGGATGGATCCATCAAAACGCTGGCGGTCGACACTGCCGAACCCTCAATGTTCTCGCACGAGATTTTAAATGCCAATCCCTTCGCGTACCTCGACGATGCACCGCTTGAAGAGCGTCGGGCGCGCGCCGTCGCGCTGCGCGGCTCCTTGCACGCCGACGTCTCGCACGGCTCCGGCGCGCTCGACGCCGCGGCCATACGCCAAGTGGCAGAGGAATCTTGGCCAATCGTGCGCGACACCGACGAGCTGCACGACGCGTTGCTCACGCTGATTGCGCTGACACCGGTGCCGGAGTGGCAAACCTTTTTCGAAGAGCTCGCCGCCGCCCGTCGCTGCACGACCGTAGCGTGGAGCGGAGCCGGTTTGGCGCCGCTGGAACTCTGGGTGGCGGCTGAGCGGCTCGGGGCCGTGATGCAAATCTACCCCAATGCTCGAGTGCATCCGCCCATCGCTGCGGTTGCAACCGAGCGTGAGCCGCTCGCTGGGCCGGAAGCGGCGCTGGTCGAACTCGTGCGCGGCTGGCTCGAGTCGACGGGACCCCAAACCGGGTCGGAGCTCGCACAGCGCTTCGCGCTGCCCGAGGAGCGCGTTGCAGCGGCCCTGCTCGTGCTCGAGAGCCAAGGCCAAGTGCTGCGCGGCAGCTTCACGCCCGGCGTCGAGAAGCAGTGGTGCAACCGGCGTGTCCTCGAGCGCATTCACCGGCTGACGCTCGGCAGGCTGCGCCGCGAGATCGAGCCCGTCAGCACGGCGCAGTACGAGCGCTTTCTCGATCAGTGGCAGCATCTCGCCCCGGGTACGCAGCTGCACGGCATCGACGGCACGCTGCAGATCATCAGACAGAACCAGGGCTTGGAGTTTCCGGCGTCGGCTTGGGAAACCGACATCCTGCCGAAATGCGTCGCTCGCTATCGGCCGGAATACTTGGACAAGCTATGCGCGTCGGGTGAGATCATGTGGGGCCGCCTCTCGCCGCACCCGGCATTCGAAAAGCCCGACGAAGCGCGCAGCCGGCGCGTACGCCCAACTCGCGCCGCGCCGATTTCGCTCTTTCTGCGCCAGGATGCCGATTGGCTGATCTCCGACGCGCGTCACGAGGCCGACCGGCTGTCGGCTGCCGCGCGCGACGTTGCGGCCGCAATCGGGAAAAACGGCGCATCGTTTTTCGTCGACCTGCTGCGCGTGACGGGCCGGCTGGCCAGCGAGGTTGAGGACGGCCTGTGGGAGCTGGTCGCGGCGGGGCTCATTACCGCCGATGGCTTCGACAACCTGCGCGCGCTCATCGATCCCAAGCGCCGCCTGGCGGTGGGCCGCCATAAGATGTCGCGGCCGCGCAACGCGCTCGGCCGCTGGGCGCTCCTACGAGCCTCGGCCAGCGCACGAAACAGCGAGGCGTTTGCGCGCCAACTGCTGGCTCGCTGGGGAGTCGTTTTTCGCGACGTCGTTCGGCATGAGTCCAGCGCGCCGCCGTGGCGCGACCTGCTGATCGCTCTCCGGCGACTCGAAGCACAGGGTGAGATTCGCGGCGGTCGCTTTGTGTCAGGTTTTATCGGAGAACAATTCTGTGACGCCGTCGCCCTCGATCTCCTGCGGGCAACCCGCCGACAGGAGCGCGAATACGTTCGCGCGGCCGGCGCCTAAAGACGACCGCTACAGTACGACCTTCTCAAACACCGCGAGCGTTGCGCGCGCGCAGCGATCCCACGTCATCTGTGCCGCGCGTGCCATACCCGCTTCCCGCAGCCTGCGCGCCAACGACTCGTCGCCGAGCACCTGCGCCAAGCGATCCGCGAGTGACGCCGGATCGCCTGCTTTAAAGTAGAGCGCCGCGTCGCCGCCCGCTTCCGGAATGCTTGCCGCGTCGCTTGCGACCACCGGCGCGCCGTGCGCCATCGCCTCGAGAACGGGCAGGCCGAATCCCTCGTACGTCGAGGGAAAGACGAACGCCGCGGCGCCGCGATAGAGCGCGGCAAGCCGATCGTCGCCGATCTGGCCGAGCAGATACGTCCGATCGGGAAGATCGTGAGGAAAATTCCGCCAGTGAGCACGGCGACCCGCCACCACCAGGGCGGTGTCGTGCCGCAAAGGCTCGGGCAAGTGCGACATGGCGTTGACCAGCGTGCCCAGATCCTTTCGCGGCTCGGCTTCGCCGACGAACAGCACGTAGCGCGACACGCCGTCCGGCAGCGCAGCCGCCGCCGACAACACCTCGCGCGCTGGAAATACGCCGAGCGGAACGACATCGATACGATCTTCTGGAACGCCGAGATGCCGGACGATTTCTGATTTCGCGAACGCCGAATCGGCGATGATTCGTGCGGCGCGCGCGGCCGTTTCGCGAAACGGCCGTTGTTCGTTGCGCCGGATCCGCGGATTGACCGCGGGCGAAACGAATGGCCAGACGTCGTGCACCGTCGCGACCGCCCGAACCGAGGGCGCCCAGGTCATGCCGTTCCACGGAAACCATATGAGGTCGAGGCCGAGCTTGCCGGCTCGCGCGCGGCGCGCGACGCTGAAGGACGCCATGCCGAGGCTTTCGGCGAGTTGGCGGTGCGCGGAGCCAGTGAAGAGGTGAGGAACTAACAGCACGAGTTCCAGACGATCGCGCATGCCCGCAAATCGCACCAGGAGGGATCGCGCGTAGCGGCCGATGCCGCGCCGGTCGACGAGCAGATTGGCGGCGTCGACGCCGAGCCGAACCGGTCTCGTCACGGTCCGGGGAGCTCGATCGCGGGCGCGCCCAAGCGTTTGGCGATCGCCGCCACGTCGGCGCGTTGGGAAAACAGGATGATCTGCTGGCCGCCCGCGCCCAGCCGGCAGAGGTGCCGGATCGCGGCTTCGAGCCGCGCGTCGTCGGAATGAGCCAGCGCGTCGTCGAGAATGAGCGGCACGCGTTCGCCGGAGCCGAGTGTTTGCGCGACGGCCGCACGCAACGACAGATAAAGCTGTTCGCGCGTGCCGCTCGACAGCCGCTCGAGCTCGACGTCCTGGCCGGTCTCCGGTACGGCGACCTTAACGTGCAGCGAAGCCGGATCGACAAACGCGTGCTCGTAGCGGCCTGCCGTGACTTGCGCCGCGGCCGCGCTCAACGCCTCGTTGAGCACCGGCGCAAAATCGCGATGCACCGCATCTTGCAACCGCTCGATCGTTTTCATCGCGAGCTCGGCTGCTGTCCGGATTTCCGTCAGGCGCGCTTCCTCCTCTGACGCGAGCGCGAGCGCCTCTTCGAGTTCTGCCCGGCCGGGCAGATGCCCCATGAGCGCGGCGATTTCCGCTTCGGCTCCGGCAAGTTTCGCGCGGGCGTCGTTCAGCGCCAGCTCGAGGTCTTCTGCGGGAGCTGGAGTGGTCGTCTCCAGACGACGGTTCTCGTAATCGTAATCGATCGACGCGAGCTGAGCCGCGAGCGCCAGCTCTTCGGCGCGCAGCGCATCCAGCGTCGACCCCCCAAGCGCGCGCGCGAGCTGCGCTTCGGCGTGCTCGACGTCTGTCTTTGCCTGTGCCACTCGCTCGCCCGGATGGCCGGAGGCCCGCCATGCCTCGATGCGATCGGCGATCTCACCATCGGGAATGCAGAGTTCGTCGAACAGGGCGGCCAAGTGACGCTCGGCTGCCGTTCGCGCCGAAACCGACGATTCGACTTCGCGATCGAGCCGATCGAAGGCGCCGAGCTGTTCGGCACGAAACGCGCGGCCGGCTTCGCATTGTTCGGCCGCCTGCCGCGCAACCGCCAGCTCCGCCTGTAGTTGCCGCGCGCGTTGCTGCGCGTGGTACGCTTCCCGGACGTCCGCAAAGTCGCGGCAGCCGAAGTGGCGGCACGAGTCCCAGAGTTCTGCCGAAGCCTGCTCGTGCGCCGCGCGTGCCGCCTCGGCCGCCCGTTCAAGGTCGGTCACATCTGCCGTCTTGCGCCTGCCGCCTGCCGCCCACACGATCGAAAGAATCAGCCCGACGACGAAGAAGGCGATGCCCCCGTACACCACGCCGGGCATGCGGCCGAGCAGCCCGACCGAAAGCAGCAACGCACCGACAACGGCCGAGCCGAGTGCCGCCGCCGCCCCCGGGCGATCTTTTTGGCGCGAGACTCCGGCAATCGTCGCTTTGGTGCTCGCCTCCGCCTCCAGCCGATCGGCGTGATCCGAAAGCGATTCCAAGCGGCGCAGGTCGTCTGCGCCGATTTCGGGGATGCCCGTGCGGTCGGGCAGACCGGTACTGCGTTCTTCGAGCTCGCGCACCTTGCCGTTCGCTTGGCCGAGCGCGCGCAGGCTGTCGGCGAGCGCGCGCTGCGCTTCTTCGCGCTGCCGCGCTGCGTCCGCGACGCGCTGGCGCATCGCCGATTCTGATTCGCGCGCCGTCCGCCAGGCGACGACGCCGTCCTCGGCGGCTTGCATGCGGCCCGCGACGGCCGCCGGCTCGAGTTGCCGATCGCGATAGCGCCGCCGAGCCTGTTCCAGCGCAGATTCTGCGGCCTCACCGGCCGCGATGCATTCGCGAATGCGGCGCAATCGC
>Ga0207416_1002883_pt1 | contig 17529 bp, 10 predicted proteins | sample PaiPotPPM11metaG_FD_184107 | JGI IMG/M metagenome (GOLD analysis project Ga0207416, IMG submission 184107) | Iron sulfur acid spring bacterial and archeal communities from Banff, Canada, to study Microbial Dark Matter (Phase II) - Paint Pots PPM... ...
TTGGGGAGGGTCTCGATGACCGCCGGTTCGCCGAGCTTGCGGCGCAGGCGGCTGAGGGTGACCGAGATGATGTTGGAGAACGGGTCGGCGTGCTCGTCCCAGACCTGCTCGAGGAGGTTCTCGGCGCTGAGCACGGCGGGCGCGGCGCGCATGAGTGCCTCCAGGACCCCGAACTCCCGGGCCGAGAGGTCGAGCCGCTGCCCATCGCGCGTGACGACGTGGCGCAGGGCGTCGAGTTCCAGGCCCGCGGCGCGCAAGACGCGGGCCCGGGCGGCGGGCTGGCGGCGGGCCAGGGCGCGGACCCTGAGGACCAGCTCGGGAAAGTGGAACGGCTTGGTCAGATAGTCGTCGGCGCCGAGGCTCAGGCCGGAGACGCGCTCGCCCGGGGAGGCGGACGCGGTCAGCATGAGCACCATCGCCCGGCTGTCGCCGTCGGCGATCATCCGGCACACGATGTCGCCGTGCAGCCCGGGCAGGTCGCGGTCGAGGACGACCACGTCGTAGGGGTTGAGCCCGAGCTTCTCCGCCGCCTGCAGCCCGTCGTAGGCCACGTCGACGGCTAGGCCCTGGTCGCGCAGCCCTTCGGCGAGCCCGTCAGCGAGCGACCGGGAGTCCTCCACGACCAGCACCCTCATGCCCCGGCTCCGGTCTCGGGCCCGGCGGCGAGCGGCAGCGCGGCGGGCTTCGCCGTGCTGTGCGCCTGGGCCGCGCTGGCCCTGGGCCTGGCGGCCGTCGTGTTCCGCCGCCGCGACGCGTGAGCCCCGCCGCGCCACGCGCACAGCCCGGCGGCGGCGAGACCGGAGCAGCGAGGGCCGGCGCAGCGGCCCGGGCGCCAATCGCTGGGGTGCGGGCCCGGGGCTAGTCGCGGGGGTCGGTGGCGGGGCCCGGGTCGGCCGGGCCGGCGGCCCGCGGGGCCGCGTCGGGGGCCGGACTGTAGGGCCCGGGGCGGCTGTCGCCGTCGGTGTAGCCGTACGGGCCGGCCGGGGCCACTGACGATCCATCGGCGGGCGACCCGTAGGCGGGCGGGCCGTAGGCGGGCCAGGCCGCGGAACGGACCCGGCGTTCGCGCATCGTGGCGATCAGCTCGATCACGCCCGCGGTGAGCCCGGCGGCCAGCGGCCAGAACGCCAGCGGGCCGTTGCCGCCCAGCGCCAGCGGGACGTGCACCAGGGTGCCGGACTGGCCGACGGTGAGGCTGTGGTTGTAGCCGGCCACGCCGGAGCTCTGGCCGATCCACTTCGCGAGCAGCGTCGCCGCCACCGCCCCCACCAGCACCGCAGCCATGGCCGCCGCGCCGAACCGCCGGACCGCGAGCGCGTAGCCGAGCAGCCCGGAAACGACGCCGCCGATCGCGGTCAGCAGGGTGAACCAGCCATCGGCCGCGATGAACGCGCTCGACTCCGGGTTCAGTACGTTGGCCGCGTCGCGGCCGACCACCACGGCCAGCGCGCGCGGCGCGACCGCCGCCCACAGGAAGCCGGTGGCCGCGCCCAGCAGCGCGGTTCCGGCGATGACCGCCACGACCGCGAGCAGCGCGGCGAGGCCGCGGCGTCCACGCGGCGAGCGCCCGGCGGGCGGCGCGACCGCGGCGGGCGGGTGGAGGGCACCGGACGGCCCGGCGCCGGGGTGAGCGGAGCCAGGTTCGGGTGGCAGGGAAGGCGGGCTGGGTTCGGCCATTCTCCGCAGAAGATTACGTGACCGCTGCCCCCCACGGGGCACGGCGGGCCGGGCGACGCGCCGCACCGGGGCATCGCGGGCGCGGCGACGCTCCGCGCCGGACGTGCCTTCCGCCCGGCGCCGCCGCCGCGCAGGTCAGCGCGGCCGACTCGGCCGGTTGCGCCCGTAATTTGCGATCATGCCCGGATCTGCGACAATTAGCCGCGAGAAACCGGCCCGGAGCTTTACCGGTTGACGGGCCCGCGTTATATTGATATCACTTTCTAGGCGCGCCGGTCGGGTTCGCTCGGCGCGGCGGCCCGCCTTGCTAACTTAGGCGAGGGGCAAGCCATCGGCTGGGTGCAGGCCGGTGACGGGGAAGCACACGAACGAGGAAGCAGCTGCATGATCGAGGTACGCGATCTAACCAAGCGGTACGGCGACAAGTTGGCCGTCGACCACCTCAGCTTCACCGTCGAGGCCGGCCGCGTGACGGGATTCCTCGGGCCGAACGGCGCGGGCAAGTCCACGACCATGCGGCTGATCCTCGGCCTGGACCACCCGAACGCCGGGTCGGCCACGATCGACGGCAAGCCGTACCGTGACCTGTCCCGGCCGCTGCGCACGGTCGGCGCTTTGCTCGAGGCGAAGTCGGTGCACGGTGGCCGGAGCGCCCGCAACCACCTGCTGTACCTGGCGCAAACCCAGGGCCTCCCCCGCCGCCGGGTCGATGAGGTGCTGGGCCTGGTCGGCCTGCAGGACGTGGCCGGCAAGCGCGCGGGCGGCTTCTCGCTCGGCATGGGCCAGCGGCTCGGGATCGCCGCGGCACTGCTCGGCGATCCGCAGGTGATGCTGCTGGACGAGCCGGTGAACGGGCTCGACCCCGAGGGCGTGCTGTGGATCAGGAACTTGATGAAGCAGCTCGCCGCCGAGGGGCGGACGATCCTGGTCTCCAGCCACCTGATGAACGAGATGGCCGTCACCGCGGACCACCTGATCGTGATCGGCCGGGGCAAGCTCATCGTCGAGTCGACCACCGAGGACGTGATCGCCCGCAGCGCCGACAAGTCGGTCCGGGTACGCAGCCCGGAGGCGGCGCGGCTGGCCACGCTGATCGAGGCGGCGGGCGGCACCGCGGTCGCGGGCGACAAGGCCGCGCCCGGCGCCGTGGCCCCCGGCGCGATAACCGCGGCCGCGCCCGTTCCTGGCAATGGCAACGGGCTGCTCACGGTGTCTGGCCTCAACGCGCCGAAGATCGGCGAGATCGCGGCGTCCGCGCAGATCGTGCTGCACGAGCTGACCCCGATGGCCTCGCTGGAGGAGGCGTTCATGGAACTCACCTCGGGCAGCCTGGAGTTCGGCCGGCGCGAGGGCGGACCGGCCCAGGCTGGGCCGGCGCAGGCCGGCCTCCCGCCTGCCCCTGCCTCAGTGGACGCTACGGACGGGAGTGCCCGATGACCACCCAGTCGCCGACCGCGTCGGCCCGCGTGCCCCTTCCGGCGACCAGCCGCCATGGCCTGGCCGGGAACCTGATGAGCGCCGAGTGGACGAAGATCCGCTCGGTGCGCTCCACGATCTGGACCCTTGTGCTGTTCGTCGTGATCACCCTGGGCCTGACCGGGCTGCTCACCTGGCTGGTCGCGTCCAACTGGAACGGTCCGAAGGCCGGGGCGCGGGACGCCCGGGTGGTGATCGACCCGGTCGGGTTCATCCTGGGCTCAGGGCTCGGGCTGGGCCAGCTCACGCTGTGCGTGCTGGGCGTCCTGGTCATCACCAGCGAGTACTCGACGGGCGTTATCCGCTCCTCGCTGCTCGCCGTGCCGAAGCGGCTCGAGATGCTGAGCGCCAAGATCGTGGTGTTCGCCTTGCTGCTGATCGTGGTCGCCGAGATCGTCGCATTCGGCTCGTTCTTCATCGGCTCGGCCATCCTGCACAGCCATGTGCCGGTGTCGCTCGGCGACCGCAACGTCACCCGCGCCGTAGTCGGCTCCGGGCTGTACCTCACCGTGCTCGGCCTGTTCTCACTGGCGATCGGGGCGATCATCCGGCACACCGCGGGCGCCATCACCACGGCCATCGGCGTGGTGTTCGTGCTGCCGATCCTGGCCGGGCTGCTGCCCGGAAGCTGGGGCGCGCACGTCAACGGCTACCTGCCCGAGCAGGCCGGGACGCTGGTCGGCCAGGCGCACCCGCCGTCCGGCGGCAACGTCCTCTCCGCCTGGGAGGGCTTCGGCGTCTTCTGCCTGTGGACCGTGGTCCTGCTCGCGATCGGCGCCTACATGCTCCAGCGCCGCGACGCCTAGCCGGCCGGCACCGGCCGGGCCGGGCCCTAGCTGGCCGGCGCGGTCGCCGCCAGCCCGGCCTGCACATCGAGGACGCCCTGGTAGGCGCGGTGGACGTCGTCGCGGTCGGACTGCTCCCCGACCGAGGCCACGCTCAGCCGCTCGATCATGGCGGCCTGGTCCAGCAAAAGCTTCTGATCCTCGGGGGCGGCCGCCCGTTCCATGATCTTCGCTAGGGCGTCAAGCTGCCGGATCAGCACCGCGGGCATCCCCCGGCCCGCCTGGCGCACCTTCTCGAACGCGCGCTGGACCAGCCGCTCGTAGGTGATCTCGGTCGCGATCAGCCGCACGGCGCCGGCCGGGTCCCGGTAGACGCGCGTGGGCTGCCAGCGCCCGGTCACCTTGCACAAACTGTCCCCTATCCAGTCAATGCAGGTCAGGGCGGTAAAGGTGTCGTTCACGGCGGCGGACAGGGCCCGGATACAGATCTCCACGAGCTGATCGAGCCCGAACGCGACATCCTGGGCCAGGGTGCGATACGGCCCGGTGACGTGCGCCCGGGCCAGCTCGTGGGCGACCTGGTCAGCGGCGCTCGCGGGCCATACGGTCGCGTACGGGTGGCCCTGGACCAGGAAGTGGCCGGGCCGGTAGCGCAGGTGGACCACCGCGCCCTTCTCCGCGGCGATCCGGACCAGCGTCCGGTGCTGGATGTACTGCAGGTAGCCGCTGCGCGGCGCGGCGACGTCCCCGCCGGGGCCGTCCATATCGGCGATCAGCAGCGTGGCGAGCTGCGCCGAGGCGCCCACCGCCGGGTCGCCGGCCTGCAGTTCGATCGCCTGGGCCAGATCGCCGGCGATGCCCGCGATCACCTGGGGCAACTGGATCTGGACCGCGATGTGGTGCAGGAAGTAGATCAGCACCGCGAGGTCGGCCACCATCAGGACCAGCATCACCGTGATGCTGATATGCGGCACAAAAGCCCCGTGGTCACCCTGGCCGATCGAGCCGAGGGCCAGGATCGCGTAGACGAACGTCGCCACGAACGTTCCCAGCGTGAGCTGCGTGCCGCGGTCGCGGATGAAGTTGCGCAGCATCCGGGGCCCGAACTGGGTGGACGTCAGGGTTAGGGCCACGATCACGATGGAGAACACCACGCCCACGACCGTGATGATGGCCGCGGCGATCGCGGTCAGGATCTGGCGCGCGGCGTCGGCGGACCCGCTGATCGCCCAGCCCGGGACCCGGAACACCCCGTCGTACGCGGCCCGGTCCAGCGCGTAGGTCCCGGCGAACAGCAGGACGGCGGCGACGACCTCGATCGCGGGAACCAGCCACAGGTTGGTGCGCAGCACCTCGCGGCGCCACTCCGAGCCGCGCAGCAGCCTGCGGATCACGGCGCCGACCTCTGACGGTAACCGGCGGAACACACGGTGAGCCCTCCCCAGGAACGCAACCTCACGCCGACCAGGCTTCCCGGCTCACCGCGCTTGATTCTAACGCGCCGCATACGCGGGCTCGCCCGGCCGCCGGCCCCGTCAGCCCGCCCGGGCGCCGGGCTAGCCCGCGCAGCCCGGCCCGAGCAGCTGCTTCAGGTCGGCCAGCAGCGACGGCGACGGCCGGACCCGCAGCTTGTCATCCAGCCGCACGACCTTGGTGCGCGAGCCGCTCAGCAGCTTCAGGTGCACCTCGGTGGACCCCGGGTGGGTGCTGAGCACCTCCCGGAACCGCTCGACCACCGGTGGCACGCAGCGCGCCTCCATGATCGACACCACGAAAGGGCCCTGATCGCCGGCGGTCAGCTCGGGGACGCTCACCTCCATCGCGACCAGCTTGGGGACCTCCTCGCGCCGGTCCAGGCGCCCCTTCACGACCACGATCGCATCGTCGATGATCATCGTCATGCAGGTCTGGTAGGTGGCCGGGAAGCAGAGCACCTCGATCGCGCCCTCGAGGTCCTCCAGGGTGGCCGCGGCCCAGGCCGCGCCCTGCTTGGTGACCTTGCGCGCCACGCCGGACAGGATCCCGCCCACGGTGACCGTCTGGCCGTCGCCGCGGTCGGGCCGCTGGCCACGCTCGGCGTCGGCATCGGCGGAGCCGAGCAACTGCGCGATCGAGCAGTCGGTCTTCTCGGCCATCACGTGCTCCAGGCCGAGCAGCGGGTGGTCGGAAACGTACAACCCGAGCATTTCGCGCTCGAAGCCGAGCAGGGTGGCCTTCTCCCACTCCCCGTCGGGCACCGGCACGTCGAACGCCGCCGCGGCCTCGGTGTCGTCGCCGAACAGCGAGTCCTGGCCGATCGCCTCGTTGCGCTTGACGTCGATCACGCTGTCGATGGCCTGCTCGTGGATGAGCAGCAGGCCCTTGCGCGGGTGGCCGAACTCGTCGAACGCGCCCGCCTTGATCAGCGACTCGATCACCCGCTTGTTGCAGACGTTGACCGGCACCTTGCGCAGGAAGTCGGCGAAGCTCTCGAACGCGCCCTTGGACTTGCGCGCCTCCACCACCGACTCCACCACGCCGGCGCCGACGTTGCGGACCGCGGCCATGCCGAACCTGATGTCGTCGCCGACCGGCGTGAACATGGCGGTCGAGGCGTTCACGTCCGGCGGCAGGACCTTGATCCCCATCCGGCGGCACTCGTTCAGGTACAGCGCCGACTTGTCCTTGTCGCCCGCGACCGAGGTCAGCAGACCCGCCATGTACTCGGCCGGGTAGTTGGCCTTGAGGAACGCCGTCCAGTAGGAGATCAGCGCGTACCCGGCGGCGTGCGCCTTGTTGAACGCGTACCCGGAGAACGGCACCATCGTGTCCCAGATGGTCTTGATGGCGTCGTCGGAGTAGCCGTTGGCCTTCATGCCGTCCCGGAACGGCTCGTACTCCTTCTCCAGGATCTCCTTCTTCTTCTTGCCCATGGCCCGCCGCAGCAGGTCGGCTTTGCCGGGCGAGTACCCGGCCAGCTTCTGCGCGGCGAACATCACGTCTTCCTGGTAGACGAGCAAGCCGTAGCTCTCGCCCAGGATGTCCTCGAGCGCGTCGGCCAGTTCGGGGTGGATCGGGGTGACCGCGGCCCGGCCGATCTTGCGGTCGGCGTAGACCGGCGCGCTGGCCATCGGTCCCGGCCGGTACAGGGCGATAACCGCCGAGATGTCGCCGAACTTGTCCGCCCGCATCGAGCGCAGCAGCGCCCGCATCGGGCTGCCGTCGAGCTGGAACACGCCCAGCGTGTCGCCGCGGGCCAGCAGTTCGTAGGTGGGCGGGTCGTCGAGGCCGAGCGTCTCGAGGTCGATCTCGACGCCGCGGTTGTCCCGGATGCCGCGGATCGCGTCGTCGATCACGGTCAGGTTGCGCAGCCCGAGGAAGTCCATCTTCAGCAGGCCGATGTCCTCGCACGAGGGGTAGTCGAACTGCGTGATCACCGCGCCGTCGGCCTCACGCTTCCACACCGGGATGTGGTCGAGCAGCGGCTCGCTGCTCATGATCACCCCGGCGGCGTGCACGCCCGCCTGGCGGATCAGCCCTTCCAGGCCGCGCGCGGTGTCGATGACCTGCTTGACCTCGGCCTCGGCCTCGTACAGGGACCGGATCTCGGTGGCCTCGCCGTAGCGCGGGTGGTCCGGCTCGAACACGCCGGACAGCGGCATTTCCTTGCCCAGGATCGGCGGCGGGAACGCCTTGGTGATCCGGTCCCCGAGCGCGTAGGGGAAGCCGAGGACCCGGGCGGAGTCCTTGATCGCGGCCTTGGCCTTGATCGTGCCGTAGGTGATGATCTGCGCGACCCGGTCGTCGCCGTACTTCTCGGTGACGTACCGGATGACGTCACCCCGCCGACGCTCGTCGAAGTCGATGTCAACGTCGGGCATGGACACGCGCTCGGGGTTCAGGAACCGCTCGAAGACCAGGTGGTGATCGACCGGGTCCAGGTCGGTGATGCCCATGGCGTACGACACGATCGACCCCGCGGCCGAGCCCCGGCCCGGGCCGACCCGGATCCCGTTGCGCTTGGCCCACAGGATGAAGTCGGAGACCACCAGGAAGTACGAGCAGAACCCCATCACCTCGATGACGCCCATCTCGTACTCGGCCAGCCGGCGGCGCTCCTCGTCGAAGCCGTCGGGATAGCGGCGGTCCATCCCGCGCCAGACTTCCTTGCGGAACCAGCTCGACTCGGTCTCGCCCTCGGGCAGCGGGAACTTCGGCATCAGGTTCGACTTGGTGAACTCGACGTTCGCGCGCTCGGCGATCAGCAGGGTGGAGTCACACCCGGCCTGCCACTCGTCGGTCGGGCTGACCGCGCGCATGTCCGCCGGGCTCTTCACGTAGTAGCTGTCGCCGTCGAACTTGAATCGGCCCGGATCGGCCAGGTTCGTGCCGGTCTGCACGCAGAGCAGCGCCTCGTGCGCGGACGCGTCCCCCTGGCGGGCGTAGTGCAGGTCGTTGGTGGCCACGTACGGCAGGTTCAGGTCACCAGCGATCCGCCGCAGCTTGTCCCGGACGCGCAGCTCGATGTCGAGGCCGTGGTCCATGAGCTCGACGAAGAAGTTCTCCGCGCCGAAGATGTCGCGGAAGTCGGCGGCCGCCTCGACGGCCAGGCGGTCCTGCCCGAGCCGGAGCCGGGTCTGCACCTCGCCGCTCGGGCAGCCGGTGGTGGCGATGATGCCCCTGGCGTACCGGGACAGCAGCTCGCGGTCCATCCGCGGCTTGCGGAAGTAGCCCTCCAGCGAGGCCATCGAGGCCAGCTTGAAGATGTTGTGCATGCCCTCGGTGGTCTCGGCCAGCAAGGTCATGTGGGTGTAGGCGCCCGCGCCGGAGACGTCGTCGTCCTTCTGCGCCGGGGTCCCCCACCGGACCGGCTGCTTGTGCGCCCGGTGCTCGGGCGCGACGTAGGCCTCGATGCCGATGATCGGCTTGATGCCCGCCGCGCGGGCCTTGACCCAGAAGTCGTAGGCGCCGTAGACGTTGCCGTGGTCGGTCATGGCGATCGCCGACATGCCCGACCGCTCGCACTCGGCGAACAGGTCCTTCAGCCGCGCCGCCCCGTCCAGCATCGAGTACTCGGTGTGCACGTGCAGGTGCACGAAACCGGAGCCGGGCCGGTCCGCCCCGTCCGCCCCTGGAGTGGCCACCGCCATGAAGTACCGCCTCCTTCAGGCATGCTCGCGGCACCCTCGCACGGCACCCGCGCAGGGGCGTTCATGAAACGGGGCCGGGGGAAGTGACCGTCCCGCAGCGCCCGCAGAACGGGCCGCTGGCGCGCGCGCCGGTCCGGCTCACCGAGCCTATCGGAACCCGCCGACAGTCCCGGCCCGACACACCGGATGCACCCGAACGCCCGGAACGCGCCCCGTGGTGCGGAAACCGTGGTGCGGAAACCGTGGTGCGGAAACCGTGGTGCGGAAACCGTGGTGCGGAAGCCGCCGGTGGGAACCCGCGCCGCGGAAACCGCCGGTGCGGAAGCCGCCGGTGGGAACCCGCGCCGCGGAAACCGCCGGTGCGGAAACCGCAGTGGGAACCCGCGCCGCGGAAACCGTCGCGTAGAAGCCGCTGGCTCAGCGCGGCTCCGGGTCCACCATCAGCACTCCCGCCGTTCCCACCTGGCGATCTCCGTGGGCGCCTCATCAGTCCCACCCATCCCGCTGGTACCACCGGTACCGTCCGTACCGCTGGCCACGCTCGCGCTGTGGCCGAGCCCCGGAAGCTATTGGGTGGATGGCCCATCGACCGCAATAGATTCTGGTCGATGGCCCATCGACTCAATGGGAGTGGCGGGACGGCGGTCGGCGCGCCGGTCGGCGGCCGAGATCTTCCGCGGTCACCCGCCCGCTCGACCTGGCCGGCCGCGGCCGGATCCTGAGCCAGCTCCGTCAGGGCGCCTGAGCGCCGACTGACCTCCGCTCCCTACATACGGCGGTCGACAAGCAAGATCGCCTGCCTCGTCGGCAGGCGATGGGTGTCAGAGGCTCCCGGTAAGCTACCGATACTGGGCATATTCGCCACTTTAGCTCAATTCATCCGATATCACGTATGAGCGAGGAGGCAGCATGGGCGCATCGGGCTGGAATTACCGTGTCCCGTATCTGCCGGACGCCGAAGCGGCGTTCACGCAGCTACAGGACCAGATCCTGCAACGCGGAGACTTCCTGTGGGCGGAGGAATACTACGGCCCGAGGCCGACGACACGCTCACAGCTGGCGGCGGCCAAGGACAGGGGCCAGTTCTGGGAACAAGGCACGCACTCGATCCTGGACATGGACAGCATCATCCCGGCCGATGACCAAGATCACGACGGCAGCGTCCGCCCGCTGACCCCGGATGAAGTGCGGGAGTACTTTGGCACCGACCGACCGACTGAGGCGGACTTTGACCGCGTGTACCGCTATACGCCGGGTACCGACATCGACGAATGGAGTAGCCGCGGCCTGCTTGCCGATCTCCGCCGCTGGAGTGGGCGCTACACCACCCTCTACGACGGCAGCCAGCCACAACAGATCATCTTCTTCGGCGAATCAGGCGACTAGCCGACCAGAGCGAGCCGGCCGACGCCGTCAGCACTCGGCGCGCAGGACGTTCACGCTGGCCGCCCCGGCGCCGACGTGGCTGCCGCGCTATCTGCGCCCGGCGCCGACGCCAACGAGCCCGTCGAGCGCCTCGCCGGCCTGGGCGCCGCTTCCGTCTAGCGTTCGGCCAGCCGCCGCGCGGCGCGGCCGTTTCCCGCTCGCCCGCGCCATAATCCGCGGCCGGCCAAGTCGCCGCGGTAAACGCGCTGGCCCGGCGGGCCGGGGGCCGCTTTACCGCGGCCCGCTGGCATTCCGGACCGCGATGCCCTTCGGGACCGCAGCACCATTCCGGGGCACGGCGCCACTCCGGGGCGCTACGCCATTCCGGGGCGCTGCGCCACTCCGGGGCGCGGCACCATTCCGGGGCACGGCACCATTCCGGGGCGCTACGCCACTCCGGGGCGCTGCGCCACTCCGGGGCACGGCACCATCCCGGGGCACGGCACCATCCCGGGGCACGGCACCATCCCGGGGCACGGCACCATCCCGGGGCACGGCACCATCCCGGGGCGCGACACCACTCCGAGGCACGGCGCCACTCCGGGACGCGGCACGACGCCGTCCCACGGCCCGCCCCTGGGCCGGGCGCAACCCCGGCCAGGCCACTGCCCGGCGGACCCGCCCCAACCCTCACTCCAGCCCCTTCAGCAGCACTCCGCGCCCGGCAAACGACACTCCCAGATGATCTTGGAGACTTTCCGGCGAATAGCGCGGAAAAGTCTCCAAGATCATGGGCATCGGGGTAGCGCCGCGGCGGGGGAAGGGCGGTTAGGACTCGGCGCGGAGCAGGTCGAGGGCGTGTTCCAGATCTTCCGCGTAGGGGCTGGTGAACTCGACGCGGCGGCCGTCGGCGGGATGCGCGAAGCCCAGGCGGACCGCGTGCAGCCACTGCCGGCTCAGCCCGAGCCGCGCGGCCAGCACCGGGTCGGCCCCGTACAGCCGGTCGCCGACGCACGGGTGCCGGATCGCGGCCATGTGCACCCGGATCTGGTGGGTGCGCCCGGTCTCCAGGATGATCTCGGTCAGGCTCGCGGCCCGGAACGCCTCGAGCGTGTCGTAGTGCGTGACCGAGGGACGCCCGCCGGCCACGACCGCGAACCGGCCGTCACCGGACGGGTGCCGGGCGATCGGCGCGTCGACCGTGCCGCGCAGCGGGTCGGGGTGCCCTTGCACCAGGGCGTGGTAGATCTTGTCCACCTCGCGCTCCCGGAACGCGCGCTTCAGCGCGCTGTACGCGGGCTCGCTCTTGGCCAGCACCATCAGTCCGGAGGTGGTGGCGTCCAGCCGGTGCACGATGCCCTGGCGCTCGGCCGCCCCGCTGGTCGCGATCGTGTGACCGGCGGCCAGTAGGCCCTGCAGCACGGTCGGGCCCGTCCAGCCGGGCGTCGGGTGCGCCGCCACGCCCGGCGGCTTGTCCACCACCACGATGTCGGCGTCCTCGTACACCACCACCAGCCCCGGCACGGGCTCGGGTCGCGGCTGCGCCACGGGCGGCGGCGGCAGCGTCACGTCCAGCCACTCCCCGGCGGGCACCCGGTCGGACTTAGCGGCGGGCCGCCCGCCAACCAGCACCGAACCGGCCCCGATCAGCTCGGCGGCCCGGGCCCGGGACAGACCGAACATGCGGGCCAGCGCGGAGTCCAGGCGTTCGCCGTCCAGACCGTCCGGGACCGGGACCCGGCGCTGGTCCGGCGACGTCATCCGAGTCCGCCTCCGGAGGCTTGCTCGTGACCGGATCGCTTGGACGAGGGCGGCCCGGACCGGGGCGGCTCGGGGTCGGCGTGCCCCGCCTTCCCGTCGATCCGGTACCCGCGCGCCGCGATCAGGACCATGAGCACGCCGCCGCAGACGATCGACGAGTCGGCCAGGTTGAACACCGGCCAGTGCGGCAGCTCGATCCAGTCCACGACCCAGCCGCGGAACGGCCCGGGGGCGCGGAAGATCCGGTCGGAGAGGTTGCCCATGGCCCCGCCGAGCAGCAGGCCGAGCGCGATCGCCCAGGCCAGGCTGTAGATCCGGCGCGAGGTGCGGACGATGAAGACGATCACTCCCACCGCGATCGCGGTGAACACGATCGTCGAGGACGGCCCGCCGATGCTGAACGCCGCTCCCGGGTTGCGTGACTCGAGCAGCGTCAGCAGGCCGCCGAGAACCCGGATGTGCCGTTCGTCCGACAGCGTCGCCACCACGATCGCCTTGGAGACGATGTCCAGCGCGAGCACGAGCGCCGCGATGCCGAGCAGGATGGCCACCCGCGGCCGGGCCGACTGCGGCGCACCGGGCTCGTCGGGTCCGTCAGGCCCGGCCGCCGCCGGACTGGTCAGCGGCGCTCCTCGCGCTGCTTGCAGGCCACGCACAGGACCGCGCGCGGGAACGCCTGCAGCCGCGCCTTGCCGATCGGCTCCCCGCACGACTCGCAGGTGCCGTAGGTGCCCGAGTCGATCCGGGCCAGCGCCCGCTCGGTCTGCGCCAGCAGCTCGCGGGCATTGTGGGTCAGGGCCAGCTCGTGCTCGCGCTCGTAGGTCTTCGCCCCCGTATCCGCCTGATCATCCCCGGCGTCACCGACCGCGTCGCCCAGCCGGGACGCGATGTCCGACTCGGCCCGCTCGATGTCCGTGCGCAGTTCCTCAGCCTCGGCGGCCAGCTTGTCGCGTACCGTGGCGAGCTCGGCTTCGGTCCAAGGCCGTTCCCCCGGCCGCACCGGAAGCGCGGCAGCGCCTGAACGCGCGGCAGCGGTCATTTCCCGGCCTCCCTCGGTGCCACTCGGTAATGATCTTCGTTGCGAGCAGTCACGAGAGGATAAGTTGTTTTGGAGGCCATCGCAAACACGCCCGCCGACCGGTCAGCGGAAACGGCCGCCGGCCGGACGCGGCCGGCGCGCCGGGGGCGGCAAAACGGGTACGGGCGGCCACGGCCGATCGGCTATCCTGGCATCCTGCGCGGCGCTGATGGGGACAGCTGCCGCTGCGGCGGCCAGGAGCGACCGGGGATGGTGCGAGCCCGGGGCTATGTGCAGCGGACCAGATCACCCCGGAGCCGCCGGAAGAACGGCACCCGGACCGGCACTGAGCCGACCGGTGCTCAGTAGAACCGGCCGCAGAGACCGAACCGAGCGGGTCGCGACCCGGGCCAGCAGCCCACGATCGCGGCCAAGGAGGGTGGTACCGCGGGGCCGCCGCCGGCGCGCCTCGTCCCTCCGGCGAAGCCGCGCGACCAGGCCGCAGGGCCGCAGCCGCGCGACAACCCGCGAGAGGCCACCCACCATGCCGCGCCCATACGATCCGCGAGCCGACGCCAGCCCGTCGGCGGTCCCCGCCGCCTCCGATTCCCCGGCCCCTGCCGCTCTGGGCGGGTCCGATACCGGGAAGCTCCCGTTCCCCGAGCTGCCCGCGGTCGTCGACCTGCCGGCGATCGAGCGGGAGATGCTGGCCCGCTGGCGGGCGGGCCGGCTGTTCGAGCGGTCCCTGGACCAGACGTCCGGCGCGCGCCCGTGGACGTTCTATGAGGGTCCGCCTACGGCGAACGGGATGCCGGGCGTGCACCATGTGGAGGCCCGGGTGTTCAAGGACCTCTTCCCCCGGTTCAAGACCATGCAGGGCTTCCACGTGCCGCGCCAGGGCGGCTGGGACTGCCACGGGCTGCCGGTCGAGGTGGCCGTGGAGCAGGAACTCGGCGTGTCGGGGAAGAAGGAAATCGAGGGCTACGGCATCGCGGAGTTCAACGAGCGGTGCCGCGAGTCGGTGCTGCGGCACGTCGACGCGTTCGAGTCGCTCACCGAGCGGATGGGCTACTGGGTCGACCTCGAGCACGCCTACCGGACGATGGACTCCGATTACATCGAGGCGGTCTGGTGGTCGCTGAAGGTCATCTTTGAGCGCGGCCTGCTGATCCAGGACCACCGGATCACCCCGTACTGCCCGCGCTGCGAGACCCCGCTGTCCGACCACGAGATGGGCCAGCCCGACGTCTACCGGACGGTGTCCGACCCGTCGGTGACCGTCCGGTTCCCGCTGCTCACCCTGCCGGAGGGAGCGGATCCGCAGCTCAGCGGCGCGGACTTGCTGGTCTGGACGACCACGCCGTGGACGCTGGTGTCGAACACTGCGGTGGCCGCGGCACCCGACGAAACCTACGTGGTGGCGCGCAAGTCCGGCGACGGCGACCGCGTCGTGGTGGCCGAGTCTCTGCTCGGGCGGGTGCTCGGCGAAGGCTGGCACGTGCAGGCCCGCGTCCGGGGCGCCGATCTGGCCGGGGCCACCTACCGCCCGCCGTTCGACCTGGTCAGCATCCCCGGGGCGCACGTCGTGGTGACCGGCTCGTTCGTCACCACCGAGGACGGGACGGGACTGGTGCACCTGGCCCCGGCGTTCGGGGCGGACGACATGGAGACCGGGCGGGCCCACGGCCTGCCGGTCGTCAACCCGATCCGCGGCGATGGCCACTTCGAAGATGACGTGCCGCTGGTGGGCGGGATGTTCTTCAAGGACGCCGACCCGACCCTGATCAACGAGCTGGCCGACCGGGGGCTGCTGTTCCGCTCCCAGCAGCACGAGCACAGCTACCCGCACTGCTGGCGCTGCCACACGCCGCTGATCTACTACGCGCTGCCGTCCTGGTTCATCCGCACCACCGCGGTCCGGGACCAGATGCTGGCCGAGAACGAGAAGACGAACTGGCAGCCGCCCACGATCAAGCACGGCCGGTACGGCGAGTGGCTGCGCAACAACGTGGACTGGGCGCTGTCCCGGACCCGGTACTGGGGCACCCCGCTGCCGCTGTGGCTGTGCCCCGAGCAGCACGCGACCTGCGTCGGCTCGCTGGCCGAGCTGTCCGAGCTGGCCGGGCGGAACCTGCACGAGCTTGATCCGCACCGGCCGTACGTGGACGAGGTCACGATCACGTGCCCCGAGTGCGGCGGCCAGGCCCGCCGGGTGCCCGAGGTCATCGACGCCTGGTACGACTCGGGGTCGATGCCGTTCGCCCGGCACGGGGCGCCGCTGCGCAACGAGGAAGCGTTCGAGCGCGCGTTCCCGGCGCAGTTCATCTGCGAGGCGATCGACCAGACCCGCGGGTGGTTCTACTCGCTGATGGCGGTCAGCACGCTGGTGTTCGGCCGGTCCTCGTACGAGAACGTGGTCTGCCTCGGCCTGGTGGTCGACGAGCGCGGGCGCAAGATGAGCAAGCACCTCGGCAACGTGCTGGAACCGATCCCGCTGATGGAGGAGCACGGCGCGGACGCGCTGCGCTGGTTCTTCGCGGCGTCCGGCTCGCCGTGGGGCATCCGCCGGGTGGGACACGAGACGCTCGAGGAGATCGTCCGCAAGGTCCTGCTGACCTACTGGAACACCGTGTCGTTCCTGGTCCTCTACGCGAACGCCGCGGCGCCGCGGGGTCACGTCTGGTCCGCCGACCGGGTGGCCGACGCTCCCCCGGCGGCCGAACGGCCGGTCCTCGACCGCTGGTTGCTAAGCGAGCTGCACGCGGTGGTGCGCGACGTCACGACCGCGCTGGAGGCGTTCGACTCGGCGGCGGCCGGCCGGCGGATCGGCACGTTCATCGACGACCTGTCCAACTGGTACGTGCGCCGGTCCCGGCGGCGGTTCTGGGAGGGCCCGGGCACCCCGGACGGCGCGGCGGCGTTCGCCACCCTGCACGAGTGCCTGCAGACGCTGACCCGGCTGATGGCTCCGGTGACTCCGTTCCTGACCGACTACGTCTGGGACGTGCTGCGCGGCGAGGACGTCCCTGACTCGGTGCACCTGGCCTCCTGGCCGACGGCCGACACCGCGCTGATCGACGAGAACCTGTCCGCGCAGATGGCGCTGGCCCGGCGGGTGGTCGAGCTCGGCCGCTCGGCGCGCGCCGCCGCGGTGGTGCGGGTCCGTCAGCCGCTGGCCCGGGCGGTGGTCGGCGCGGCCGGCTTCGCCAACCTGCCCGCCGACCTGCGGGCCCAGATCGCCGAGGAACTCAACGTTCACGAGCTGGACACGCTCGCGGCCGTGGGCGAGGACCTGGTCGACTACACGGTGAAGCCGAACTACCGCTCGCTGGGCGGCCGCTTCGGCAACCGGACCAAGACGGTGGCGGCCGCGATCGAGGCGGCGGATGCGGCGGCGCTGGCGGCCGAGCTGAGCTCGGACGGCAGCACCTCGGTCGAGGTGGATGGCGCGCCGGTGGCCCTCGGCCCGGACGACGTGATCGTGACCCAGGTGCCCCGCTCGGGCTGGGCGGTGGCCTCAGGCGGCGGCGAGACGGTCGCGCTGGAGATCGCGATCACCCCCGAGTTGCGCCGCGAGGGCCTGGCCCGCGAGGTCGTCCGGCTGATCCAGGACGCGCGCAAGGGCGACGGCCTGGACGTCAGCGACCGGATCCTGCTGCGCTGGAGCACGGCGGACCCGGAACTGGCCACCGCGCTGACCGAGCACGGCCCGATGATCAGCGCTGAGGTGCTGGCCGTGGACTTCGGCCCCCGCGACGGGAACGACGTGGATCGCAGCGCGTGCGAGCACGTCGATCCGGGCCTGGGCCTGGTGTTCTGGCTCCGCCGCTCCGACCCGGCCGAGTAGCTCGCGGCGGGTTGCGGAGCTAGGCCATCCGAGGCTCAGTCGCCGGGGAGTTCCTCCTCCGGGCGGCAGGCCTTGCAGGGCACGTAGCTGGCCACCTCGGCGGCCTGGCGGGTCATGGCCTGCAGGTCCTCCGGGCCGAGGAACCGGATGAGGATGCACTGGCTGCGGTGATAGCGGGTAATGCCCGGGACGACGATGACCTCGGTACCCGGGCCCCGCTGGGGCCGCCCGCCGTCCGCGGCGGCGGACCCGGTCCCGGCGTCCGGACCCGGCGCGCCCGACGGCTTGTCACCGGCCTCGCCCCCGCCCGACCCGGCGCTCGCCGCAACCAGGCCCGACTCAGCCGGGGCAGACTCGGCCGAGGGTGACTCGGCCGACGCGGCCACCGACGTCGCCGCGGGCTCGCCCGGGCTGGCCGACTCGCCTCGCCCGATCGGCCCGGGCCGATCGGGCGAGGCGAGTCGGCCAGCC
>Ga0207416_1002884_pt1 | contig 17529 bp, 15 predicted proteins | sample PaiPotPPM11metaG_FD_184107 | JGI IMG/M metagenome (GOLD analysis project Ga0207416, IMG submission 184107) | Iron sulfur acid spring bacterial and archeal communities from Banff, Canada, to study Microbial Dark Matter (Phase II) - Paint Pots PPM... ...
GCAGGTCGGCGGCCACGCCGTAGTACGTCGGCGACACGATGTAGATGGCGACCAGATCCGGATGAGCCTCCAGCGTCGCACGCACCGTTTCGGGCGTGACCGTGTGGTCCATGTGCATCTCTTGATCGACGGCCGGCTGCATGTAGATCGGGTGCGCGCCGCTCATGACCAATCCGCCGAGCATCGACTTGTGAGAGTTGCGCGGAACCGCGATCTTATCGCCGGGATTCACGGCCGTCATCATCATGCATTGATTGCCGCTGGTCGAGCCGTTGATGAGGAAGAACGTATTGTCGGCGCCGTATGCCTCCGCCGCCAACGCCTGCGCCTCTTTGATCGATTCCATCGGCTGAAGGAGGTCGTCGATACCGGGCATCGGCGTGAGATCGATGGCGCAGATATTATCGCCGACGAATTCGCGGAACGCCCGGTCCATACCGATGCCCTGCATGTGGCCCGGAGTATGGAACGGGAGGACGCCCGAATCGACATATTCGAGGAGGGCTTGAAAGTAGGGGGTTTTGGTTTGATCCACCGTGAGGCTCCCAGCAGACGCGAAGCGGAAAGTGGGCGCAGAGGCGCCCGAGCTATCGCCGCTAGCGTTCCTTAGCGGTGGCCGAATGGTGGGCGACGATGAAGGCCGCTCGACGGATCGAGGGCATGAGGCGACGGTGCGTCAAGCGAGGACTTCAAATCCGAGGCGATCGAGCATAGCGAAGTCATCATTATCCCCGCGACCGCTCGTCGTCAAGTAGTTTCCAAGGACGATCCCGCTGGCGCCGCTGCGCATACCCAGATCCTGGAGACCCTGCAGCGTCACTTCCCGGCCGCCGGCGAAGCGCACCAGGGCCTTAGGCAGCGCGAGGCGGGCCATGGCCACGAAGCGCAGCGCTTCGATCGGTTCTACCAGGGAGCGATCGCCGAAGGGCGTCCCGGGCCGGGGGTTGAGGAAATTGATCGGGACCTCTTCGGGTTCGAGCAACTGGAGGGACGCCAGGAAATCGATGCGGTCTTCGATCTCTTCGCCCATGCCGATGATCCCGCCGCAGCAGACTTCCAACCCGTGTTTCTTCACCAATTCCAGCGTTGCCCAGCGCTCCTCGTACGAATGGGTGGTACAGACCGATGGAAAGTAGCGGCGCGAGGTCTCTAAATTATGATTGACCTTATCGACCCCGGCCTCAAGCAACGCCAAAATTTGATCTTCGCGCAGGATCCCGAGCGACACGGCCACCGTCAACGGCAACTCGGCTTTGATCGTCCGCACCGCTTCGCACACGCGCTCGAGCAGCTTCGTCGACGGCCCGCGCACGGCGACCACGACGCAAAACTCGCTCGCGCCGCGCGCGTGCGCTTCTCGTGCGGCCTGCAAGAAACCCTCGACGCTCGACACCGGCTCCGCCTCTACGTCGGTTGCAAAACGCGCGCTCTGCGAACAGAAATTGCAATCCTCAGAGCAGCCGCCTTTTTTCGCATTGTACAGCACTTCCACGGCGATCGCATTGCCGCAGAAACGTTCGCGCACCGCATCGGCCAGGGCAAGCAGATCGGGCACCGCATCGTCCGGCAGACGGCTGAGTTCTTCCAGCAGAACGCGATCTGCGGGAAGGCCGCGTTCCAAGACGCGCTCGCGCGCACGCTCGATCGTGGGATGGGACACCGTCGTATGAACCTCGCTACAGCAGGGACGAGAAGAGCTTTGCACCGGCTCGCACGGAGGCCGCCTCGTCGGTCGCAAACGGCAGAATGCCAAAAATCTCGAGCTTTCCCTGCAACGTGCGGAGCACGTCTTCGCGGTAGTCGGGTGAGGAAGGAGCGAACCGGTCCACCAGGATGGCTCCCGCGACCGGAATCTTGAGTTGCCGGCAGAGCATCAGCGTGAGCAACGCATGGTTGATACACCCCAGGCGCAAGCCGACCACGATGATCGCCGACAGCTTCGCCAGGACGGCGACGTGCCCGAAGTGCTCGCGGGCATTGAGCGGCACCATGATGCCGCCCGCGCCTTCGGCCACGAGCGGAGCATCGATCGATGCGAGCGCATCGGCGAGTTCTCGCGCGCGTACCTCGGGCGCTTCTTGCGCCAGGGCAGCCGAGAACGGGTCCGCGGCTTTGGTGAAGCGCGCGAATTCGAGATAGCGCGCGCCGGAGAGTTTGCCGGCACGCGCGGCGTCGCCCGGCACTCCGGGCGCAAGCCCGGTCTGCACCAGTTTGACGACGGTCGGGGGCTTCGACGCAGACGCATCACGCAATGCGAGCGCCAACGCGGCGGTGACGCGGGTCTTGCCGATATCGGTATCGGTTCCGGTCACAAGGTAGCGATGCATCGTTGGAGCTCCCGTAGCGCGAGATCGACGTGCTCGGACGTGTGGTCGGACCGCAAGGAGAATCGCAAACGCGAACTGCCCTCCGGCACGGTCGGCGGCCGAATTGCCGGCGCGTAGATTCGTTTCGCGAGCAATCCCGCGCTAACGCGCAGAGCGCTTGCCGGGTCGCCCAGCACCACCGGAACGATGGGCGAAGGCGATTCGATCGCGGGCAGCCCCATGGCCCGCAAGCCGCTACGAAATTGCGCGACGGCAGCGTGCAAGCGCTCGCGCCGGCTTTCGTCGCGCTGCGCGAGCGCGAGCGCAACTCGCGCCGCAAGCGCGATCGACGGCGGCAGGGCGGTATCGAAGATGAACGGCCGCGCGGTATTGATCAGCAGTTCGACGAGCGCAGCCGGGCCGGCCACAAAGCCGCCCATCGCTCCGAGCGACTTTGAGAGCGTGCCCATGACGACGATCCGCGGGTCGTCCAGATCGCGCGCGAGCCCGCCGCCCGCGGGGCCGGCGACACCCAGCGCGTGCGCCTCGTCGACCAACAGCACGTCCCCATCGCCGAGATCCCCGAGCATCGCGGCGAGGTCCACCGAATCGCCGTCCATACTGAAGATCGATTCGGTCACGAGCAGGGCGTTCGCACCGCGCTGCGCGCGCGGCGGCGGTTGCGCGTGCGGATAGATGACGCGCGGCGCGTGCGCGAGCCGCATCCCGTCGATCAACGAAGCGTGATTGAGGCGATCGGAGTATATGCGATCGACGCTGGCGGCCAGGGCCGGGATGACGCCCATTGCCGCGTGATAGCCCGAGGAAAAGAGTAACGCGCGCTCCCGGCCGAGCCAAAGCGCCAGTTCCTCTTCCAGTAGTGAATGCTCGCGGTGCCTGCCCCCGAGCAGGCGCGCGCCGCCCGACCCCACGCGCGTCGCGCGCCGGAAGGCTTGCACGACCTGCGGATCGGTCGCAAGGCCCAGGTAATCGTTAGACGAGAAATCGATCGCGTCGCCGACCTGATAGGTTTCCAACGTACGATACCTGCCCTGCGAACGCACCTTCGCAAGCAGCGCTTCTATTCGACGTATGTACGTCACGCGCAGCGCTCGAGTTCGTGCGCCAACGCATCGAAGAACGCATCGATCTCATCCGGCCGCGACGTAAGCGGCGGAACCAATTGCACGACATCCCCTATCGGGCGAGTAAAGTGTCCGCGCTCGTATAGACCCTCCGCGATGCGCCACGCCGGGCTTGCATAGCTTTGCGCCGGGATAGCTTCGGAGCGCAACTCGATTCCGATCATCAAGCCGGCCGCTCGAACCTCGCGTACGAGCGGGTGTGACCGAAAACGCTCCAGCCCGATCGCCGCATGCCGCGCCAGGGCGGCCGCGCCATCCAACGTGCGCTCTTCCTCGAAACAATCGAGCGAAGCCAATCCGGCAGCGCATGCGATCGGGTTTCCGGCAAACGAGTGCCCGTGAAAAAAGTGCACCGCGTCGCTCTGCTTACCGAGGAACGCTTCGTACATCGGGCGACGCGCCAGCGTGGCCGAGAGCGCGAGGACGCCTCCGCTCAAACCTTTGCCGATGCAGAGCAGATCGGGTTCGAGCCCAAGTTGCTGGTATGCGAACATCGTGCCCGTACGTCCGAACCCGGTCGCGATTTCGTCAACGATCAAGAGCGTGTCCCGTTCGCGAAGGTTGGCGTACACATCGGGCGGCACCAGCCTCATGCCGGCCGCAGCTTGAACCAACGGTTCCACGATGACTCCCGCAACGTCGTCACCCAGGGGTCCCCGAAAGCGATCGTAGGGCAACGATTCAAACAGCACTTCCGCAAAACGCTGTTTGAATACGGGGATATCCGAGAGGCTCATGGCGCCGGTGGTATCGCCGTGATAGGCGGCTGCCAATCGGACGAATCGTTTGCGTTGCGGCTGCCCGACGTTCTGCCAGTACTGCAGGGCCATCTTTAGGGCAGCTTCGATCGCACTCGCGCCGTCACCGCCGAAGAACGCATAGTCCATGCCGGTGATGCCGCACAGACGATTCGCCAGCTCTTCCGCCGCCGGATTCGTCGCGCCTAACGTGGTCGCGTGGTCGAGTTCCGCCGCCTGGCGCGCGATCGCCTCAACGATGCGCGGGTGCGCGTGCCCGTGCACGATCGTCCAGATCGAACTCGTCGCATCGAATACGCGATGCCCGCGAGCATCCGTAAGCATCGTCCCGGCACCGCGAACGAACATCCTACGCCCCGCGTCGAAGGACTGCATCTGAGTGAACGGAAGCCAGAGGTGAGAATCGACCGAAAGCATGATGGACGACGAATTTCGTTTGGACGCACCCGTTATCATCGTCGGAGGAGGCCCGGTCGGCCTGGGCCTCGCGCTGGGCCTTGCCCGCTATCGCGTTCGCTCGATTCTGCTCGAGCGCCGTACCGACGATATCGGGGAATCCCGCGCGATGGTCATTTGGCCGCGAACCCAGGAGATACTGCGCGATTGGCTGGCCTACGACGCGGTTCGCGCGGCCGGCATCTTCGTACAGGATTTTCGCGCCTGGGATGCCGGGGCGAACGCTCCGATCGTCGATCTCGATTTTCGCAATATCGACGACGTCGTCGACGACCCCGGCGCCCTCGTCATTCCTCAGTACGTCACCGAGCGCGTCTTAGCAGAGCTCGCAGCCGCCAGCGAATACTGCGACGTTCGCAAGGGTCTCGAAGTCGCGACGCTTTCGCAAGACGAGCGCGGAGTAACGGTAACCGCGACGGGCCCCGCCGGGCCGATAACGCTGCGTGGAGCCTACGCCGTGGGCTGCGACGGCGCACACGGTATCTCGCGCCACGCGCTCGGCCTCTCGCTGGAAGGCATGACCTACCGTTCGCGCGTCGTCCTTAGCGACGACGTCATCGATCGCACCTTCGACGACCGCGTACTCGCTCGCGTTGACGTCGATAGCCCCGGTTTGGCCTTCGCGGTGCGTTTCGCTCCAAACGAATGGCGCACGATCGCCTCGATACCGGCCGGCGTTACCGAAGAGGTCGCGCTCTCGCCGCAAGCGCATACCGCGCGCTTGGAACGTTTGTTCGGTAAGGGCGTGCAGGCGCACACCAAATGGAGCAGCCTCTTTAGTATCCATCGCCGCCACGCTCAACGCTTCTCGGCCGGTCGCATCGCCTTGGCCGGCGACGCCGCACACTTAAACAGTCCGGCCGGAGCGCAGGGAATGAACGCAGGGTTGCACGACGTCGCAAATCTGGCATGGAAGCTCGCAGCGATCTTCAACAATATCGGAGACGGCGCGGCACTCTTTAACAGCTACGATCTCGAGCGGCGAGAGATGGTAACGGATACCGTCGAACGCTTTACCGATCGCCTCACGCGCCTGGGTATCGGCCTTCCGCCGCGGATCAAACAATTCGGCATCCATCTTTTTTCGCGAGCGCTCCGCGGCCGAGGCATGCAGCGCAAGGTCTGCCGCGGCATCGGCATGCTCTCCGGGCGCTACATGAAGTCTCCGATCATCGATACGCGTCATCCGCTTGCCGGCAGGCGCATCGACGATCTTCTCTTGCCCGACGGCAGGCGGCTCAACCGCGCGCGCAACGGCGAAGCGGTACTGATCGCCGCGGGCGATATCCAACTCAACGGATTCCGATCCATCGGCGTCCTCGCCCCGCCAAAGCGATGGCATCTAAAACGCGCGGTCGCGCTGATCGTGCGCCCGGACGGATGCGTAGCCTCCGTCATCGATGCGCCCGATCCCGAGCGCATCGCCGAAGCATGGCAACGCGCCTTTTGCGGAACGCTGCCGCTACCACTCGCCGAGGTGTAGTTAGCGGGCTTGGGAACGGGGCTTGGATAGTAGCGGGCTTCGGCTATGGGGTAGATCGGGAGCGTGCAGTTTTTTCGACCTGGCCCGGAGGGCCATTTCCAAACTTCGTTTTGTCGAAAAAATGCTCGAGCTGAAAAATTTCATGGATGAAATTTTTGGGCGTCTCCCGATCTACCCCATAGCCGAAGCCCGCTACTAGCCGAGCCCGCCGGCGCTAAGCCTCGACGCGTTCCTCAATCGACACATTGTAGAGGAACAGGAACTTGCCCCATTCGTCGGGCAGCGTGTTGCGCTTAATTTGAATCCACGGGATGTATTTCGGCTGGCGAGGCTTGCGGCGCAGCGCCATGTTCGCTTCATCCGGCGTACGATTGTTTTTGCGGTTGTTGCAACGCATACACGCGCACACGAGGTTCTCCCACGTCGACGGGCCGCCGCGGCTCTTCGGGACGATATGATCGACGGTCATCAACCGCTCTCCGCGAATCCCGCAATATTGGCACAGATGATCGTCGCGCAGCAGGACGTTTTTCTTCGTTAGAGCCACGCGCTGCATCGGTCGCCGAATATAATAGAGCATCCTGATAATCGAGGGCATACGCATTTGGTAGCTCGTCGATGCAAGGATCCGCTCCCGATTGTGGACGATCTCGGCCTTGCCGGAGAATAGCAACTTCACCGCGCGCTGAAAACTCGTGATATTCAGCGCTTCATAGGTGAAGTTTAGAACGAGCACCTCGCTCACGGTCGTTGGCCTCCCTCAAAGGTCGCGCGAGTGGGTGGGGGTGTAGAAGCGCAAAAGCGAGGCATTTAGGCGCCTCGCTTCCGTACAAAGATCAATCGTGTTTCCGTGAGCATCTGGGTTAGCGCTAACCGTTCGTCGGAGCGTAACCTCTCTTTGACGCGTTCGAACGCGCTCGAAGCGACGTCGATCGCGATCTCCGCAGAGGGCAGATCGGGTTCTCGGCCGTCGTTATCGGCAAGATATGCGTGAGCTGCGAGCGCGAGCGTGGTGATCACCTCGCCGAGCAGCGGCTCGACGGGCGGTATCTCGCCTTGAAATCCGGTCGCTTCCGCGCCCCGGGAGGCCGCTTGCGAACTCATCTCCCCGGGATTTATGCGGCCGAGGTAGCCATCCCTACTTCACCGAGCATCTCTAAGAAGTAGCGGTGCACGCGCGAATCGCCGGTGAGTTCGGGATGAAACGAGGTCGCGAGAACGTGGCCCGCCCGCACCATCACGCCGTGTCCTTCGCGCGTGGCCAGCACTTCGACGCCCGGCCCCACGCGCTCGATCCACGGTGCCCGAATGAAGATCGCGGGAAACGGTTGCTCTCCGAGGACGGGTATCGAGAGCGGAATCTCGGCCGATTCGTTTTGGCGGCCGAAGGCATTGCGACGAACCGTGATATCGATTAACCGCAAGGTCGGCTGCTCGAGGTCCGCGACGTCGTTGGCCGCCACGATCATTCCCATACACGTACCCCACAGCGGCATGCCGGTGCGAACCCGTGCGACGATCGCGTCGTCCAATCCGAATCGCGAAAGCAACTTCATCACGGTCGTCGATTCACCGCCGGGGATGACCAAGCCGTCGACCCGATCGAGCTCGGCCTGCGTTTTGACCGCCAAGGTGCGCGCGCCGGCGCGGCCGAGCGCCGCCATATGCTCCTGGACGTCACCCTGCAGCGCGAGCACGCCTACGAGCGCCGGCATCGATCTAGTTTCCGCGCCCGGCCATCAATTCGGATTCCGGCAGTTTGCGGATATCCAAGCCGGGCATCGCATCCGAGGTTCCCAGCGACCGGCACGCAGCTGCGACCACGCTTGCGTCGGTGTAGTGCGTCGTCGCGTCGACGATCGCGCGAGCGAACTTCTTGGGATCGTTCGATTTAAAGATTCCGCTGCCGACGAAAATGCCTTCGGCTCCGAGCTGCATCATCAGCGCGGCATCGGCAGGCGTCGAAACTCCGCCCGCGCAGAAGAGCACGACCGGAAGCTTTCCGGTGCGGGCCACTTCTGCAACCAATTCGAGCGGCGCACCGATATCGCGCGCCCGAGCGACCAACTCTTCTTTGGGGGACACGGTCAACATCGCGATGGCATCTTTGATCGCGCGAATGTGGCGAACGGCCTCCACGATATTTCCGCTGCCCGCCTCGCCCTTGCTGCGAATCATGGCCGCGCCTTCGGCAATGCGGCGAAGCGCCTCGCCCAAATCTCGAGCTCCGCACACGAACGGCGTCGTATAGGCTTGCTTATCGCAGTGATACAGATCGTCGGCCGGGGTGAGCACCTCGGACTCGTCGATATAATCGACGCCGATGGATTGCAAGACTTGCGCCTCGGCGAAATGACCGATGCGCACTTTGGCCATCACCGGAATCGTCACGGCATCCATGATCCCCTGAATCAACTCCAGCGAACTCATGCGCGCGACGCCGCCCATGGCGCGAATATCCGAGGGGATCCGCTCGAGCGCCATCACCGCGACCGCCCCGGCCTCCTGGGCGATCAGCGCTTGTTCGGGGGTGACGACGTCCATAATGACGCCGCCCTTGAGCATCTGCGCGAGCCCGCGCTTAACGGTGGTGGTACCGGTCTGCTGTTCCATGTCCCTATCCTAGCAGCCTAATCCAATAAGTACATTAGTGACAATCACGCCGAGGGGACCGGCGTCGGCGAGACTGCTGCCGAGGGCGAGGGCGCCGGGGTCTGGCCGGCAGGCGTTCCGGTCGGGATCGGCGTCTGCCGCCAAATCGGGATATTCGGATTCAGGGTCGGCCCCGGGCGGGGCGAAGGCGTCGGGCTCGGAGCCGGAGGACGCGTCGGTAACGGCACGGGCGGAATCCGCGGATCGGGGAAACCCGGGTCGGACGCCGCGGAAAGGGTCGACGATCGCTTCCAATCCGGGCCGTACGGCGCGCTGGTCTGGTCCGGTGCCGGAGTAATGCGAATCTGCGTGAGGTCCGGGTGGTCCGATGCCTGGCCGAGCACCTGCGCTCCCATGTGTTCGCCAAGGGCAATAGCGATGAGCAGCACGATGATACCAGCCGCGAGGACGAGGGTCGGTAGCCGTTTTGATGGTTCGAGCATGATGGGCTAGGCCATCATTCGGCGCCGGAGCCCCGCAGACTCCTGCGGGGCTCCGGCAAAGGTGCCGGCGCCGCGCCCATCCACGATTTGCGTTTCTCGGCGTTCAGGCACGCGAAACGAGCTTCGCCGCGTCGAAGTGCCCGGTGCGAAACCGCCTTTCCGTGCCGTCTTCGGACGGACCGACTTCGCGCAGTTCTCCGGGCGCCATATCGATTCGCACCGTGTGGCCGCGAAACTCCACCAGGACGTTGCGCGCGGCGTCGAGCATGTTGCAGACGAAGATGCGCACCGCTCCGGTCTCATTTTCAAACGCGATCGCGCCGACTTCAACCGGCGAGAGCGTCACTTCGTCGCTGACGTCGCGGCCGGCGAAGACGCATCGGAAGGGATCTTCAGCCGAGAGTTCCGGGACGTCGGCGTAGATCGTTTCGTTCGGCAGGTCGATGACGTAACTGCACCGCCGCCCGCCCCAATGCACTCGCGCCGCCGCCATCCACGACCAACCCTCTGGACGCATCGGGGCGAGATGGGGACGCCCGCTGGTGCGGTACCCGTCGAGTCCGCCGATCGTCTCGGCAACCGCCCACAAGTATTTCGCGCTGGTCCACGGCGATAAATACATCCCGCGATTGCTGAGCGACCCGCCGTCGAACCACTCGCCGAACTCACCCGGCACCGTGTTGCGCGAGCTGCCGGCTTCCATCGCCTCGTAGACGATATCCAGAAAGTGCACGGCGCGATCGACCATGCCGTTTCGCGCCAACGCAACCGCGTACCATAGCGTTAAATCCGGCCACACCCCGCCCAACAAGCCGAATCCATGCGAGGGAAAATACCACGAATCCGCCGTTGAGATCGTGCGCAATCCAACCGGCGTAATAAAATCGCTCTCGTGCAGACGTTCGAGAATGACGCGCCGCTGCGCGGCATCCGCAACGCCGAAAAGAACCGGAAACACTTCGTCCGAGGTAAAGCTATCCTGGTAATTCTTATCTTGATCGTAGTTCAGTACGAACGCTCCCGTGTCGTCGTTGAACAAATGATCCATCATCGCTTCGCGTAACGTCTGCGCCTCTTGCGAGTAGCGTTCCCAGTGCTCGGAATCGTCCGCAGCGGCGCACATCATGGCCGCCGCCTCCAACGCGAAGACGCCCTCGGCGTTGATTTCGGTAACCGCCCCGTCGAGGGTATAGTAAGGAATGATGTTCCGCCACGATGAGATGCCGAACATGTCCACGCCCTTGGCGCGGCAGAATAACAAACCCCGATCGTCTCGTTGCGTGAGCATGTAGTCGGTGATTTTGATAATTAAACCGATGCGGTCCTTGATCCATTGATGGTCCAGCGTCGCATTGTAGTGATGGAGCATCGCGATGAGGTGCAGCGGGGTGTCGTCGTTGATATTGAGGTCGTACGCGGTTTTGAACCCGTTCACGCCGCGGACGTACTCGATCATCAGCCCGGATTCGTCTACGGAATCGTTGAAAACCTCGAGCGCGTCGCGACTGAACTGCGGCATGAAATAGTCGAAGCCGTGAACGAACCACGACGTATCGCGAGAGACCAGGATGTCCGAGGGCGGAGAGTTCGTCGAGCCCCATCCCTGTGGATACTCCTTGACGATTCGCAGCATATTGGCTTTGGCCCACACCACCCCGCGGCTCACCAGAGGGGACGGCGTCATGAAGCGAGCGTCGGCTAGACGTTCGCTGTAAAATCTCTGCGTGTCGTGCAGGGCGCGAGTGTCGGCCAGGAGGGCCTCTAGTACCGGTTTGCTTTTTTCGGTGCCGTCCTTATGAAAGACGACGGCCAAGCGTAGCGATTGCCGCGCACCCGCTTCAATGCGGATGTGATATTCGAAGGCGCCGAAGACGCGCTTAGCGCGCAGGTCCTCAGTTCGATCCGCTTCCCGCGCAAACGCCCCCATGGCATCTTCTTCGCCCGATATCAAGCCGCCGCGACGCATATTCTCCAATAGCACGGTTTCGCGCAACGAGAGTTCGGCAGCGACGGGCTGGCGCGAACCGCCCCACCACCGCTCGCCTCCGGTCTCCGTGTTACGTGAGACGATGAAGTCACCGCTCGACCACGCCTGCATCTCGTTCTCGGATTCGCCGTAAAAGCGTTGGCCAACCAGAAGCGCCCACGGGAACGCAGCAACTTCAACCGCGTCGCTGCCCGGGTTGTAGAACGTGATGTCGACGACGAAGGAGACGGTTCGGTCGAACTTGGGACCGAACGGCACGTAAAATGCCTCGGTAACGTGCAAGCGATTATCGAGCGTAAATTCTGAAATTTGCGCGTACGGAAGAAACGTGAATTCGCGTACGATTTGATGCGGAAACAGCGTTTGGCTCGAGTCGCGCAATCGATACGCCAATTGGTGCGTCCCGAAGATGATGCGGTCGGAATCTGCATCCCAGAGACCGCGCACGCCGCCTTTTGCCGTCGATTGAGCGTACGACTTGTAATTGCCCAAGAGCATGCCGTAAGGCGTCTGCGACTCGGGAAGGACGTAAGCGCAAAATTCATTTCGCTGCGCGTCGTAGCTCGGCGTCATTATCTGAATGCTCTACGCCCTTCGACGGGGCGCCCCTCTAGCAGCCCGAGCGCTTGCCGATTTCGCAGAAAGGTTCATGCTCGGTAAAGGCACAACGAACCACGGGTGCCATTCGTCATCGACGCCCCCGCAAAAATCAACCTCACGCTCGAAATTCTCTCCCGCCGCAAGGACGGCTACCACACGCTTCGTTCGCTGATGGTGCCGATCGCATTCGGCGATTCGCTGCGGGTCGAGCCGAGCGAACGGTTTGCTTTTTCGTGCGACGACGCGGCGCTGGCGAACGGGGAGAATCTGGCGGCGCGCGCCGTTCGCGCGCTCGCCCTTTCGCAGCCCCACGCCGTGCATCTCGCCAAACGCACCCCTACGCAGGCCGGTCTCGGCGGCGGATCGAGCGACGCGGCGGCCATTCTGCGAGCGGCGATGGAGGGCGCGTTCGGGATGCTGGGCGACCGGGATTATCTGGCGATCGCACGCACGCTCGGTTCCGACGTGCCGTTCTTCCTTTGCGGAAGCGGGGCTCTGGTTGAAGGCACGGGCGAACGCGTCACCGCCGTCGGGGCGCTTCCCGATTGGCATCTGCTGATCGTCAAGCCGCCCGTTGCGGTCTCTACCCGCGATGCGTACGCTCGGCTGGATGCGACCTCGCGCCCCACGCGGCCGCGGGCCGGCTCCGCGAGCCTTCGCGCGCTTGAGGCGCTCCAGCGCGGCGACTTCGACGCGCTCGAAGCCCTCTTGACGAACGATTTTCACGATCCGATCGCAAGCGCCACGCCCGAGGTCGCTCTCGCGGTCGAAGCGTTGCTCGCTGCGGGGGCAACCAACGCCCTTCTCTGCGGCTCCGGCTCGGCCGTCTTTAGCTTGGCGCCCGAGGCGTCCACCATCGCCGCGCTCGCGGAACGGCTCCTCGTGCCTGAAGGCTATCGGCAATACCGGACCTGGTTCGCGCCGACGCCCGGATGGAGGGCGGCATGACCACGGCGGTCGTGCTGGCCGGCGGCCCGGAAGACGCGCTAGCCGCATCGCAGCCGGGGGCCGCAAATAAGGCGTTCGTCACCGTAGGCGGCATCGCGCTGGTCGAGCGCACGCTGGCGGCGCTGCGCGCCTCGCCGTCGATCGGCCGCATCGTCGTCGTTGCCCCGGAACGAACCCACGCTCACCCGGCCCTAGCGCTCGCCGACGACTTTCGCACCGACGGCAAACACATTCGCGACAGCTTGCGCAGCGGGCTGGCGGGGCTGGAGCCCGGGGCGATCGTTCTGGTAAGCACTTCGGATCTGCCGATCCTCTCCGTCTCGGCCGTCGAAGATTTCGTCGAGCGCGCGCGCGCGGCGGACGGCGACGTCGGATACGGATGCGTCGAGCGTCACACCCACGAAGCGCGGTTTCCTCAAATTCCCCATACCTGGGCACGTTTTCGCAACGGCACCTACTGCGGCGCTGGGCTCGTCGCGATAAAGCCGCGCGCCCTGCCGCACCTCGAACGTTTTATCGAGCGCCTGGGCGCCGCCCGAAAGAATCCGCTGGCTCTGGCGGGCCTGTTCGGATGGGATGTCTTACTGCGGTACGCTACCGGTCGTTTGACGGTCGAGCAAGCCGAGGAGCGGGCCTCGATACTGCTCGGGGCCCGCGCGCGAGCGATCGTCTCGCCGTTTGCGGAGTGCGCCGTCAACGTCGATCGCGTCTCCGATATCGAACTCGCGCGACAGCTCGTTCAGCGCGCGTAAGGTTCTTTATTTCTCCGGCGAGCGCCAGCGCTTGAAGAGTTCGTTCGCGATGCCGAACTGGTCGAGCGCCTTCCCGACCGTGTGCGCGATAATATCGTCGACGCTGGTGGGGTTCGCGTACATCGCGGGAATGGGCGGCAGAATCGTCGCACCGATTTCCGCGAGTTGAGCGAGCGTGCGCAGGTGGCCCAGGTGCAACGGCGTTTCGCGAACGATCAGCACCACGCGCCGCCGCTCCTTCAGGCACACATCCGCCGCCCGCACGAGCAAATTCGAATTCATCGAATACGCTATCGCGCTGGCCGACTTCATCGAACACGGGATCACCAACATGCCGTCGGTGATGAACGATCCGCTGGAGATCGCCGCCGCAAGATCGTCGTCGCGATGCACGACGTCGGCAAGCGCCTCGAAATCCTCGGGAACCATATCGGTCTCGAGCGCGATCGTGCGCTTCGACGCCGAACTCAGCACCAGATGCGTCTCGACGCCTCCGATCGCTCGTAACGCTTGGAGCGCCATGTAGCCGTAGGCACTCCCGCTCGCTCCACTAATACCGACGATAATGCGACGCATACGGCTGCGGTTACACGCACGATGCAGGGGCGCCTGGTGCTACCACTAACATCCATCAGCCGTGCCCATATCCGTCCAGGCTCGCGCCTTCGTCGACGACGTCCTCGCTTGGCTCAGCCATTCCGACGACGCTCGCCTCATGCGCGCGATCCGCTCGCCTTACTCCGCCATTCCACACGATGCCGCCGCCGCATACGCCGCGCTGGCGCCGCGCATCGGGCCGCTGTTCGATGCCCTTGCGGGCGGACGGCTCGCCCTGCCGGTCGCCGAGCGCGACGCGGTTTTGACGTTTGTGGAACGCTTGCGCGCGCTATCTCACAACGTGCCGGACAGCGACGTAGCAACGATGCGCGACGCGGTCGTCACGACTTTCGCACTCGAGGAGGGCCCTTCGGCCCAGCCGCAAGCGGAGTCCGAGCTGCGCCTTTCCCTACAAGAGTCGCAATCGGCCGATCCGCGCGCGGGCATTCGCGCGCGGCAACAACACTTCAGCGCTTCCGCGCTCAACGCGTTTGCGGAGTGCCCGCGCAAGTGGTACTACCGCTACGTCTGCGCCGCTGTCGAAGACCCGGGATCGTCCGCATCGTTCTACGGCACCGCCTTCCACCTCGCCCTCGAGCATTTTCACGAAGAGTTCGCGCGCCCCGGCGATGCGGACGAGGCGCTGATGCGAGAGCGCATCGTCGCGTACATCGATCGCGCATTCGCGCAACACCGCGACGACTTCGATAGCGCGCTCGAGGTCGAGCTGCAATTGCGGCGAGCGCAGCGCACGGCTCAACGGTACGTCGACTGGCTCGTGGCGCAGAGCCGCCGCGCGCCGTTCACCGTCATCGGACGAGAGTTGCCGGCTAATCTCGATCTCGGCGGCCATGCGTTCGTCGGCTTCATCGATCGCCTCGATCGCGACGATGGGACCGGTAACGTGAGCGTCATCGATTACAAGACCGGCGCCATCGCCGCGACCGCCGGCGAATATCTCGACAAGGTGCGCGCGTTCAAAGACTTTCAATTGCCGTTTTACTATTGGGCGCGCACCGAGCAAGGCGACCGCGTAACGCGTCTCGCACTTCTTCCGCTAAAGGACGCGATGCTCGACGTCGAGCCGGTGGTGCTCGAAGTCGTGCCGGTTCCCACCGCGCAAGTCCGCCGCAGCGAAGCCACGGTCGGGACGATCGGCATCGACGTGCTCGAACGCGCGCGAACGCGGATGATCGAGATTTGCACGGAACTCACGAACGGCTCGATCGAATCGTTCGCGGTTACGACGGATCCTGCGGCCTGCACGTATTGCGCGTATAAACTCGCTTGCTCGCAACGCCCCCACGCGGAACGAGAGAAATTCGGACGATGACGGATCGCGAACTCACCCCCGAACAACGGGCCGCCGTCGAGGCGTCGTTCGACGCCTGCATCGCCGTGATCGGTGCGCCGGGGACGGGCAAAAGTAGGGTGCTCGACGCGCGCCTGGACCGCGCGCAAGCGCTCTTTCCGCAGGCGCAGCCGTTGGCGGGCGACGCGTCTCGCGCGGTCGGCACCCTGGCGTGGTGCGTCCTGCGCGCGGCAAACGCTGCGTCGCGGCCGATCGACGACATCGATGCGGCTGGGGTGTTCGAAGCTGCGGCGATGCCGCTCTTGGCTTTGGAATGGGACGAATTCACGCGGCTGGAGATCGACCCGGAGGTGCCCGGCCTTCGCTCTCCCGCGCGCTTTCTCGATTCGGCCTTTCGTCTGTTCGGCAAGCTGCGCAACGCGGGGATCACTCCCGCGTCATTCCTCGAGGACTCGCTCGCCGCTGCGACGACGTTCTATGCGAAACCGCCGAACTTCGCGCACCCCGAACTGCTCCATGCCACCAAAGATGCCTACCGCAATTCGCTCGACGTCAGTGACAAAGAATTGGCGCGGCAGCATCGCCGCGAGATCGATCTATCGAAAATTCTCGCCAAGCTCTACGGGACGTACGTGGACCGCTTGACCGAAAACGGCCTCCTTACGCCGACCGAAGCCGTGGCACGCGCGCTGACGCTCGTGGAGAGCGACCCCGCGCTCGGAACGACCCTGCGCGCGCAGATCGGCTTCGCGTGTTTAGACGACGCTCAGGAGCTCGGCGCAAACGATCTCGCGCTTCTGCGCGCAGTATTTGGACGGGAACTAACCGGCGTTACCTTCGCCGGCGACGCGTCCTCGACGTTAGGCTCGTTTCGCGGAGCCCGGCCCGAAGCGACGTTCGCGAGTGCGGCGCAGACGTTTATCCTGAGCGCGCAAGTACGTTCGCCGATCGCACTGGAACTTGCAGCGCGTCAGCTGGGCGCCTCGCACGAGAAACCGGATGCGCGCCAAGTGGAGCCGGTATTGTACGTGCATCGCGCAAAATCGCCGCAACACGAAGCCGCAACGATTGCAGAGTGGGTCAAAGCCCGGCTGGCCGAAGGTTCGCCCGCCAACCGCATCGCGCTGCTCTTTCGCTCGGTATGCGACGTGCATGCGTACGAATCGGCACTTCTGGACCGCGAGATCCCAACCCAAATCGGCGGAGATTTCAACGTCTTCACCGATCCGCGAGCCCTCGACGCGCTCGCGCTGCTCTGGAATGTGTGGGATCCGTTTCGCCACGATTGGATGCTGCGCACGCTCTCGAATCCGCTGATGGCGTTGAGCGACAGCACCGTCGCACTTCTCTGTTCCGAGCCGAGCGACGCCCAAACCACGCTCTTCCTCTCCGAAGCCGGCGCGGCGCCGCTCGTTCGTCCCAATCGATGGGACCCGAAACGTCACGTGCGTTTGGGTTGGAACGTGACGCGCGGCGATCAAGACGCCGCGCTCAACGACACCGCTCGTGCCCGCGTCCAGCATTTTCGCGAGCTCCGCAACCAATGGATCGCCGCGCTCGGCACGCAGGCGCTGGATCGGTGGATCGAGCGCGTCTGGAACGACGGGCTCGCGCGCGCGGGCGCGTCCGGCAGCGCACGCGCGCTCGCTCAGGAGCACGTCCTCGCGAGCCTCTACACCCGCCTTCGCGCGCTCCTGGCGGCGATGCCGGACGCCACCCTCGGCGATCTGCTGGAGAGCGTCGCGTTGCGAGCGGAGAGTACGCTCGAAACCAGCGATACAAATGATGACGAGCGCTTCGTCCGCATCCTGGGCATCGATGCGGCACGCGGCCTGGAGTTCGATCACGTCGTCATCGCAGACGCCCGCGCCGGTTCCTTCCCACGCTGGTACGTACCGGACACCTTTCTCTTTAGCCCAAAATACGGCATCGTGCCTAAAGATAACGTCGGTGACGCGACCGCCGCGCGAACGGCAAAGTTCACCTACTACATGCATCGCAGCAAAGCGCGCGACCACTACAACGCGCAAGAACGCAGAGCCTTCATCTACGCGTTACGTCGCGCTCGGAAAAGCGCGCTCGTTACCGCC
>Ga0207416_1002886_pt1 | contig 17525 bp, 17 predicted proteins | sample PaiPotPPM11metaG_FD_184107 | JGI IMG/M metagenome (GOLD analysis project Ga0207416, IMG submission 184107) | Iron sulfur acid spring bacterial and archeal communities from Banff, Canada, to study Microbial Dark Matter (Phase II) - Paint Pots PPM... ...
CCTTCCCCCAATACTAGGGGAAGGGGAGATCTTCAGGCGGAGGGTTGGATCTGATGGCTGAGAGTTACGGAGTCGATCCAGCGATCAGGGCGAGACGCCGGGTGCGCGGAAATACGCGTGAGCTCATGGTGGCCGCGCGTTCGTTGCGTTCGGCGATGACCGAGGCTGAACAGACACTTTGGCAGGCGATTCGCGGCGGGCGGTGGACGGGCTGCGCTTTCGGCGGCAGCACTCCGTTGGGCCGTACGTCCTGGACTTCTGGTGCCCGCGGATCAAGCTGGCCGCCGAAGTGGACGGCAGCGTTCACGCGGACGCCGATCAGGCGGCGCGCGACGCGGAGCGCACGCAACACCTTGCCGCCTACGGCTATCGCGTCCTCCGCGTGAGCAATGAAGATGTCCTCAACAATCTGCCCGCGGTGCTGCAAGCGATCCGCGCCGCCCAAACCACCGCATAGAACCCCTTCCCCTAGTATTGGGGAAGGGGCAGGGGATGGGGGCCGGGCCGGCTACCGCCGCCCCGCCTCGGCCTTGGCCCAGCGCTTGTTGAAGCGCTCGACGCGGCCGGCCGTGTCCACGATGCGCTGCTCGCCCGTGAAGAACGGGTGGCAGGCGGAGCAGACCTCGGTGCGCAGCTCCGGCTTGGTGGAGTGCGTCGTAAAGGTGTTGCCGCAGGCGCAGACGACGCGCGCCTCGACGTAGTTGGGATGGATCTTCTCACGCACTGGCGGAAACCTCGGATTCTGCAGGCGTGGCCGTGGCCACGGGATAGACGCTGAGCTGCTTGCGCCCGCGTGCGAGCGGCTCGAACTTCACGGTGCCGGTGACGACCGAGAAGATCGTGAAGTCACGCCCCATGCCGACGTTCTTGCCGGGATGGAAGCGCGTGCCGCACTGGCGGACAAGGATGTTGCCGGGCTGCACCAACTCGCCGTCGAAGTGCTTGACGCCACGCCGCTGCGAGTTGCTGTCGCGCCCGTTGCGCGAGCTGCCGACGCCCTTCTTGTGTGCCATGCAGAACCTCCAGATGTGCCGCGCCGGCTATGCCGAGACGATTTCGCGGATGCTGAGCCGGGTGAAGTGCTGTCGGTGGCCGATCTTGCGGCGGTAGCGCGTCTTGGCGTGATACTTGAAGACGATGATCTTCTCGCCGCGGCCGTGCTCCACAACCTCGGCCACGACCTTCGCCCCCGCGACGAGCGGCGCACCGATCGTCACCTCGGCGCCCTCGCCGACCATGAGCACGTCGGTCAGCTCGACTTGCTCGCCCGGCTCGCCGGCCAGCAGCTCCACGTCGAGCGTGTCCCCCTCGCGGACGGTGTACTGCTTGCCGCCGCTGCGAATCACTGCGTACATCAGATGCGGGCCTCTCTTCCGGTCACGTCCTGCGATCGTAGCAAACCGTGCGGCAGTTCGTCAACGAAGGATCTTCGTACACGCAAGAGGAGAGGCGGCTGCCACCTCTCCTCTTGCGTGTGTTCGTGCTGTGGGCTAGCTGCCCGGCCGCTCCGGCGGGAGCAACTGCGACGTGGCGCTGCCGCCCCAGGCGAGGCCCGGCCGCGGCTGCGCCTTCGGAAGTTCGTGCTCATCCGGCTCCTCACCGCGGCTCGGCGGTGCTGGCGGCTTCGGCAGTGTGACCGGCTCGGAGGAGAAGTCCTCATCGCCGGAGAACAGCCGCGTCACGTCGTCTCCCTCGATCGTCTCGTCCTCGATCAGCTTGCGCGCCACGCGGTCGAGCACGTTCCGGTTCTCGGCCACGATGCGGTGGGCCACTTCCTTGGCGCTTTCGACCAGCCGCCGCACTTCGTCGTCGATCTCCTCTGCGACCTTCTCGGAGTAGTCGCGCTGCTCTGAGATCTCGCGGCCCAAAAAGACCAACTCCTCTTTGCGGCCGAAGGTGCGCGGTCCGAGCCGCTCGCTCATGCCCCACTGCGTGACCATGTGCCGGGCGATCTTGGTCGCGCGGGAGATGTCGTCTGACGGGCCGGTGGTCACGTCGCCGAAGACAAACTCCTCGGCCTGGTGGCCGCCGAGCGCCACGGCAAGCTGCGCCGAGTAGTGCGCCTTGTTGCCGAGATGGCGGTCTTCTTCGGGCAGGAAGCGGGTGAAGCCGCCGGCCATGCCACGCGAGACGATCGTGATCTTGAAGACCGGATCGGCCTCGGGCAGCTTCATCGCCACGAGCGCGTGGCCGGCCTCGTGATAGGCGATGATCTCCTTCTCGCGCGGGCTGATCACGCGGCTCTTGCGCTCCGGCCCGGCGATCACGCGATCGACCGCCTCGTTGAACTCGTCCATGCTGATCTTTTTCTTGTTGCGCCGGGCGGCCAGGATTGCCGCCTCGTTGACGAGGTTCGCCAGATCGGCGCCGGAGAAGCCCGGCGTCTGCTTGGCGAGAATCTCGAGGCTGGTGTCCTTGTCCAGCGGCTTGCCCTTGGCGTGGACCTCGAGGATGGCGCGGCGGCCGCGCACATCGGGGCGATCCAGCACCACCTGCCGGTCGAAGCGGCCGGGGCGCAAGAGCGCGGGGTCGAGAATGTCGGGCCGGTTGGTGGAGGCGAGCACGATCACGTTCGTGTTCGTATCGAAGCCGTCCATCTCCACCAGGATCTGGTTCAGCGTCTGCTCGCGCTCGTCGTGGCTGCCGCCGAGGCCGGCGCCGCGCTGGCGGCCGACCGCGTCGATCTCGTCCACGAAGACGATGCAGGGCGCGTTGCGCTTGGCCTGGTCGAAGAGGTCGCGCACGCGGCTGGCGCCGACGCCCACGAACATCTCCACGAACTCGGAGCCGGAGATCGAGAAGAAGGGCACGCCGGCCTCACCGGCCACGGCGCGGGCGAGCAGCGTCTTGCCGGTGCCAGGCGGGCCGACCAGCAGCACGCCGCGCGGAATGCGGGCGCCGAGCGCGGCGAACTTCTCCGGATACTTGAGGAACTCGACGACTTCCGCCAGTTCCTCCTTGGCTTCGTCCACGCCGGCAACGTCGACAAACGTGACCGAAGGCTTGTTGCCCGTGAACATACGGGCGCGGCTCTTGCCGAAGCTCATCGCCTGCGAGTTGGAGCCCTGCGCCTGCCGCATCATGAACAGCAGGATCGCGCCGAAGATGATCAGCGGCAGGAAGTTGAAGAGGATGCCCAGCCAGTTGCCGAACTGGCTCGGCTCCTTAACGTTCACCGGAACTTTTTCGATCTGGGCGGGATCGACGTGCGCATCGTTCAGCACGCTGTAGACGGTGCCGCCGTCTTCCTTGCGCGAATGATACTTCGAGCCGTCGTTCAGCGTGACGGTCAGGCTGTTGCCCGAAACGTCGATCTGTTTGATGGTGCCGTTGCGGGCGTCGGTCACGACCTGCCCGAGCGGCTTGCTCTGGGTGCTGCTGCCCCCAGCAAAGAAGCTGAAGACGATGGCGATAACCGCCACCAGGATCAGCAGATAGATGAAGCTGTTCCTGAGCCAACGGGAATACATGGCAGCTCCGGTTCGGGACGATCGCGCCGCGGGCCGGCAAGCCGGCTGCGGAACGATGCGGTGAGCAGCGATGGCCGCTCTAGCAAAAGTATACCATCGCTTGAAGAACCCGCCAACGAAGAACGGGCTACTGATACTATCGCCCATTCGGCTGGGGGATGAAGTGACGCACGGCACATCGTGAAGAGGTTCGTTGCCAGGCGAGCGGAAGTCGAGCGTGGCGCAGCACCGTGGCCTACCCCTCCCTCGCGCAAGCGCTCGGCTGTGCTTGGAAAGTCTCCGACGGTTGCGCTGCGCTCTGGCCCACAGGGGAGGGGAGGGTTGGGGCGAGGAGCGCCGACTGTCCCCAACCCTTCCCTGGTGAGGAAGGGACAGACGGCGAAGCCGTCAGGGATAGGCGGTGCGTCGGCGCCCGATCGCGCGATCGAGCGTGACTGGCAGGCGCTCGGCTTCCGGCTCGTCGCCGGGGTGGACGAGGTGGGGCGCGGGCCGCTGGCCGGGCCGGTGGTGGCCGCGGCGGTGATCCTGCCTCGCCGCGATCCGGATTGGCTCTGTTACGTGCGCGACAGCAAGCTGCTCGCCCCCGCGCAGCGCGAGCGGCTGGCCTGCCTGATCCGGCGCGAGGCACGGGCGTATGGCGTTGGCGTGGCCAGCGCCCGCCGTATCGACGAGATCGGCATCGCCGCCGCGGCGCGCGAAGCGATGCGACAGGCGCTCACGCTGCTGGCCATCACGCCCGACGCGCTGCTGCTCGACGCCTTCCATCTCGACGGCGTGCCGCAGCCGCAGGAGGCGATCATCAGGGGCGACGCCCGCTGCAGCGCCATCGCCGCGGCCTCGATCGTCGCCAAGGTCGCGCGCGACCGCATGCTGGACGGCTTCGACCAGCGCTATCCAGGCTACGGCCTCGCCCGCAATCGCGGCTACGCCACCGCCGAGCATCTTGCCGCCCTCGCCCGCCTCGGCCCCAGCCCGATCCACCGCCGCTCCTTCGCGCCGCTGCGCCTCGCCGCTGCGACGGCTCCAGAAGGACGCCGATGACGCCGCAAGGCAGCGGTGACAATAAGCCTGACGGGCACAGCAACGCCGCGGAGGGTCATCGCCGCGCGCTCGGCGCCTTCGCGGAGCGGCTGGCGGCGGGGTGGCTCGAGCGCGCCGGGTATCGGATTGTTGGTCGAAACGTGCGCGCCGGGCCGGGCGAGATCGACATCGTCGCGCTCAAGGACGGTCAGACGGTGCTGGTCGAAGTGCGCGCCCGGCGCGAGGGTGACCTCGGCTCGGCGCTCTGGTCGATCACGCCGGCCAAGCGCCGGCATCTGCTGGCTGCTGCCGAGCAGTTCCTGGCCGACCACTCGGACTTGCCGCAAGAGGCGCGCATCGACCTCGTGGCAGTGACGCTGGATCGCTCCGGTAAAGTGATGGACGTGCAGATTGTCGAGAACGCGATCGAGGGGTGAGCGGCGCGCCTAACCCCGTCGCGGCTGAAGCCGCGCCTCCCTTCCCGACACGGGAAGGGTTGGGGTTCGAGGAGACGCGATCGGCCGGGAGACCAGCCCGCCGCCTGTCCCGCAGGGACTCCCAGGCCCCGCCGCCGTCGCACGGCGCCGGGAGCGCTCCAGAAGTCCCCGCCTCGGGAAGGGACAGACTTCCCGCCAGGGAAGTCAGGGTTAGGCGCACCGGCTGCCCTCAGCCGCTCCACCTGCAAAATAGACTGATGACATCACGCCCGTTGGCCCTCGCGTCATGCGCCGCTATGCTGGAGATACGAGCCCGCCATGCCGATTTACGAATTCTTCTGCAACGATTGCCGCAAGAAGGTCGAGGTGTTCCGCCGCAGCGTCAGCGCCGCGGGCGGTGAACGCTGTCCCGAATGCCGCGGCGAGCAGCTGCGCCGGCTCGTCTCGCGCTTCGCCGTGCACCGCTCGGTCAGCGAGTTCGGCAGCGCGGAGGACGAGTCCTATATCGACGGACTCGAAAACGAAGACCCGCGGGCGATGGCGCAGTGGGCGCGGCGCATGCAGCAGGAGAGCGGCGAGGACCTTGGCCCCGACTTCGAGGGCATGATGTCGCGCATGGAGGCGGGCGAGATGCCCGACGACGGCGACGGCTTCGACGACGGCGGCGACGATTTCGACGACGACTTCTGATCCGATTCAACAAGAGCGAGGGCGGCGATGCCCATCTACGAATTCCGCTGCAAACAGTGCGGCCGCCTGACCAGCGTGTTCACGCGCAGCGTCTCGCAGGCCGTTGAGCCGGCGTGCAGCCACTGCGGCAGTGCGGCGCTGGAGCGGGCGCCCTCGAAGTTCGCCTACCACCGCAGCGAGCAGCAGATCATGGAACAGTACGGCACGCCCGAGCCGGGCGCCGGGCCGGACGCCTACAAAGACCCGCGCCAGATCGGGCGCTGGGTGGAGAAGCGCTTCGACGAGATGGGCATGGAGCTGCCGTCTGAAGCGCGCCAGATGATCGACGCCGCACGCCAGGGCGAGTTCCCCGAGCCGGTCAAAGACCTGTAATCCGTGGCGCGGCCAATTGTTATTGGGAGCGGAGCGATGGCCGACGCGACGGCCGGCGACGATGGCCTGGCGGCGCAGCTCGACGGCATCATGGCCGGCGTGCGAGAGAACCTCGCGGCCAAGAATCAGGCGCGCGAGCGGGCGTTGCCGCTCTGCCGCGAGGTCATCCGCCTCTCGGCCAACGGCATCCGCGCCACGCACCGCGACGAGTTTGACCGCGCCTGCGAGCTGCTGGCGCAGGCGACGGCGCTCTTGCGCCAGATCCGCGAGGCGCTGGCGGGCCACGCCGACATCTTCTTCGCCGGCTTCGTGCACGACGCGCAGAAAGAACACGCCGAGGCGGCATTGACGCTTGCGCTGGTTGCCGGCGAGCCGCTGCCCGGCCCCGCCGACCTGGCCGTGGAGCACGCGGCCTATCTCAACGGCATGGGCGAAGCTGTGGGCGAGCTGCGCCGCTACCTGCTTGACAGCCTGCGCGACGGCGACATCGCCCGCTGCGAGCGCTTCCTGCGCGCCATGGACGACATTTACGACGTGCTCGTGACCGTGGACTATCCGGACGCGCTCACCGGCGGCCTGCGCCGCACCACCGATGTGACCCGCGGCATTCTTGAGCGTACGCGCGGCGACCTGACCACCGCGGCGCTGCAAATGCGCCTGGAAGCGCGGCTTTCGGCCCTCATACCCCCGTCCCCTTTTCCCCAATCCTGAGGGGAAAGGGGCGATCCCGGGTTGCTGAAGCGAAGCGGCGTCGGGTTAACCGCACATCAATCGGGACGCTCGGCGCTGGATCGTCTCCTTCTCCCAGGATTGGGAGAAGGAGAGACGAGAGGATGAGGGCCGAACGCTGCGCCAGCGAACTACTCTCTGGCGTCCATTTCCGCCACGCCTGCGCTTGAACGTAGGGTAGGCGACTGGTACATTCCACAATCGATGGGCGCTGGGCCGTTACGCGCGCGTTTCCGGTCCGGCGCTTCGCATACCATCGAGCTTCCCCGTACCGCCTGGACGGATTCGCCGGGACGATTTACGATGGCCGCTTCGCGGCCATGTCAGACAGAAGGGAGCGCACGGCATGGGTATCGTGTGGATCGTACCCATCGTCGGTGTGATCGCGGTGCTGTTCGCGCTGTGGCTGGCGCGGGACGTACTCGCCTATGACACCGGCACCGAGGCGATGCAGGACATCGCCGACCGCATCTTCGAAGGCGCGATGGCGTTCCTGAAACGCCAGTACACGACGATCGCCGCCCTTTCCATCGTCGTCGCGGTAATTATCGGCGTGATCGTCGGCACCACCGCGAACAGTGTCAGCGATCCGCTGAAGGCATCGACCAAAGTCGTCGGGCCGGGCGAGCAGGGCGTGCTCGCGGGCATCGCCTTCCTCGTCGGCGCGGCCTGTTCCGGCGTCGCCGGCTTCATCGGCATGTACATCTCGGTGCGCTCGAATTTGCGCACTGCCGCAGCCGCGCAACGCAACCTGCGCGCCGCGATCACCGTCGCACTGCGCGGCGGCGCCGTCTCCGGCTTCCTCGTTACGGCGCTCTCCCTGATCGGCGTCTCCAGCATCTTCGGCATCTACAGCAAGCTGCTCGGCGATCCCGTCGGCTCGACCCCATTCCTGATCGTCGGCTTCGGCTTCGGCGCCAGCTTCGTGGCGCTGTTCGCCCAGCTCGGCGGCGGCATCTACACGAAGGCTGCCGACGTGGGCGCCGACCTGGTGGGCAAGGTCGAGGCGGGCATTCCCGAGGACGACCCGCGCAACGCCGCCGTCGTGGCCGACCTGGTGGGCGACAACGTCGGCGACTGCGCCGGCCGCGGCGCCGACCTGTTCGAGTCGATGTCGGCCGAGAACATCGGCGCCATGATCCTTGGCGTGGCGATCTACTCAGCCACCCATGACATCAAGTGGATCTTCTTCCCGCTCGTCCTGCGCTCCTTCGGCATCATCGCCACGATCATCGGCCTGCTGTCGGTCCCGTACTTCGCCAAGGAAGATGGCCAGCAGGATCCGATGCAGCCGCTGAACGGCGGTTACTACGTCTGTTCGATCCTTTCGGTCATTGGCCTGCTGATCGCCACGAACGCCATGCTCGGCAGCCAGTGGTACTGGTTCTTCTTCTGCGGCCTGATCGGCATCGCCACCGGCATCGCCTTCGTCTACATCACGCAGTACTACACCGCCGGCGCGTGGCGGCCTGTGCAGGAGATCGCGGCCGCCTCGCGCACCGGCCCCGCGACGAACATCATCATCGGCACGGCCGTGGGCTTTGAAACCACGGCGGTGACGGCCGTCGTGATCGGCGCCGCGCTGGTATCGGCCTTCATCTTTGGCTCGCATGCCGTCATCCATAACATCGTCAGCGGTCAGCCGAACGTGGATGCCACGGCCGCGGGCGTATTCGGCACCGCGGTTGCGACGATGGGCATGCTGATGTCCGCCGCCTATGTCCTGGCGATGGATACGTTCGGCCCGATCACCGACAACGCGGGCGGCATCACCGAGATGTCGGGCGCACCCGAAGGCGCACGCCACATCACCGATGCGCTCGACACCGTTGGCAATACGACAAAGGCGCTGACCAAAGGCTACGCGGTCGCTTCGGCGGGACTCGCCGCCTTCCTGCTGTTCAGCGCGTATCTGGACAAGGTCAAGGAAGTGATCGGCCATGCGCCCGTGGCCGACCTGGGCAGCATTCAGGTCTTCGTCGGCGGCTTGCTGGGCGTGATGCTGGTCTTCCTCTTCTCCTCGCTCGCCATCCGTGCCGTGGGCAGCGCCGCTGGCGACATTATCGAGGAGGTGCGGCGCCAGTTCCGCGAGAATCCGGGCATCATGGACTACAGCGTCAAGCCGGACTACAGCCGCGCCGTGGACATCACCACCCGCGCCGCGCTGCGCAAGATGGTCCTTCCCGGCCTGCTCGCGGTCGGTCTGCCGATCGTCGTCGGCGTGGTCTTCCGCCTGCTCGGCCAGGGTCCGCTGGACAACAAGGATGCCGGCTGGCAGGCCGTCACGGGCGTGCTGATCATCGGCACGATCGGCGGCATCATCGTCGCCACGTTCTTGAACAACAGCGGCGGCGCCTGGGACAACGCCAAGAAATACATCGAGTCGGGCGAGATGAATGACGAGGGCGGCGTGGTGGTGCTCAAAGGCTCGGCCACGCACGCCGCGGCCGTCGTCGGCGACACGGTCGGTGACCCGTTCAAGGACACGGCCGGCCCGGCGCTGCACGTGCTCGTCAAGCTGCTCAGCACGATCACGCTGGTGCTGGCGCCGCTGTTCATTGCCAGGTAGCAGCCAGGTAATTTCACCCGCGGATGCGGTACGCTGCGGGGCGGCGGCTTTCGGGCCGCCGCCCCGCTGTTGTTGGCGAAGCACCCCGTACAAGGAGGCAGCAGATGAACGAAGTCCTGTATGAGTTGGATGGCCACATCGCCACGATTACGTTGAATCGCCCGGAAGCGATGAACGCGCTCAACACGCCGCTGCGCACGCTGCTGCGCGAGGCGTTCGAGCGCTTCCGCGACACGCCCGAGGCCTGGGTGGCGATCGTGACCGGCGCGGGCGAGCGCGCCTTCAGCGCCGGCGCCGATTTGAAGGAGATGAGCCAGCGCAACCGCGCCCTGCACGAGGGCGGCCGCGACGCCTTCTGGGATCCAGAAACGGCGGCTTTGAATCGCGGCCTGCCGATCTGGAAGCCGATCATCGCCGCGGTGAACGGCTTCTGCCTCGCCGGCGGGCTGGAGCTGGCGCTCTCCTGCGACATGCGCATCGCCGCCGAGCACGCAACCTTCGGTCTGGCCGAAGTGATGCGCGGCATCATTCCCGGCGGCGGCGGCACACAGCGGCTGCCGCGGCTGGTTCCCTTCGGCATCGCGCTGGAGATGATGTTCACGGGCGACCGCATCAGCGCACAAGAAGCGCACCGCGTCGGCCTCGTCAATCACGTCGTGCCGGCGGCAGAAGTGATGCCCGTGGCACGCGCACTGGCGGAACGCATCTGCCAGAACGCGCCGCTTTCGCTGCGGGCGATCAAAGAATCGGTCTACCGCGGCCATGACGCGCCGCTGGACGAGGGGCTGCGCATCGAAGCGTTTCTGTCGCGCATCATCCGCACCACGTCGGACAGTGTCGAAGGCCCGACGGCGTTTGCGGAGAAGCGCCCCGCCGCGTGGCAGGGCCGTTGATCCGTTTGACCCACCCCTGCCAAATTGTTACAGTTCGTTTACACAATCGCAGCGCACGGCGCCGCCGTCGCAGCCAGCGGCGGACGAGAGGACAAACATGGTGACCAAAACCAACGTCGATATGGAGACGATCGTCTCGCTGTGCAAACGGCGTGGCTTCGTCTATCCCGCCGCCGAGATCTACGGCGGCTTCGCCAACGCCTGGGACTACGGCCCGCTCGGCGCTGAGCTGCGGCGCAACATCCGCAACACCTGGTGGCGGGCGATGGTGCAGGAACGCGACGATGTCGTCGGCCTCGAAGCGACCGTGATCACCAGCCCGAAGGTCTGGGTCGCCTCGGGCCACGTCAGCACCTTCAACGACCCGATGGTGGACTGCAAGAACTGCCAGTCGCGCTTCCGCGCCGACCACATCGATCTGCACGGTCCCTGCCCCGAATGCGGCGCCACCGGCCAATTCACCGAGCCGCGCATGTTCAACATGATGCTCAAGACCTACGTCGGCCCGGTGCAGACGGAGGAGAACGTCGCCTATCTGCGGCCGGAGACGGCGCAGGGCATGTTCATCAACTTCGAGAACGTGCTCACCAGCACGCGCAAGAAGCTGCCCTTCGGCGTCGCGCAGAACGGCCGCAGCTTCCGCAACGAGATCACGCCGGGCAACTTCATCTTCCGCACGCGTGAGTTCGAACAGATGGAGATGGAGTATTTCGTGAAGCCCGGCGAGCATCACGCCGCCTACGACTACTGGCGCAGAGAGCGTTTCCGCTGGTACCTGCGCATCGGCCTCAAGCCGGAGAACCTGCGCTACCTCGTCCATCCCAAAGAGGCGCTGGCGCACTACTCGATCGGCACGACGGACATCGAGTATCTCTACCCAATCGGCTGGCAGGAGCTGGAAGGCATCGCCTCGCGCAGCGACTACGACCTGCGCCAGCACGCCGAACTCTCCGGCAAGCCGCTCAGCTTCTTCGATGAGGAGCGCAAAGAGCATATCGTACCGTACGTCGTCGAGCCGGCCGCCGGCGTGGATCGCACGTTTCTGGCGCTGCTCTGCGACGCCTACGACGAGGAGACGCTGGAGAACGGCGAGAAGCGCACGGTGCTGCATTTCCACCCGACGATCGCGCCGGTGACGGTCGCGATTCTGCCGCTCAGCCGCAACGAGAAGCTGACGCCCACTGCTCGCCGCGTCTGGGAGCTGGTGCGGCCGCACTTCGTGACGCAGTACGACGACTCGCAGGCGATCGGCCGCCGCTACCGCCGCCAGGACGAGATCGGCACGCCCTGGTGTGTGACGGTGGACTTCCAGACGGTCGAAGAGGACCAGGCCGTGACGATCCGCGAGCGCGACAGCATGACGCAGGAGCGCGTGCCGATCGAGCGGCTGCTGACCGCCCTGCGCGAGCGCTACGACGCGGCCGTGGTGCAGTCCGCCGCCTTCGCCGCGGCGTACGAATCGGAGCTGCCAGGGGAATAAGGAAATAGAATACAGGAGATAGGAAATAGGGGACGTGGACGGAGGAGAGCGCGAAAAGGAGGCGGGCGGGCCTGCCTACTGGCAGTTGATCGTGTGGCAGAAGGCGATGGCGATGGCGCGGTCGGTCTACACGCTGGCGCCACGGCTGCCGCGTGAGGAGACGTACGGGATGCGCTCGCAGCTGACGCGGGCGGCGGTATCGGTGCCCACGAACGTTGCGGAGGGCTGGGCGCGGGAGTCGCGCGCCGAGAAGGCGCAATTCTTGTCTATTGCGCAGGGTTCCCTGGCGGAGGCGGAGACATTGCTAACGCTGTGTGAACAGATCGGCTGGTTTCCTGTCGAAGAAACGGCGAACACGCGCTCACTGATGTTGGAGATCGGCCGTATGCTCACGGCGATGCGCCGGGGCGTTAGGAGGCCAAAGTGAGGAAAAGCGCGATTGGGAATGACGTTCGACGATGCCGTCCTATTTTCTATTTCCTACATCCTGTTTCCTTGTCTCTCGTGTAGTCGCGGTACTCGGTAAGAACGCCATGAAGCTCGTCCACTTCGCCGATCTGCACATCGGCGTCGAGAACTACAGCCGGCCGGACCCGGAAACGGGTCTGCCCTCGCGCCTGCTCGATTTCCTCGCTGCCTTCGACGAGCTGGTCGAGTACGCGCTGAACGAGCGGGCGGACCTCGTCGTCTTCGCCGGCGACGCCTATAAGACGCGCGAGCCCTCGCAGACGCACCAGCGTGAGTTCGCAAGGCGCGTGCACCGGCTGGCGAGCAGCGGCATTCCCGTCTACCTGCTGATCGGCAATCACGACCTGCCCAACGCCGCCGCGCGCGCCAACGCGCTGGAGATCTTCCGTACGCTGCAGGTCGAAAACGTCTATCTTGGCTCGCGCATCGGCACCACGCGGGTGCAGACGCGCGGCGGGCCGGTGCAGATCGTCGGTGTGCCCTGGCCCAGCCGCAGTACATTGCTCACCAAAGAGGAGCACCGCGCCCTCAGCATCGACGAGGTGGACAGAAAGATCGAGGAGATCCTGGGCGAGACGATCCGTGACGAAGCGGAGGCGCTCGATCCGGCGATCCCGGCGATCCTCACGGCGCACATCGCGATGCACGGCTCCAAAGTGAAGACCGGCAGCGAAGACTGGATGACCGTCGGCCGCTTCCCCGCGCTGCAGCCCAGCGTGCTCGACGCGGAGTGTTTCGACTACGTGGCGCTCGGCCACCACCACATCCAGCAGCAGGTCGGCTCGCGCCCGCCGATGTACTACGCGGGCTCGATGCAGCGCGTCGACTTCGGCGAAGAGCACGATGACAAAGGCTTCATGGTCGCCACGCTCGATCCGGCGCTGCCGGTGGGACAGCGCGTGACCGACGTGGAGTTCCGGCGCGTGCACGCCCGCCGCTTCGTCACCGTCGAAGTGACCGTGCGCGGCGAGGACGCGACCGGCGAGGTGATCGAGGCGATCCGCCGTACCGACGTACGCAATGCGATCGTGCGCGTGCTGATCGCGCTCACGCCGCAGCAGAACGCCGCCTTGCGCGACAACGACCTGCGCGACGCGCTCGCCGGGGCGCACTTTGTCGCGACGGTAACCAAGAACCTGCTGCAGGAGCGGCGCCGCCGCGTCTTCGACGAGTCGGCGCCGGAACGCATGGCGCCGCTCGATGCGCTGCGCCGCTACTTCGAGAGCAACGACCGCGCGCCGGATTACCGCGAGCAGCTCCTCGCCCACGCCCGCGCGATCGTGGACGGCGAGCCGGCGCCCGACGATGCCCCGCGCACGGCGGCAGAACCGGCAGAGCCCCTGGATGCGGCCGATTCGACATAAGGCCGGGCAGCGGAGTCGGGTAAGCGTCGCCGCCTCGTTAGAATATCTGTGCGATTGTAGGACTCTGCACCGCCGCGAAAGGTGGCCTCGTCTGTGGTTCCGCTCCGCCTGCGCCTGTACAATTTCCTCTGCTACCGCGAAAACTGTCCGCCGCTCGATTTTGCCGGCATTACGATGGCCTGCCTCAGCGGCGAGAACGGCCACGGCAAGTCCGCGCTGCTTGATGCGATGACCTGGGCGGTGTGGGGGCAGGCGCGCGGCAAGTCGGACGACGAGCTGATTCACCTGGGCCGCGTCGACATGGAGGTCGAGTTCGACTTCCGCGTCGGCGATGTGCAATATCGGGCGCTGCGCAAGCGGCGCAAAGGCACGGTCAGCAGCCCCGGCCGCACCGTGCTTGAATTCCAGGTGCTCTCCGGCGAGGCATGGAAGCCGCTGTCCGGCGCCAGCGTGCGCGACACGCAGCAGTCCATCGTCGAGGCCGTGCGCCTGGACTACGAGACGTTTCGCAACAGCGCCTTCCTGATGCAGGGCCGCGCCGACGAGTTCACCATCAAGCCGCCGAACGACCGCAAGAAGGTGCTGGCCGAGATTCTGGGTCTCAGCGCCTACGACGGCTACGAGGCGAAGGCGCGCGACGAGCGCCGTCGCTGGGAGGCGGAGGCGCGCCGGCTCGACGTGATGCTGGAGCAGTACAGCGGCGTGCTGGCGAAGGAGCCGGAGCACCGCCGCGAGCGCGACGAGATGCAGGCTGAGCTGATGCAGATTGAGGCGGAGCTGCTGCAAGAGCGCGAGCTGCAGACGGCGCTGCGTGAAGCCGAGAAGGCCGTGCAACTGTTGCGGGCGCAAGCCGAGAACGCGGCAAAGGAGCGCGACACCGCGCAGCAGCATGTCGCGCGCGCCGAGTCCGAGCTGGTGGCGCAGCGCACAACGCTCGGCGGCCTGAGTGCCCTGCTTGAGCGGGCGGAGGCGATCCGAAAAAGCTACGCCGCGCTGCGCTGCGCGCGCGAGGCAGAGGCCGAGCAGTCGAAGCGGCTGCGTATCGTCTCCACCTTGCAGCGCGATGAGGAGGCCGCCCGCCGGCAGATCGAGCGCGAGGAGCAGGCGCTGACCATTCGCATCGAGCGCCAGGAGACGGAGGCGAAGCGGCAGCGCGAGCTGATTGCCCGCGCACAGGACGTGGAGAAGGAGCGCGCCGGGCTGGCGACGGCTCGCAATGAACTTGAACTGCTGGAGCGCCGGTTGCGCGAGGCGCGTCAGGAGCTGGAAGAGCAGAGCAATACGGCCGGACAGCTCGACGCCGAGAACAAGCGGCTGCGCGCCGACATGGACGACCTGAAGCGCCGCATGGACGCGCTGGCGAACGCCGGCGCCGAGTGTCCGATCTGCCGCACCGCCCTGGACGAGGCCGGCAAGCAGCGCATCCGCGAAACGTACACCGACGACGGCAGCCGGTTCGCCGCGCACTTCCGCGAGAACAAGAAGCGCAAAGACGCCGCAGATGCGCGCGCCGCGCGGCTGCGGGACGACGCAGTGCGGCTTGAGCGCGAGGTCGAGCCGAAGCGCCGCGCCCTCGAGCGCCGCGCCGCCGAGCTGGACCACCTCGATCGTGATGCGGCCGCGGCGGCCGCCGCACTGCCGGAGATCGAGCGGGAACTGTCCGAGTTGCAAACCCTGCGCGCGACCGGCGCCTTCGCGATCGAGGCGCGCAGGCAGCTCGATGATATCCGGGCAACGATCGCCAAAGCGCAGTACGATCGCACAGCACACGACCGTGCCGCGGCCGATGTGCGCCGGCTCGCCGCCGTCGAGGACGAGCATGTACGTCTGCAGCGCGCGGAAGAGACCCAGCGGGCCGCGCATGAGGCCGCCTGTCGGGCGGAGCGCGAGTTGCGCGAGTGGGCCGAGCGGCGCGACGCCGCCCGCGCGAGCTGCGAGCGGTTGACGGAGCAACTCGGCGCCCAGCCGGACCCGCGCCAGCAGTTGCAACGGCTCGCCGAGCAGATCGGCGCGTTGGAGGGCCAGGAGCGGCGCACGCGGCAGACGCTTGGCGCCGCCGAACAGCGGCTCGACGACTGCGCCCGTACCCGCCGCCTGCACGCGGCAGCGCAGAGTGAACTGACCGCCTCGCGTGGCAACGAGCAGATCTACGAGGATCTGGCCGTCGCCTTCGGCAGGCGCGGCGTGCAGGCGCTGATCATCGACTCGGTGCTGCCGGAGATCGAGGACGAGGCGAACCGTCTGCTCTCACGTATGACCAACGGGCGTATGAGCGTGGCGCTCAGCACGCAGCGCGCGACGCAGAAGGGCACCGTGGCCGAGACGCTGGACGTGACGATCTCAGACGAACTGGGCACGCGCGCCTACGAGCTGTTCAGCGGCGGTGAGGCGTTTCGCATCAATCTGGCGCTGCGCATCGCGCTCTCGAAGCTGCTGGCCCATCGTGCCGGCGCCCAGATTCCGACGCTGATCGTGGACGAAGGCTTCGGTACGCAGGATGCCGCCGGCCGCGAGCGGCTGATCGAGGCGATGAATGCCGTCTCCAGCGACTTCGAGTGCATGATCGTGATCACGCACCTCGACGAGCTGAAGGACCAGTTCGAGCAGCAGATCCACGTCGAAAAGACATCGGAAGGCTCGATCGCGCGGGTGGTGTAGGCGCAGGCGCGGCGCGGGCAACGCCACGGACGGCGTGCATGCCAGCGCCTGGTGTGCGCGGGTTCGCAGAAAAGTGATGGCGGAGGCCGCACGAACGGCCTCCGCCTTATGACCTGCGCAGGTGAAAGGTGCGGGTCTCAGCGGCGGCTGCGGATGTGGCTCGGTATGAACCGGCTGTGCTGCCGCGACGACGGGTCAACCGAGCGCATCGACCTTTAAGGCAGTGTTTAGTAGGCAAGAGGGGCGTGCACAGAGTTGACCGCTCTGCGGGGGTCTCCTGGCATAGGAATTGTGCGCAGGCGAGAGGGCGTGCCATGCCGCGGCTGAGAGGTCAGACGAACGTACCGGCGCTTTCATTGCACGGGGTAGCGCACCGCCTGCGTGCTCGGCTGCGCGCCGCCGGACGGGCTGACCTGGCAGCAGCCGCAGTGGCAGGCGTGCGGCTGACCGATGACGGCACCACCTGCTACGTCCACGTGTTCATGCGCGAAGACTGGCCCTACTGCCGCGCCGGCGATGCTTATCCCCTGGCGTTTGCGGACCACCCGGACCGGTGCACTTTGCACGACTGGCGGGCGTTCCTGCATGAGGCGAACCTGTTGCTGACCGACGACTTCGGCCGGTTGGTGCGCTGGTTCGACGGTTCCTGAGTTCCCGCGGGTGTGCAGCCAGCGACGGAGCGCGACCAGACACCAGATGCCCTCCACGATCCCAAACGGCCAGGTCCCCGCGAGCCAGCCATACAGCGACGAGCCGGCACAGCAGCCCGCGAAGACGAGCACCCACCAGCGGGAGCGATGCTCAAAGGCATAGGCGACCAGCATCGCCGCCACGGCGATAGCGCCGAACACGGTCAAGGGGCTCATCTGCAGCACACTCCTCGCATGTATTGTGCTGCATTTCACACGGTGAGTGCACGGCGCTCACGACGATGCCAACACAATGCAAACGGCGGTGACTGGATTTCCAACACCGCGCCAGCGCGCTGCGGCCACGGCAGCGGAGGTGCGCAAGAGCCCGATGCGCTGCCGTTTACTGGCGAAAGCGGCAGCGTACGAGGGCTGCCGCCGCGGCGGCGTGCAGCGGCCGTGAGCCGTCAGCGGCCGGCTGCAGCGCCTGGCGCCTGCCCGCCGCGCTCCGGTTCGCCATCGGCGGCGCGGCAGTCGGCCGCGTGGCTGGAGCCGAGTTGCCGTGTGCGTGCACGCCTGCCTCCGGCGACAGGTCGCTTTGCGACGCACGACAAGCGGCAGCTAAGAACCTATCCCACTAGGCCAGCTTGATGAAACGCGATGAAGGCGCAGGTGAGCTGGACCAGGGCTTTGTAGTTCTCGACTTTCTTCTCCCAGCGCACGAGGATGCGGCGGAAACGATTCAT
>Ga0207416_1002887_pt1 | contig 17525 bp, 13 predicted proteins | sample PaiPotPPM11metaG_FD_184107 | JGI IMG/M metagenome (GOLD analysis project Ga0207416, IMG submission 184107) | Iron sulfur acid spring bacterial and archeal communities from Banff, Canada, to study Microbial Dark Matter (Phase II) - Paint Pots PPM... ...
GAGGGACAATTACTAAATACCGTGGGCCGATTTCAGATTGGTATCCTGCATTTCACATCATCATCAACAACAGCAGATGATGTGAGGGCAAAAGATCATTACCAGACGACTGAGTTTGTGAGTGGTATGTTGGAAAAAAAGGACAAGAATGAAGCGACGACACTACATATGTTGAATGCATGTATGTATGAGAGAAGATTGGCTATTAAGAAACTGACTAAAGTAAATTCTTAGAAATACCTTAGTCCTAGTATCACATATCGTATCCGAGTTGATCTAATTCAAACTAAACAATAGAAGCTACTCCGTTTTAAACGTAGGTTATTGTATCCACAACAAACCTTTTAGCAAATTATAACAACTTAAATTTATTGCCGCCTCTTGCACTAGCATAAGGCGGAGGACATTTCATTTCTTCAAAGTTATAGTAATATATTTGCCCTCGTATACGTTCGCCTCTTAAAATTCTTGTTCCATTATCACTTGCCAATGTTTTCCATGCGCTAAAGCCTTCGTCAAAGCTGTTTAGATCAACACTATGGATTGACGAATCAGCTTCTTCTGTCAGATGTTCACGCCATAGCTTGACTCTAAGTTGTTGTGCAAGTACTGGCGAAGTGATACCAAGATCCACTTCAGTGGAATTTTTAAATCCATCGTTATCCATATTTGCAGAGCCAATAGTTATCCATTTATCATCCACTATCATTACCTTTGCATGTATATAGATCTGTTTCCTTTTTTCGCTAGCAGCGTTGTGTTGTGATATCAAGCAATATGTATTAACACGACTCCCTCCAGCTTTTCTTAAACGTTCCAGATTTCTGTTAACATGATTGATACTTTCTTTTGAGACAAATCCACTGATAAACCCCGGGAGGTTTGGTTCCATTGGACTTACGACTATTACTTTTAGATTCTGCTCTTCTTGTAGTCTCTTGACAAGAAGCCGAGTTATAAGTTCACTCTGAAAAGCAAATTGGTTTTCAATGTATATGCTATACTTTGCTTTTCTAAACATTGCAGCATACCACGATAATATATTACTACCATCATTATCATCACCTTTATTATTCAGTTGCTTCCAAGTACGTAGCGCAATAACCTCTGTATCTCCAGTGGAATTTTGATTTTCAAATGATGGTTCAATTTTTATTCTCTTGGCCTGGTCGATATCTTTAGTTATTGAATATGTCCATCTCTGCATAAAATGGCAAATTAGATCCGTTACAACTGGACCTTCAACCATTGCATGTACGTCATGCCATGGCTCTGCATTTTGATCTCTTAAAGGATTATCAAAATCATGACTATTGGTATCCCATTTACCGTGAGACAAGTCTAGACCTCCACAAAAACCTATCTTGTTATCGATTACAATAAATTTCTCGTGATGACCGGATGTAAAGGTAGGGGCAGTATTATCAACCCTTACCATCAAATTTTTTGTAATTTTAGAATGTTGTACAAGTCTTTCTAGAGGCTCAAGTTCTTCTACTCTTCCACTCAATCCGCGTTTATGTGCGGTAGGTAATAGTCTAATTATCAATTTTGGTTGCCAAACAATGATTTTGACTTCTACTCCTTGTTTTGTCTTTTCAAATAAAAGATCTTGCAAGGGAGATGCAGTGTAATTCTGGTGAGATAACTTAATATTTTCAGGTCCTGATGTGCTGCCGCTTGAAGACCGCGCTAAATTATTGTTAATGAGCGAAGAAGATTGTGAATCTCCTCTTATAAACCTCAAGCGAGGATCCAGCTCATAATTGGCTATTAAGATACTCGTTTTTGCTTTGAAAATTTTCTCATACATCAGAGTGAATGTTTCTTGACCATCAATAGTTAATGTTACACAGTTGCCAAATGTATTTTCACCAAACCTAGTTCTCAACGTTACCTCATCTTACCTTGAGATTCGGTTAGAGATTTTAAGATGCGGGCTGTTCTTAAAGACCATATTCTTTGAATATGTCGGCGATCTTTGGCGTGAATAAAAATAAGAAATCATCTTACCTATCGTTATTACGATATACGGTCATCGTCAGGGCTATATTATCATATATAGCATATAAAGATTAAAGCTGAGCGTAACTTTCAGGCAGACATAACTTACTTTTTCCGAATTTTAGCCAGTATCTTCACCAACGATTCGTTCCCTTAATGGTGTCAGAAAGTATGTCATGAGATTCTTTATTCCTTCTCAGTGATTACCAAACGATTTTCTGTTAATAGCGTCACGTGGTGAATGATAGTCTTAAAATCTAACTTTAATTCGGATGCGATTTGGCGTATCATTAGCCGGATGGGATTTGATGAAACCAATTATCTTCACTCTACCATCTCCTTTTCTTGTGCCGCATATTAAATTCGACGATGTGCATTCGAACGCCCTGAAAGACTCTCAAAGAACGCTGATCCGCTGATGAGCCACACAATGACTGACAGAGAATATAAAAGATATACAGGACTCAATTTAGTAGATCTTAAAGTCATTCTTACTATTCCATTTGCAGGGGATGAAGATACGAAGGCATATTAACTCTACTCGGTTCGATCTTCGTTTATTATCTTAGAATCAACTATGAATCTTTATATCATTTTCTGTCCAATTTAGCACATAGGCTGGTGATATATTAGTGTCTACAAAATCCAGTAATAACCGTGGACGAGGCGACACTGCAACAACGGATGAGCCCTCAGCAGAATCGATTGACCAACTTAAAGCAACTGTCATTCATTTGAGGGAAACAATTAACCAACTTAAAGAAGTTAACAAAGAAGTAAGCGCTAAATATGATAAACAGAAGGAGTTTATCAGTATTGCTGCTCATGAGCTGAGATCTCCCATCACGCCTATCTTAGGAACACTAGAATTGATAGAATACGAATTTGAGGAGGCAGATAAAAAAGAAATTACACTGAAAAAAGAGTACTTTGAAAGATTAGTTCGTAACATCAACAGATTAGAAAGGCTTGTTTCTGAAATTTTAGACGTTACAAGAATAGATGATAAGTCATTAAAATTGAAGAAAGAACATTTCAATTTGAATGAGATTGTGTTAGATGCTGTAGAAGATCACAGAAGGCAGCTTGACAAAAGTGATGGGAATACCAAGATATTATTCGAGTTTAAGAGAGAGGAAGAAAGAATATCAGGAGGAGCAGACACTCCTGCGGAGGAAATTTTCGTAACTGCAGACAAAAACAGGATAAATCAAGTCATATATAACCTACTAACTAATGCTATCAAATTTACCAAAGAAGGTATAGTTTCTATTTCAGTTAAAAAAAAGAAAGGTAAAAATCATATTGACGAAGTTATTCTTAGTGTAAAAGATACGGGCATCGGTATAGGTTCGGAAATTTTACCAAGACTATTCTCAATGTTCGCTACCGAATCTGAGATAGGCACAGGTTTGGGGTTATTCATTTCAAAAAATATTGTGGAAGCTCATGGTGGGAAGATATGGGGAGAGAATAACACCGATGGGAAAGGAGCTACATTTGTTTTTAGTTTGCCTTCAGAAGATAATGACATTGATAACTCTCACCTTCATTAACAATTGAATCTACGTAACATTTTCAGTTTTTGGTGTCCTCACCACTAGGCAGATGTTAGCCACCGGGATAAATGCGGCCTTTTAGAAACCAATAGGTTTCTGTCACTCTCCCCACGATAGCCGTCAAAGCGTACCCAAACGCCACCGCGGCTTAGATCGGCTTATCTATGGATCGCTTGTCTTCAAAAAAAGAAGATTTCTTCTGAATAGGAAGAACTGTAGTGTGGTAAAATTTGCAAACCTCCTTTAATTTACATAGTTTACACTTTGGTTTTATCGGAAGACAAATATTCTGACCATACATAACAAAAGTATCATTCACTTTTAACCAATATTTTTTAGCAAGAATTCGACTAAGCTCAATTTCAGTTTTTTCTGGTGTTGAAGTATTAACAAGTCCTAATCTGTTTGAAATCCTGTGAACATGAATATCAACAGGGATTGCAGCCTTCTTAAACCCATATACTAAAACGCAGTTTGCTGTCTTCCTTCCGACACCTGGTAATTCGAGAAGCTTCTGGATATCGTCTGGAACCTCTCCATTAAAGCGTTCGACTATTAATTGCGAAACGTCCTTTATCCGCTTAGCTTTGATATTGTAAAAACCAATGCTGTGAATTATTGCTTTAATTTCTTCTATGTCTGCTTTAGCAAGTTCTCTTGCATTTTTGAATTTTCTAAATAAGTTGTTAACAACTTTTGTTGTAATTTCATCTCTTGTCCTAGCTGATAGAATAGTTCCAATAAGTATTTTGAAGGGATCCTGTTGCTCCTCGGCTTGTAATCCTTTGAGTGCAGTGAGTCTAGCTAGCTGATTGTGCGAGAGAGTTTGTTCCATTTTCATCATTATCTTACGTATAGATGTCGTCGTCAAAATCAATTAATTAATCATATAGGGAGAAATATAATTTCTATTTATGGAAGGGTATATTTACACGTACTCTATAAACTAGATTGCAACGCCTAGAACGCTTGGCCTCGAGTATATCAAGAAAAAATATACTTTTGAGTCGGTAGCTTATATGAAATACAAAAATTTTGTTGATATTCGCCTATTATTACAAGAAGCAATAAGTATATTCAATCCACTATGACAGTATGTTGATTTGTTCTACAGCGTTCAAATACTTTGAGAGGATGGATGATATCGTCAAATTTGGAAGAAATTAATAGTTTCATCTTTTTCCGACGGAGTTTTATGTCATGCACAATTAGCGATATCCTCAACTTTAGACAGAGTGTATCATCAGGTGTGCAAAACATGGCGATCGGGCTTGTCGCATAGATGCATAATTGCTTTTAAGTTATGGAGAAGGATATCATCTTGATACTTTTTGTCTCCGTGCAAAAAATAAAGTAAATATACCTTCTCAGGTTAGATGCAACAATGAAAAAAAGAAGAACTAGTCTGGTCTTTGTATCTGTATTATTTATTATAGCCTCTTTGATCTTGTCAACAACAAATACAATCTATAAAGTAATACCTCCCACATACGCTCAAACTAACGCAGCAGCGCTTACTAATACTACTACGTTAGCGGCTAACCATACATTCACGAATTCAACTGCTACTGTCAATAAAGAGGGATTACAAATTAATAAAGACGTCAAATACTTTGACAATGCTTCTGGCTACTTGGTATATCCCTCTAGCACTGCTACGAATGGCAATTCTAGTACAGCCGCTACAGGCAAGAAACTTCCAGCAGTAATTATGATTCATGAATTTTGGGGTATAAATGATAACATACGAAGCATGGCACGCACTCTTGCTAAGCAAGCAGGATATGTTGTATTGGCAGTGGATCTGTTTAAGGGACAATCAACCAACGATCCAAATCAAGCTTCGCAGTTAGTAAAATCGGTCAGAGATAACCCGCAAGAAGCTATTTCTAACCTACAAGCAGCTGTAAAATATGTAAGTTCTCTTCCTTTTGTAGATAGTTCTAAAATAGCTTCTATTGGTTGGTGTTTTGGCGGCGGGCAGTCACTGCAACTAGCCTTGCATAGTGAACAACACCCCCTTGCCGCTACTATATTGTACTATGGAACTCCATTGGTTATAGACAAACAAGAACTCTCAAAGATAAAGTGGCCTGTTTTAGGAATATTTGGAGACCATGACCAAGCTAATCCTTTACCACTGATAAACGCATTCAAAGCAGCGTTGGATGGCGATGGTATTACAAATGAAATTCTCATATACAAGGGATTAGGACATGCCTTTGCAAATCCTTCTGGAGCTAATTATGCTCCGCAACAAACTGCTGATGCGTGGCAAAAGACGTTGACATTCTTAAGCAAATATCTCTAAGTCATTGAAGAAAACCTCTTTTCTCTCCTTTTTTAGTTTAATTGTTCCATAAAACTCAGCTTATATAACACCTAGTACTAGTTGCCATCGGTCTATGTTTAGTCTTCTTCTCCATAACCTCTATAGTATCTTGTGCAAATGCCAGAGCTAGATTCGTTGTGCGGAAGAAGGACGTGTCCATGAGGATTTTCTTAGCGGGGTACGTAGTGGTGTAAATGGTACACCAACTTTCTTTATCAATGGTGTTCGTTACGATGATTCTTGGGATTTAGAGACTCGTTGGAAACACCTAGATTTGCTATTAGAAATGCTGATAAGAAGTAGGAGTGCTTAAAAGGTAGACCTAATCATATTTGAATTGGTGGTGAAAAGAGATCATCTACGTCCAGCTTTTTAGCCCTCTTGAAAATAATGTTATGGCAAAATACAAACCTTTGCGTTATACCAAAACGAATCATTTAGCACTGCATACTTTCTGTACGAATGAGTCGCTAAAACTCATGTGAAAAAGATGACTTTTTCAGTCTGAATATCCCTCATTCGTTCCTGTTTTAGCTCATCCCGCCACTTTTTTTCTTTCTGGTTGCTTTTGCATCATTGACCTTCAAGTGATGATTTTGTTTAATGGGTAGAACAATTCCTTCATTTCGAATAGCTAGCGTCGCAGAAGAAAAAAAATGGAGATCATTTCCTAACTCATTAGATAAATCGGGCAGAAAGATATTTGACAAAATGCTCTCTTGCTCATATGTTCAATTCGGCTTCATCCTATTCTGCCAAACCTGTAAGGATACAACCGATCTTAATGTCCATTATATTACACCATTATAAACAACTTGTAAGACTGTCTAAAGAAATTACAAAACTAATGGGGTAATGACGCGGATCATGATTCGACAGCTACGCTGAAGATAAATATTACTTTGATAAAGCAAGAAATACTGCAGTGCTTGATACTTTTGAAGATACACTGAAAAGAGCTGAGAAACTTGTTTTTCTGACTGGTGCAGGAATATCACAAGAAGGTGGAATTAGTACTTTTAAGGGAAACGGCGGCTTGTGGCAGAAGTATGATCCAATGATGCTTACTTCGGCTCGAGCTTTCAAAGATGATCCAAGGTTAGTATGGAGTTGGTACAATGATAGACGAAGGAAAATACTGGGAAATATTGAGATTCTCACGCACTGGGATGATATCAGAGGCATGATTGATCGGCAGAAAGAACACAACAATAAGTGATTTAACAAAAACTGGTTTGTATGTGCTTGAAAGTCTTTCTCTTAAAGAAAGAATTGATCTAACTAGGGCATCAAGGAGATTGGAGGACGAAATAGAATCGGTAACCGAAAAGTTATCTAAATAGTGCTAACAGCGAAAGAAATAATAAATGAATTATAGGTCTATCTGTGATGCATCAGGAACATGTCACTTTAACAAATATAGATATTGAACAACTATACGCAGCAATAAAGAAATATTTGCAAGATCTAAAATTGGACATAATTCATGAGGATAGATTTCCTAATTACCGGAGTCTGAAAGCATACAAAGGTGGCGCACTTAATACCATTACAGGAAGTGTTAGGGATGTTGAGGTGATGATATCGGGATCAGAGAATAGTTATGAGCTGGTTTTACGTACCGGAGCATGGGGTCGTGATATCTTTGTCCCCGGAGCAATAGCAGGCATTATAACTGGCGGAATTGGTGCTGCGGCTGTAGCTGCCGCAGAAATTTACAGGGCGCATACATTTGAAAAGAATTTCTGGAATTGGATCAATACAGTAATAAACGAATTGGGCAAAGGGAATGCAACTATAAGTGACCCCCGAGTCGTTGAACCTTCACAAAAAGAGAAGTAAACAAACCGACGATATAGCTCATAATATACCTGTGCATTGACACAGGTATCACTCAGACAAGGTTGAGTCGTACAATGCCTTTTCTCATACAGTCTATTATTTATTGGCAGGAAAGCACAGGAGTATTTGACTTCGATAAAATAATACTGAGTGAAAGATTCCTATTTGTCTTTCAATGTGCTTTGTGTGGAAAGACGATAATTAGTAAGGAATAACAACAGCAACGAAAAGAAAAAAACAGACAGAAATAATCGTGTAAATAACCTACGAAACAAGATAGTTTTGAGATGTATATGGAACCGACTAATCTAGTAAGAAACTGGTAATTCTTCGGGAAGTGTATTAGCTTTTAAAAAACTTGAACCTGTCATGCATTGTCAGTCATTATCCAAATATTTGCAATGTACTTTCTCCCTGTGTTGAAGGTATAACGTTGCTTTGTCTTCCTTTGTATTCTACATGCACTAATGGGTTGTCTAATCCTCCAGCAATACTTATGGGATTTAGTAAACCCTTAAGCCTGCTTTGTTTGGCTGCACCTGATAAGTTTTTGTCTACCAGTCCTGCTTCTTCTAGCCGTTCTAAGAGCATATTTTTCTTGATCATTTCTAGTAGGCCTTTAATATTGCTCAGTAGTTTGAGTATAACTAGCTTAACTATTGCCTATATTTCTTTGGCACCCACCTGGTTTCGGGTGCTATCTTAAGATCCAATGACAAGGAAAAATTCTTGTCCATAAGGTGCCTATATGGTGCCGCATAAAGTTCCATTCTTTTTAAAATTTTGCAGAGGACTATGAAGGTGAATCAGGTGTTAATGCTAAGTCTTATAAAGAGGAGAAAAACAATGGTAGAGAAGTTTATTATGACGTTATGCGTATTTTACTCAAAACTGTGATAGACGACTATTATGCGAATCTTTTAAGATTGTACAAGGTCGCAGACCCTAAGGGTTATTCAAATCTAAAGAAGACATACAAAAGGAAGGATAGCAAGATACTCGAATCTGGTTTTTCTGATACGCAGGCTTGGGGTGCTTTAGATAAGTGCTGGACAGGATACAAAATTGCAAAGGCGGAATGTGATGCAAAAAAGCTGAAATACTACGCTGAAGGTATTAGGAAATTTGAAAGGGAATTGAAGATATCGGTATCAGATTTTCCACAACTAGGTTTGATAGGTGAATTGACGGATGAAGAAGGACGGGATTCAAACAATGAATGGGTATGTCGTAATTCTAGAGACGTACAGAAAGAAATAGAAGACTATGAATTACAAAAAATAGCGGAAGATCCTTTTAGAATTGAACGTGAAGAAGATCTAACAAAAGAGCAAGAAGAATACTTCAGACGAATACGTCAGGCGTGGCTAGATCCTGGATCCTCTGAATAGATAATGGAACGTATAGAACTCAGACGACTACTTCAGAAAAGTATTATCAAAAAACCAAGACCACAGATAGTACTTTTCATCCATCACAGATGAACTATACTCAAGATATTTTAGTTGGGACGAGTAATATAATAGCACAACAAGAGAGCAAAAATGAAAGGAAGGTATAGGTACAGGAACAAGAAAAACAGCGATGATAAGTTGCGTAAAACTGGTCAATCGATCATTCCAGAAGTAGCAATGTATTAGGAAGGAAGAATATGTGAAGGTGCGGGAGGTGGGATTTGAACCCACGAACCCCTAAGAGATGAGGTATCCCAGTCAGGCTACAACATCTGAGCGTCGTGTCGACACATCTGTCTGATCTCACGCCGTTGACCAGGCTTGGCAACCCCCGCATCAGATCTATGATGATATACTATTGTTAGACATTAACCTAGTTTTATAAGTATATTTTCAAGGCGGCTACTCTGATCGTCAGTTCATTTTTTTCATCATCATGTATTCATTGCTACAGTTAGAAGATGTTTTCAACAAAACCAAAACGGGGGACAACGCAAAGGTATAAGATAAGATAGGCAAAATCTACAAACAATGTAGAAATAATCAAACTCTTTCTTGATCTCGATATGGAAATAAGGCATTCCAGATTCACATAAGACTCATGCTTTTCTGGATTTACTAAGCCTATCCATTTCGTCAGCCCAGCCGCTTTCGGATGACTAAGGCTTGCTAATTTCAGTCAATTCTGAGCCAGACCTTATTACTACTCCTCTTCTTTGTGATTCAACCGTACGCATCAATTGGATTAATCTCAATAATTAAGGTCTTCCTTTGGAAGCAGGTAATCTGAATAGAAAAATACCTCGTATTCTGGCGGCATTCCTCTCCCAATTTCTTCTATCAATCAGGAATTGAACTAACCTTTCATTTGATTATGTTACGTTATGTGCTAGATCACATTAACGGAAGAGTTATGGCTCCGATCGAGGCTGAGCTCACTAATGAGGCGTATTTGGCAAGTATCCCTTTTGCATAATGTGGTTTTATTGGTCTCCATTTTTTCTTTCTTCTATCCAACTCTGACTTTGATACCAACAGATCGATCTTCCCCTTTATTGTATCAATCATAATTTTATCACCATTCTTTACAAGCGCGATTGCTCCTCCGGCCATTGCTTCTGGTGTAATATGGCCGACCATAAATCCTCGAGTCGCCCCAGAGAACCTTCCATCTGTAACCAATGCGACTTTTTCTCCTAATCCTTGACCCACCAGAGCAGCTGTTACAGAGAGCATTTCTCGCATTCCAGGACCTCCTTTTGGACCTTCATATCTGATTACAACTACATCGCCTTCAACTACTTTCTCTTTTGATATGGACTCAAACGCATCTTCCTCAGCTTCAAAGACTCTGGCCTTACCTGCGAACTTTGTAGTGTTTATACTAGCAATCTTCATAACTGCACCATCAGGAGCTAGAGAACCACTGAGAATCTTAAGAGTGCCTTCTTTATGGATTGGGTTATCAACTGATCTAACAATTTTCTGATCTGGTGCTGATGACAGTATGTTAATACTAAAATTCGATGATTCAAGATTCTTTTTCATTGTACAGCCCGTCACCGTCATTGCATCTGCATGTATCAGTCCCTTTTTAAGAAGGCTATTGAGAATTACTGGAATCCCTCCTATCTTATCGAGATCTAGCATCACATATAGACCACCAGGCCTCAAATCTGCTATATGTGGTGTACGCTTTCGAATTCTTTCAAAATCTTTGAGAACTAATTTAACGCCTATCTCTTTTGCAATCGCCAGAAGATGAAGAACGGCATTTGTTGAACCACCTATAGCATTTACTATTGCTATACTATTTTCCAATGCTTCAAATGTCATGATATCTTTCGGACGTATGTTATTTTCAAGTAAATTCATGATTGCCTTTCCAGAACTATGACAGATCTCTTGGCGTCTATCGCTTTCTGCAGGAGGAGAGGCACTACCAGGTAATGACATTCCAATTGCTTCACCTATTGAAGCCATGGTATTAGCAGTATACATTCCAGCACAGGATCCAGCAGATGGACATGCGACATTCTCAAGACTTATCAGCTCCTGTAAAGTTATCTTTCCTGTTTCGTACATTCCTACTCCTTCGAAAACGTCTTGAACCGTTACTTGCTTACCATCCCAACTTCCAGGCATTATAGTCCCACCGTAAACAAATATTGATGGTAAGTTAAGACGAGCCATTGCCATTAAAGTGCCTGGCAAACTCTTGTCGCACCCTCCAATCCCAACCACTCCATCATACTTATGTGCTCTAACCATCAATTCAATTGAATCGGCAATTACCTCTCTACTTATTAGAGATGCTTTCATCCCCTCATGACCCTGAGTTATAACGTCGGATACAGAGATGGTTGTGAATTCTCTTGGAGTACATCCCGCCTCCCTTACTCCGTCCTTTGCATATTGTCCAAGCTTTCCCAAGTGTATATTGCACGGTGTGGCCTCATTAGAAGTGGTAGAGACACCAATCAATGGCCTTTTTAACTCCTCATCACTTAGCCCCATCGCCTTGTACATGGCTCTATGGGGCGCACGCGAGGGTCCTTCGATAGTATTTCTGCTTTGAAGCTCCACAGTATAAAGAGTTAAGATCTGTGTATTAAGATTAACTAAGGCACTGATGTTTCACAAAGGTATGAATTAAAATTCCAAGGGGTCTAGACGTAACAAGAGGATAATGGATAGTAGGAAAAGGACGATAACCAGATGGGATGGAGTTTCAACACTTTCAGAATCAATTAGTCCTATAGGAAATTATCGAGCTGAGGAATTCCTGTACCTTTATTCTTTCTTTATGATTTCTATAACTAGAGCTGCAGTGCAATGAGATTGAATTTCCACTTAGCCGTTTTCCTATGAATGAGTCTTAATTCTCTAAACGAATGATTTGCAGCCAGCTCAAGTAGTTCTTGCTTTATCTGGTTTACAATTTCTGTATAGCATATTTCAAGAGGTCTGACCATATTATCCGGTTCGTATTGACCCAAAAATGGACCCCGCAAGTGGTCAAAATATGGATCCCGATGGCTTCATTAATCGCTGGTATTTGAAAGCCTATTCCTAAAACTTAATCGTTTGCCTAGATTGCCTTTATATAAAAAAATCATTGCGAGAGCATCAAGGGAGGAAATAATACATACGATTGGCACAGGTTTTGCAGGATTTGAAAGAATAAAGTAGTTTTGAGTATCTAAACTTATTATCAACTGTTCGTTCTAGGATGTGTGGTATTTGACCAAGAATTATGTAATGTGCTGTGTAGCACAGACAATCAGTATAATAGCAACACAGTCTTAATCTTCTATTGCTAGGGCGGCAAACACAAAATTTGTCGGTAGATGTTGAAACAAAGGTTCTGAATGAATGAATTGGATAAAAAAATACACAGACAAAACCCAATTATGATTGAACATCCTAAGTTAGGGATACAACTTATTCATTTGATGTTCTTAACATATGGTCTCATGCGTATGACACGCGCGAAAGAAAAGTTCTCGGTGGAATAATATAAGCGGAGAATTGAGGTATTAAGATGCTGTGAAGCTAGTGATGTACTATTGGGATACAAAAGTAGGAATAAGAACAAGAAGGTTGCAGTAGTTACTGGTAGTTCGTCTGGTATAGGATTTGAAACCTCCTTGTTGTTAGCAAAAAATGGATATGATACCTATGCTACGATGCGTAACCTTGACAAATCCGGCAAAATTTCAGATATTGCCAATAAGAGCAAACTACCACTACACATTATACAGCTTGATGTAACTGACGATAAATCTGTTAAAGAAGCAATTCATAAGATCATAAATGAACAAGAAAGAATAGATGTGTTGGTTAATAATGCAGGTTATGGATTAGTAGGACCATTAGAAGAGCTTTCGATTGAAGAATTTAAAGAACAATTTGAAACTAATGTATTTGGTGTTATCAGAGTAGTCCAACATGTACTACCTGTTATGAGAAAACAAGGACATAGCACAATAGTGAATGTCAGCTCTATTAACGGTAGAATAGGCTTTCCACTTACTTGTGCTTACGTTAGTTCAAAGTTTGCTTTGGAAGGATTATCGGAATCTATGGCTTTTGAAATAGAACAATTTGGGATAAAGCTTATACTTATAGAACCTGGCTTAATAAAAACTAATTTTGGCAATAATTTAAAAATAGGAAAAAGCTTATCTAGTAATCCTAATTCACCATACGCAGAAATAACACAAAAGAGGGTTTCAGGATTTAAGCCTAGATTTGAAAATGGTTCTTCTGCAATAGAAGTAGCAAAAGTCATTTTAAAAGCAGTTACATCAGAAAACCCACCAAAATTAAGGTATCTGGTAGGTGATGATGCTTTTAAGCTTATGGAAATAAGAGAAAATAGTTCTGACACAGAGTTTAGAAAATTAGTGATGGAAAGCGTCCTAAAATAATAATTGTAGCAACAATACAGTTGAAGGTCCAAGAAGGACCATGTTAAAAGAAAATATATCCCATATAATCACGCGGAGACAATTAAGCCAACAAAGAGATACTTGAAAGCCAAAACGACCGTCTACACAAGACCAAGGAATAGATTCTATTATTCTTAGAATTAACTTGTCTGTGTTTATTGCTATGAGATAAAGGGGATATTTAATAACATATTATTCTCAATAACATAATACACTGTAACCTTCATGATCATAGATTGCCATGTCCATCTCAACCAATACGGGTATGCTACTAAGATTCCTTTAGAAGAGAGATTGCAATCATTACTTGCTACTATGGATAATTATGATGTTGATTACTCCCTTATTCTTACATCCTATAAAGTTACTTCAGATAGGCCATCCACCTCCAAAATAATTGAAATCACCAAAAAACACGATAACCTTGGCGTGGTTGCTGGTTTTTCAATAGATAATCATAGTGACGAGGACCTTCAGAATTGTAGAAGATGGTTAAAAAAGGGTTTCGTTAAGGCGATAAAGCTCTACCCCGGCTACGAACACTACTATCCTTATGATAAGAGATACCAACGAGTGTATGATTTGTGTGTCGAATTTAATGCCCCAGTCATGATTCATACGGGAGATACTTTTCTAAAGGAAGGTAAACTCAGGTTTTCACATCCAATAAATATCGATGATGTTGCTGTTGATAATCCTGATCTAAAGATAGTTATGTGTCATCTAGGGAACCCATGGATTATAGACTGCCAAGAAGTATTATACAAGAACAAAAATGTTTACGCAGATATATCAGGATTGTTCTTTGGTGATTTTACACCGACCTCTGAAAAATATTTGGGAAAAAAGATAAAAGAGTTATTGAATTACGCAGGCGAACCACGGTACCTCTTATACGGAACAGATTGGCCAATTTCCGACATGGGCGTGTATTTCAATTTTTTCCAAAAGATCAAACTCAACTCCCAAGAAAGAGATCTTATAATGTTTAAGAATGCAAAGGTACTTTTCTCAATCTAATGTCAATATGGTGATCCAGATTGTCAAAATTCACATGGTGCGTATCTTTATGCCAATTGGAAAGAAAAGATATGTGGATTAACAAATTAGTAAGACAGCGAGGGCAATCGAACTCAATTCTTCTTTTCGATCAATCTCGTTTCATCTTTTCCTGTCTGATTATATGCGGCAACGAACCTAGCATAAGCTTCACCAAATTTTGTCATTGATCATCATCTTGCTTTAACCTGATAGCAAATTCATTTTCATAATATCCCATATATGCAAATTAATGGTCTAGTATTGTGAGATGCATTGCTATCTTTTGAAGTCATTAACTTCCCTGTCTTTAAGTTATGATTCTCTTATTTCTTGTTGCCAGGTATGAACAAGAGTAACGTCTACTTTTTTGGTTTCAGAGTCTCCGATAGAAGGAAACCTATTGTCTAAAATAAATGCATATGCATCACTTGATGATGGCTTAAAGATATCATTGATTCTTGTCCCATGATTACCATAATGTGTATTCAGATCCTGGTTAGTGGCATTACATTTCCATGCTGGAACGTAGCTTCTACTAATTATCAAAACCCCAATTTCGCTGTATGTATTCTTTACCTCTATATCAAAAGACAGCCTATAATCAAAATAAGTATGAGATTTACACCAAAATACAGTATCTCATAACCATTAGAATCGCCAGGCGGTATATTAAACTCATTGATATTTCTGATAACGTGTGGAAGAACTTTCATGGTACTTGTATGGGATATATAGCTGTGTCAGTATATAGGAATGTTTTAGCCGATATAACGGAGAAAATAACAACGTAGTAGAACTTCATTTGTAATGCCAGAATAATTCCTGACCGGATCTATTGATACCCTGTTCATCTATACTAGAATAGTTTTTCTGCATCAGGATTTCTTACACGAAATCGTTTAACCATAAATAGGTTTATTTTTATCCTCCTTTACTTTCTTGCACGACGCTATAACACAGCCTTGAGAAAGTAATTTTATAAACATTAGCACCACGCATCTAGGGCTGTGGTATGTTCGTACTACTTTGTTCATCTTACCAATACTCTGGTGGCAGATACAAGAAAAGAACAGTTTTTATTGTTTCAACATTATTTATTAATCTGGATGGAACTTCAAGAGCTCAGATGCTAAATATGCATTTTCAATACTTGAAAGTAGCTAATGTTCGTGTTCGGTACCTTGCTACTGAATCCAAAGGTGATCCTGTCTTGCTGATTCATGGATTAGGTGGCTCGATAGAAAGTTGGCTAAACAACGTTGAGGTAATTTCATCTCACAATCTTCAAGTAATTGCACTCGACCTACCTGGATTCGGCCTAAGTGACAAGCCCAAAATAACTTTCAATATAGAATATTACTCAAAGTTTATATCAAAATTTATCAGGCGATTGAGGATAGATTCTCGTTCTTTGTGTATCGTTGGTAATTCCCTTGGAGGCCATATTGCAGCAGAGTTTGCTATAAATTATCCACTAGCAGTCTCTAAACTTGTACTTGTAAGCCCTGCAGGCGCTTTGCCTGTATCATTTAAGGGAACACCCGAATTACGTAATTATCTCAATATTGTGAAGGCAAAGACAGTGCAACAAGTAAGAAGAGATCTCTTAGGCATAGATAAAAATGTCAAATCTATTGAATATAATTACGCAAAAATGTTTTTTCAGAGGTTGAAATTGCCTAGAGCTAAAGAGGCATTTATGTCCGCTTTTAGTGGTAGTGCACATGCACCTAGGTTAACTGGCCGATTACACAAAATCAAGGCCAAAACACTACTAATTTGGGGAAAAGATGATCAAATGATTCCTGTAAGCTTTCTTCGTCCTTTCATAAAAATGAAAAACTGTAGAGTAATTCTCCTTGAAAATTGCGGTCATTCAGTGCATATGAATAGCTCAACGCTTTTCAATAAATTTGTTATTGACTTCCTTAAGGAGTAGATGCCTTAGTGGAACGATTGAAGAGGTGTTGAAATGGTTAAATGTCTACATCTTCAAATGTGGACAGGAGACGCATAGGAAGGGGACGACCTGTAATCTTCAATGAGGAAAGATTCCCTAAACCATATCTTGAATTGCGTTAAGATATGGCCGTAGTCGACCTATCTTTTAGTCTACCAGGAAAAAGATGAGCATCTAAAGAAAGCTTTTGAGAATCATTATCAGGAATCTACAAGTCGAGATATTTTATCTAGTAATGGTCAGACCAAGACTTGTACAGTAATCAAGTTGTTTAGTGGATAGCAAGAATAGTACAACCCGATGCCCACAATATACCAGCACAATCCGAAATGGATTGTGAATATGTTAAGAAATACGGAGGAAGTCATGCTACTACTTCATCTTGAGAGTGTGCGGATTCTCGTCTTATACTACTAATAGAATATCTGAAAGGAGAATGGTTACGTATAGATAGGCACTTTTTGCCTCATATAATACGTAATAAGAAATGGATGCATATTTAGAAGAAGAACTTTACGACCTTCTCATCTATTGCCTACAAAATCCACATGGTCCAGATTTTGGAGCAAAAAAGAAAAGAGCAGAAGAGATCGGTAGTGAGTTGTACACAGATGGAGGACTTGATGCTATGGAGAATATGTTCTATTCAATTGAATTTAGAATCAAAGAGGAGATAGATAAGGATGCCAAGCCGTGTCGTGCTTGGTGGAATAATATAAGCGGAGAATGGAGGTACTAAGACTCTGGTACCTGGAAGATTTTTATAATTCACATTTATGCATGATTGGTAGAGACGATATATAGATAACAGATAGAAGAGTCTTTTAGTATAGTTTAACTCCTTAGTAGGAATACTGTAATATTTTAAAAAATCCATAT